>MWWG01000104.1_pt1 | contig 12918 bp, 15 predicted proteins | sample 1047331 | NCBI WGS metagenome assembly MWWG01 (sample SAMN06349968, study PRJNA376086) | soil metagenome | isolation source: MG6-4 sample Antarctic (ecotone) soil | place: Antarctica | collected 2015-01-13 | reverse complement strand
TAATTGAAATTGTAGGTGAGCTTGAGAAAGAAGGTATTGGCTTAAAATCCCTCTCCGAAGGAATAGATACGACCACCTCAGGCGGAAAGTTAGTGTTTCATATCTTTGGTGCAATCGCTGAGTTTGAACGAGCACTCATCATTGAGCGTACCCAAGCAGGGCTCACCGCCGCGAGAGCCCGTGGAAGAAAGGGGGGAAGACCGAAAGCGCTCTCTTCTGCGAAGGTAAAAACACTCCTTTCACTCGCTGGGGATCGAACACTTCCCGTAGGGGAAATTTGCCGGACGCTTAATATCGGGCGAGACACCTATTACCGCTATCTTCGAGAGCATCGTAAGGAGACACCGAAGGAAAATACCACTAAACCATAGCGGTTTTCGCAGAAGCGAATCAGGAAACGGCATTAGCCATCTCCTTTTCATTTTCGCGTACTTCCCTATCGTCGTCTATTTCCGGGGGAGTGCTCGGTCCCGTCTGTGCTTGTCGCTCGAGCACTTTGAGAATACTCTTCTCAAGCTTCGTAAGAATAGGACGTGTAAGCTTGGCAAAATACTCGAGGTTTAACGCCATCACCTCTTCGGGCTCAGTCTGCGAGTTATAGAGCGTACGTAGCTGCTTTAGAAGCCGTGCTTTGTCTTCAGATTCTTTAGTGGTGAAATTGCAGTCCCTTATGTTTACGGGATCTACATTCTTAACCGTTCTATCATAGAGCTCTATGGTATAGCTTCCTTCAGTGGTCTCGCTTACACGGGCCCAGAAGCCCACTCGATCTCGAAGGTGAGAGTCGCCACCTCGCTTAATAACGCAGATAGCACCTTCAGCAAACATGGGTGGTGTCGGTTCAGGGAATAGCTCCTCCTCGTTAACAAACTCGTTTACCGTCTCCTTTACAAGTTTATGGGTAGGTGGCTTTCCTCCTGCCTTATCAACCGATTTCCTCCACGCTTCTGCCTGGGAAGTCGGGGTTTTTAGCCGGGAAAGCGGTCTGATTTGATATTCTGATACTGGTAAAAGCTGAACGGGTCGTTCAGATTCTTGTAAGTTACCTATTATCTCCGCTGCTTTTATCTGGTGATATGTGTGGCGTGGAGTAAAGTCGAAGCGCTCCTGGCAGTATAGTTCAAATGTAGAATGGGTTTCACGATAAAGCCTCTTTTTGTTGATCGTCAAAAGGGCTTTTGCCGCAGTAAAGAAGGAGGCCTGTATCTGCCGTTCGAGATCCTTTAACTCGCTCCGTTCTTCCGGTAGAAGGAGGCCTTCTTGCTCTTCTGCCTTCTCTTCTACGACTTGAAGGGCAGCTTTTTCGTGACTTTGGGCGGCATTTTCTACTACTTCTACTTGGACGGGAGCAGATTCTTCACTAATTTTCTTGGGGCGTCTGGCCATTAAATTTACGCAAAAACGACTACTTCTTCCATTCTAAGCAAGGAAGGCAAGCACAACTCGGCAAAAGCAGCGAACGTAATGGCGTAATGTAAAACGTAAATAGGCGGGGCAACTCCCCCGCCTACTAATTAAAAGCTCACCGGAAAGGTACGTATCGAAGGCTCTGTAAGTCCTCTCTCTTTTAATTTAAGGGGATTAATTATCTTCCTCTTCATCGTCCATTTCAGTAGCTGACGTATCGACTGTATCTTCATCTGAGAACGGAAGACCGGGAAGCCCTCTCACGCCGCGGCGCTCCTCCTCGGAGGCGCCGGATATAAATCGTTTTGTTACCCGCTCTTCCCATACGTGAAATGCTCCCCGAACACTCCCATCCCTAAGACGGCGATTAAGCGCACGAGCAAACATATTAGGAATTCGGTCAAGATTACTCTCGACAATCCGATCAACTATCCCGTCGGCAATATCGGTAAGCTCCTCCTCGAAATTGCCCATAAAATCTGAGTCGTCTTCGGTCACTGCCTTGGCAGTTCTGCCTGTCGTCTCGGTACGTAAGTTCTTAGCCCACATTGATACCTGTTCGTAGGTTAGTCTTTCGGACCGGGGTTCCAACCGCCTGTAGCGAGCGGTTGGAACCATAAGGCTGATTACTGTGTGACGGTGTCGCTGCCGGTACCGGCGATGATGGTGTCATTGCCGGGACCGCCGGTGATGGTGTCATTGCCGGTACCAGAGGAGATGAAGTCATCGCCGGCACCGCCGGTGACTGTGTTATTGCCGTTACCGGCGTCGATCACGTCGTTGAATGCCGTGCCGGTGATGGTGTCATTACCTTCGCCGGCGATGATCGTCTTGCCAGGGCTGGCATTGGTGCAGTCGATGGTGTCATCGCCGGGAGTTCCGGTGATGGTATTACCGAGCTGTACAACTCCGGCGCTGACGACGCACTCTACGACCGGGCCGGGAGCCGGGTCGCTCGGAGTGCAGCCGGGGGTATAGGGAAGGTCGCCGTGCTCCATGTGCGCGGAGAGGGCACTCTCACTGATCGTGATCTCCACGTAAGGATTCCTTGCCGACGACGTGCGGTGACAGATCGTCACTTTGTCATTTGGGGCTGCCAGCGCCGCACCAACGGTGCTGGAAAACATCATGCCGGTCACCGCAACAGTGGCAATTGATCGTAGAAATATTATTGGGTTCTTCATGCTATCGTTCCTTGTGTTACTCCAATACGGTTCAGTTAGTAATGGAAAGCGAAATCTAAAGTACCAGAAACAAGCCGTATTTTATGTTACCAAATTACTGTGTTCAATAGAGTATAGGCTAACTAACGTGAGTTCGGGTTAAGCCCACAATATTTCTTAACCAAGACGTATTGCCAAGGAAAGTTAACTGCAACTGAAACAGCAACCAAGTTAATAGCAGCTTGAGTATAAATAAGCACAAACAAAGTAGATTAACGTCTCTCGTTTGCGCGATGAGGGTATACACGTCGGGATATATCTCAAAAGCCCCTTTGGTAGGTCTTTGGTAGTTCAGTGCCTCGCCCTTGGTAATTCCGGCACCTGGGTGCATGGGTCTGGATCAAAACTGCTCTCTATAAGGGTTATAAAGTGTCTTTTCTTCCTAAAAATAAGGCTTTTCTGAGGTATGTTTCTTGGCTGAATTTAAACGAACTACCAAGGCAGCTACCAAACATAAAGTTGATAGTTTACGGAAACCCCTGCTCTATATACAGCAGTTCTCATTCCGATAAAGTACAGCTTTAGGATTTAATTACTGTGAGGTCACGCTCAAGGTGTACTGCACTCAAATGCGAACCGCTATATGTTTAAGCCCTTGGTAATCAGGTCAAAAACAGACGAAAATCTCACGTAGGGGAGCTCACACGATACTATAGGTATCTAGTATGATTCCTTAAACTAATTAGTTATTTATATGACATGGAGATTGGGATTTGTCCGTACTGCACAAGACAAAGAAATTGGTGCTGAAGGCTATCGGGTACTATTCGTAATTCTTGGTTTTGTCGAACATGGCCTGTTTGCACCAGTTACCCCGGCACAGATCGCAAGAATCCTTAACACTCATCAATCGAATGTGAAACGCGCTCTTAGGCTTCTTATCGTAAAAAAAAATTATCAAAAAACGTCACATTGTGGGAAAACTTGTAGGATTTGAAATAGTGGAATTTTTTGATGCGGTGGACGTTGAAGATTGCCGCGAATCAATAGACATCTCCGAAATATATGTATTTTATAATAAAAGGATATTAAATGAGCTTTTAACGCGAGAAAACTATGAGTAATATAGTAGAGTATATTGAGCAAAAACCCGAAGAATTACAAAGGTTAGTAGGTCTCAAGTATGAGCAACTACAACAGCTATTAAATAATGCTAAAGAACTTCATAACAAAAAGTTAGCAGAGATTCAAGAGGGAAAAACTAGAGTTATAAAAGCAGGAGGAGGAAGGAAGATTAAGCTCTCCGTGTCAGAGCAAATAATTTTAACTTTAATTTATCTAAGACACCTGACAACCTTTCAGCTATTAGGTATACAGTTCGGAGTGAGTGAAACCACCGCCAATGATACTTTTAACTATTGGTTTCCAATTCTCGGAGAAATTTTACCTTCAAGCATATTAGAGCAGGTCAAAAAAAACTCCGGTGATAACGAGATTGTTACTGAACTTCTTACAGAGTACGAATTAATAGTAGATAGCTGGGAACAGCTAAGAGAGAGACCATCAGGCCAGGAAGAACAAAAGAAATATTATTCAGGTAAAAAGAAAAACCATACTTTAAAAACTACGATTATAGTCTTACCATCGGGAATAGATATAGTAGATGTTATCCCAGGAAGCCCGGGAACAAAAAGTGATATTAATTTGTTTAGACAACAGCAAAAGAATTTTAATAAAGAGCAAAAATTTAAGGGAGACAAGGCTTATATTGGAGAGCCATCTATTAGAACCCCAGAAAAAAGGCAGCCAAGACTTGAGTTAACGGCTGAACAAAAAAGCAAGAATAAAAAGCTATCTTCCGAACGAATATTTGTTGAACATTTAATTCGTCTAGTCCAAATCTTCCGCGTAGCCAAAGAAAGATTTAGATTAAATATATGCAAATACAAACAAATAATTCTCACCATTTGTGGAGTTGTAAGATTAAGGATTGGGGGATTAAGATTACCTAATATTAATTCTGAGGTTATGAGAAAGAATAATTGAGGAAGCAACCAATTATTTTTTAGCTTGATACTAACATTAAATATCTCAAGACTTGATTATAGCGTCAATTTTTTTATTTGCGCGGACGTATATTTTTGGATGAAACTCTTTATAGGTAAATGTTTGATAGATTCTGGAGATGTCTAATTAACTGAGAAGTTCATTGCAATGCTCTGTTATTTCTTCGAGCGTGGTTTCGGCTGTAGCTTCCTCTTAGGAAGGTAAGCCGACACCATGCAACTTATTTGCATTTTCTACCTTTCAAACGGATTTGGGTTTATTCTCCTATCCCACGTCCAAAAGTCGAGCACTTCACATCCTGGGTACTCTGCAAAATACTTGTAGAAACGGTTTAAGTGACTGTCGGTGCGGTCATAGACTTTTTCCTGCATCTCCCGGATTTTGGGTTTTGAGCTTGATGCAAACTGTTTCCGCTCCATAACAGAATGTTGTTTAAAGGTCTTGTGCACCTCCTGAAGCGTTTTTTTTATCTCATCCTCCCTTTCTCCTAGATAATGAATCCAAGCACCGTAATAAGCCTCCTGGTGGCCTCTACGGGCTTGTTCTAAATCCTTTACCTTTGTCTCTTCTTCTTTCCGCTTCTTCTGGGCTTTTTGCTCTTGATATCTGGTGGGAGGACTATAATTTTGTTCTATTGCTCTGATGATGTATGCAGCAGGGTCCTTAATGCGGGAATGCTGCCGATGCGGGTACACCTCAAGCTGATGTGCTACCTGCTCAAGTTTCGTAGTTACGAGCTTGATAGCTGTGTCTTCGTGAACGTTAAAGCGCTCAACAAGCTCTTTAGCAAAATGCTTCTGCTCGTCGGTAAGCGTTGGTACTGGTCGTGACTGACCTTCCGGGTGCTCTGGTTGTAGTGCTTTCTCCACCGTTATTTCGGAATCAACTACAACATCTATCAACCTTTTTTGCTTTTGGCTAAATGCCTTGTATTCATCCAGTGCTTTTTTGCCGGGAACATATACGAGCATCCAATCCGGCTCTCCTTCATGGTTGGATATGTTCTCAAATCGCGCTTCGGCAAAATATCCGGACTTTAAATGCGGTTGGTGAAGTTTCCACATTTGCTTCCGTGCCTTCTCCCGCTCAACGTAGCACTCCTGCCCGGAATACATGCAGTACTCGGAGTAAAGGAGTTTTGCAGTTGGGTTCTTGTGCTTCACGGCAGGAAACATACGGTAGCTTACAATCTCGTAGCAACGCTGTGCACTGGGGGAAAGTGCCTTTAGATATTCATAATCAAGCGGACGGAAGGGAGCAGTATTAAGTATTTCACGGTAAAAGTCGTGCGGACTAAGGTATACCGCATCGGCTTTTCTACCATCAGGTAATTTTTCTCCGGTAAATATTACACCGTAGCGAGTATCAGAAACCTCAAGGGTTTTTTCCATACCATCCATGCCTTTGTATTTGAGCTTGGCAGTAAGGTAAGTTGAGGAATTTTGGTGGAGTGCTTTTTTAATGCGATTAGTAGAATCTCCACTCTCAGACAACCCCAATTCTCTACAAATTTCCTTTAGCGCTCCAAGTCGGATAATTCTTGGTATTGGTCGTCCAGCTTCTTCAATGCGTCGATTAATGATGAGTGTGTCAAGCTTATACGCTAACTGTCGTGCTTGCCCATGTTTGTCGCTGTAAGATACATCCCAATAAAGATCTACTTCACCCTTCTCATTCTGCTTTTTGATGTAAATGTCAATTCTTCCCGTCTTGGCAAGGTTGTGGATCGGAAACCGTGATAGCACCGTTTCGGTACGAATAGCGCTGAGTGGTAAAAATTCACATCCCTGTTCCTGGCTCACGGGGGCTTCCTAATTTTTCTTCAAACGGTTTTCAAGGAAACAACAACAAATTTCCGATCAAATCATCAATTTTATCTTCCCTGTTGTTGTTGTCTTTAAAGTCATACAACTCTAAATACTCGTGCCTGATAGACAAGTAGCTGAAATGCAATCATACCGCAAAGTTGGCGACTTTCAACCTATATTTTTCGCTCTCCAAACCACCCGCTATCGCTCTCCAAACCACCCGCTATCGCTCTCCAAACCACCCGCTATCGCTCTCCAAACCACCCGCTATCGCTCTCCAAACCACCCGCTATCGCTCTCCAAACCACCCGCTATCGCTCTCCAAATTGTGCGGATAAATTTCCCAGATTATACAGATTTATGTAGACAAAAGGCACACATTGTCATATAGTTTAACAATGAACTTGATCCGTTGGAATTCTGAAAAGAATGTCTGCCTTAAGCAGGAAAGAGGAGTATCGTTTGAGACAGTAAGGCTAGCAATTGCTCAAGGTTTGCTTCTTGATGTGATTGAACATCCTAATCAAGAAACTTACTCACACCAGCGGATATTTGTGGTGAGAGTCTCTGAGTATGCGTATCTCATCCCCTTTGTTGAGGATGAAGAAACCATATTTCTTAAGACCATCATCCCAAGCAGAAAAATGACTGATAAATATTTACGGGGTAAGCGATGAGTAACCTAGATGAAGAAGAACAAGAGCTCCTTAATTCTGTTGAGCAAGGTGAGTGGAAAACAGTAAAAGACTTACCTAAAGAATTGTTTCGGTATCAGCAGTATGCGGAAACAAGCCTTAGAAAGGATAAGCGGATTAATATCAGACTTTCATCGAATGACTTGGAAGCGCTACAGTTTATTGCTGTAGAAGAAGGAATTCCTTATCAAACGCTCATTTCAAGCGTCCTGCATAAATTTGTTACCGGACGTTTTCTTGAAAGAGCGAATAAGGGTTAACTTTTGCACGTAGTCACACGGCGCTCTTGCGCCGACGCCTGACATCAATGAGGCGTCTACGTGCAAAAAAGCAAACTTTAACCCAAGAGCCTCTATCCATAGTGTTGCTCTAAAAGAGATCGCAGCAAATCAGCCATTGCTACACCATCTTCTACAGCCTTCATTTTGATTGCACGGTGAAGTGACTCAGGAATATCCAAAGTAAGGCGCTTCATCTTTACCATCTGCTGTGCCTCTTGCTCCTGTATCGAAGTTTCTCTATTTGAAACCCACTCGTTAACGCTCGGTTTCTCACCGTTGGGCTTCGTCGAAAAGCTTATCTTCTTTGCAGCCATCACTCAGAGACTCCTATTTGAAACAACTCATCAACGAGAGCTTTGATTTCTTGGGCTGCTTGGCTATTCGGCTCGGTTTCCAGAACGGTTTGACCACTGGCAGCCGATTCGGCAAAAGCAACTCGTTGACAGACCTGTGAGCGCAATACAGGCACGTCGTAGCCTGAAAGGGCTTCAGCAACATCTCGACCTATTGCTGTATTTGTAATTTTACGATTAATTACAAATACAGATTTAAGTTTTTCTTTAAATACAGAAGCTTCTTTGATTAAGTTCACGACTTCCTGAGCTGCCCAAACGTCGTAGGGAGATGGCTGAACAGGGATAAGCACCAAGTCCGCAGCGATAATGGCAGATCGAGCCAGTTCGGTTACGCGTGGAGGTCCGTCGATAACTATATGAGCATAATTTTTCATTATATCTGGCAGGTCTCGATGAATGGTGGGCCGGTCGAGTCCAACGACTGAGAATGGAGGTTTATCAGTACGAATTGCAGCCCAATCTCTTGCGGAGCCTTGAGGGTCTGCATCTACCAGAAGCACTGGTACTCCCCGGAGCACCAAGCCATGGCTGACATGAATAGCCAGGGTCGTTTTTCCTACCCCTCCCTTTTGATTTTGAACAGATATATAGCGGTTCGCATTTGAGTGCAGTACACCTTGAGCGTGACCTCACAGTAATTAAATCCTAAAGCTGTACTTTATCGGAATGAGAACTGCTGTAGAGGAGTAACGAAAGCACTGACGAGACATCACGTCTCTCTTTCACGCGAGCTGTTCTTAACAGCGGGACTTGTGCTGAAGCTGAAATATGCTTGAGCATAAGTCCTTATCGGAAATAGTCAATCTTTTAGCTAAAAACGCACTATGTAAGTTCACACACAGTTAAAACAATTAAGGTTGTTACGGCTATATGGAATGTGGATTCTGGGCTCAAAGTCATTGATTTAGACTTCTGCTATCTGTGTAGTTTGTAAGGAGGTTTTATCTAAGGTGTGATGTGAACTTCGTGCTTTTTAGCTACGGTTGCTGAAGAGGGTTTTAAGAACGGTTGTTAAGCTTTTTTGACGGAAATTTTGAGCAGATCAAAAACCGTCTTTCCGCTTAGTTTATACAACGCTTCTTTATGGATGTGAAGAGAAGGAGGGGAAAAAAGTATGAAGCGGAGACCCTTGGGATCTTCTTGTGGAAAGTGGCTTACCACTACGTAAAGTACGGCTACTCCCTGTATGCAGTGAGAGAAATTCCTGAAGGTAAATATCTTGACGGTATTGATCTGAAGATACGTTCTGCTTACAACGTGACATACTGTTGGATGACAAGACTAAGGCGAAAGAAGGATGGTCTATCGAATGTTGTGTATATCCGGTATCGACGCTCTTTCATTCTCTTGGGAACTCCGGGAGTGCACGAGAGCTTCTCTCGAATCGTAGTGCACGATATCAACACTGTACCACTTCATTTCAAAGGGTATTCAATTGGAATTAAAGGTGGGAAGCCGTCGGTAATGATTACCGCCCATCGTATGAAAAAGATTGCTGTAATTGCCTTTCGCATAGCACTTCATCAGGAGAGAAAGGTAACCGCCTTTTTCAAAGGTATTTCACCGTACACATTTCCTGGTGTTGTAGGGCAAATAAGAGTGCTGTGAACCTATCCCACTAAGGTCAAAAATGTGATAATCTAATTATCAGAGTGATTATAGCGGTTCGCACTTGAGTGCAGTACACTTTGAGCGTGACCTCACAGTAATTAAATCCTAAAGCTGTACTTTATCGGAATGAGAACTGCTGTAAGTTACCGGAATATGGCGGGAAGATTTGAAGGATTGAGCGATTTAGAATGGAAGCTGTTTGAGGATGTGATGACAAAGGTTGGAGAAAAGCGGGAACGGGGAATGCCCCATGCGCCTTTCCGTCATGTACTGAACACCTTAAGGTATGTATTGATTACGGGTTGCCGTTGGTGTGATGTGCCGAAGGGAGGAATTTGGGCATCAAAAAGTTCAGCCCACAGGTGGCTCTTGCGTTGGCAAACGGATGGAACGTTAAAACTGTTGCAAGCACGGATATTAGGCATTGCCTCCGAAAGAGGATTAATTAACTGGAGTCATGGAGCCGTAGACGGCTCTTTTTCCCCCTGGAAAGGGAGGAGGTGAGGGTGTGGCTTATGGTTATAAGGGTAAAGGGATTTTGATTCATACCCTAACCGACGGTAACGGTATGCCTCTCTCTTGTAACACCACACCAGCCAATGGTAGTGAACGAGAGCAGGTTATGCCGCTATTGAGTAGCATCCGAGTTAAAACTAATTCTCCTGGTAGACCTCGCAAACGAGTCAAAGTGCTGGCAGGGGACAAAGGCTATGACTCCAAGGATTTGCGTGCGGCTTTACGCAAACGTGGTCTTAGACCGCAGTTGCCAAAACGAGTTAGGAAAACAAAAAGAAATCTGGGCAGACCCATAAAAATGTCAGTCCCTCGTTTTCAAATCGAGCGTTGTTTCGCATGGTTTCAACGGAAATACCGTAGGCTCGTTGTTCGATGGGAGAGAATTTCTGCCTGTTTCAATGCTTTTGTTTCTCTGGCAACAATTCACCTTTGGATTAACAGAATTTTGTTAGTGGGATAGGTTCGTTGTTTCGGGTCAATAGGAGAAGGAGAAGGGCTGGATTACCAGTGATTCCAGATTTGCATACATCGGCAACGTACCGGAGTATGCAGTGAGAAGAAAGGAAGTTTTGGCGTTGCTGAATCTCGAATGATCTAGCTATTCCAAAGGCTTAAAGTTTTCTATCCTCAGCAAGTTTTTGCAACACAACCATTTCAAAACTACCATGATTTCGGGTCAGAGCGATTAATAATTTCAGTTTGCTACACTTAGTCGTTTTTGAAGCGGCACAACATCCAAACGGGGTCGTCATTGAAAGGCCCGAATCTTACACCATCGCGCGCGTAAGCAAACGCCTCCTGCCTATATTCAGTTGCCGTGGTGGTATCACATTTGTCGGAAGTGGCGATCCCTGATACGCGGCCATATTCGTGTTTACTTTCACGCCAGGGCCAATTGAGGTGGAAGATCCCACCGTTCTTGCTCCGGCTCGTCAGTTGCACTTTAACCCAGTGAGGCCGGTTCTTCATGTTGTCGCACGTCTGTTCGGCCCCCCAGATGAGTTCTCCTTTAACCAGCTGGAGTGGAGCAAACTTGCCGGAGCAGTATGTAACGCCGAAGCTGGCCGCTGCGACAGAGCCGACGGATGCAACGGATGCTGACGAATGTTTTGGGAAAGCTAGCGTATATGTACCGTTTTTCCGGAGCCTCACCTCCATCCCCTTCTTGCGCTGAATCACAGTTCCGTCCGGGAGGTACGACACGTTGCCTCGATCAGTCTGCGAGTCTCTCGGAATGTCATAACGGAGACTTCCATAGGGGACTGACCGTTCTGCTAGAGAAACCGAAAATATGTCAATGCCGGTAACGGGAGGCGCTGCATTGGTCGTGATCATCTTCACTCTGCCTTCGATATCCACGGATGGAACAGCGGTAATGGTTAGGCTTAAAAGCGCGCTCGTGGAACCCCAGAAAAAGGAACGCTTCATGACTAATTCTCTCCATCCTACTATTTTTATATACTTTGAATATTACTGTAAAAATAGGAGGTAAGGGTAATGGTGAATAGTAATGGTAAAGAGCGAAGAGAGGCATTGTAATGATGCACAAAGTACCGAACCGCACCGATGTGATTGCTCAATTTTCTGGAGAACGATAAGGTTTTATGAACCAAACGCCCAACTCGCTACCGCAGAGTGTTGTTGAACCGCTCAATATAGCTAGTTTTACCCGTTTCTTTGCCCACAGCGCGATGCCGCTTGCTTGGTAGCACCTGCTCATAAGCTTCCAAAAATTGGTATAGCAGATAGCGCACTGGCGGTAAATCGCAGATAACGATTGCCAAAGTCCCTTGGCTGCTTGGCGGGAACGATCGCCATCGAATACATCGACAATCTCACGGCTATCCGCATCTACGGCTAACCAAATCCACTGTTTGTTCTGCTTGGAACCAACAAACGACCACATCTCGTCCAGTTGAATCGTCAACCGACCCAGTTTTTTTGGGTGACTTCTACTGTCTTTGGAGCCTGATAGTACTTCTGATTAACATGCATTCGCAGCCAACGCTCAGAAACCCCTGTCACCCGTGCAATCGCCGCCAGTGCTAAGCATTCATGCAACAGCTTATCGATTATAGCGGTTCGCACTTGAGTGCAGTACACCTTGAGCGTGACCTCACAGTAATTAAATCCTAAAGCTGTACTTTATCGGAATGAGAACTGCTGTAAGTGTCGAGTTTCCGCATCAATCGGTTGTCGGCTTGTACTCTCCACAAACTGCCGTCCGCAGTCTTGGCAACGGAATCGCAATACGTCTCGGTTAAGCCCATTTCCTACACGCGCTGGGGAAAGCGGTAGGGCTAAAACTCCCGAAACTCTACGAATAAAAACCTAATGAATGTCTTAACCGAGACGTATTGAACGGAATCGGGGTTTGCCGTAGTCCGTATGTCCGTATTTGATGACTTGAGGTGATTCGCACTTGAGACAGTTCATTGAGTCGTCTGCAATAATTCAAGCTCCTAGATCACCAGCTTACCATTACTACCGAGATAAGTAGCTAGGCGGAATTGAACCTAAAACGCTTCAGTGTATAACCACCTTCGAGACTACGAGCTTCCATCCCATCAATTATTGCTAGGGCTAAATCATATTCATCCTCGAACATACGCCCGGCAATTTCATGAGTTTTGAGTTGAATGCCATTGCTCTTTAATCCGGTTCATTTCGGAGCAATATGGAGGCAAGAAGAACAGAGATAACTCTTGAGAGCGCCAGCGTTGCCACTGGGGCATTTTAACTCCGACTTATTAGAGCCAATTCTGGAATAAGCTCAACCAATACAGCTTTCCTCTCTCCATAGTACATCATCATATCGAGGTCGCACTTACTTTAACTTGTAGCCTATCCACACTTCCCATGTCATTTAAGATTTTCGCTTCGTCTCAAAAACGAACGTTTTTCATCACTCTGACCTGCTACTCAAAATCGGTCATAAAAACCGCTTTATCTTGCTCTAAAAGTCGTATTATAATCAATGTACTGAAATATAGTCGTAATGTTGGCTTTTAAGA
>MWWG01000103.1_pt1 | contig 12988 bp, 12 predicted proteins | sample 1047331 | NCBI WGS metagenome assembly MWWG01 (sample SAMN06349968, study PRJNA376086) | soil metagenome | isolation source: MG6-4 sample Antarctic (ecotone) soil | place: Antarctica | collected 2015-01-13 | reverse complement strand
GCATTAAACTTTGCCGCTCCGTCATTAGTTTGCGTAAAGCATCTTCTACAAGTTCTTCGCGCTTCGACGGGTAAAACTCTTTAGAACCGTCTGCAAATTCTATTCTGGCTGGCATTAAAGTTAAATGATATTTTCTGCCTCTGCACTCAAAATCACGTTTTAAGCTGTCTAAAAATTTTCCGTTAAGCCTTTCAACCTTTCCCCAAACATACTTTGGTATAAAATCGTAAAGCTCTATCGAGTGTGAGTAATTATCTTCGTCCGGCTCTAAATCGAACAAAGTAAGCTGAATTGGCTTCGAGACTTCAAGCTGCTCAAACTTTTTAGACTTCTCGCGTTTTCTCCGGCGCGGCTTTTCCGTTTTAGATTTTGCTGTTTGTTCCTTCGACTTCATTTGAGTTTTTGCGTTGCTGAAATTGTGGAATGTTAAAAACTTAAAATTATTCTTCGATCCATTTCTTTAATAGTTCCTCAATTAATTCGCTAAACTCGCCTTTGTTTTCACGATCTAAAAGTTTTATCGAAACTTTGCGGTAGGTGTCTCGGCGGACATAAGCCGTTACCTGTTGAAACTCGGCATTACTGCGCTTTCCGTTCGGTCTGCCGCGTCTCGGCGCAGTTGCGTCATCGCTTCCGTTGCCTCTCAATTCCATTTTCACCGGCGATTGTTCAAAGGCTTTATTCTGCGGCGTTTCCTTTATCTGAATTTCTTTGGAGTCCTGTAATTGTTTGACTGCTTGTAATCCTACGAATCTATTTTTGCTCATTGTTTTAGGTTCTTGTTAGGTTCTTTTGCCTCGCTCCTTCCTGGCTCATCTGCAAAATCTCCGAAATCAACATCACGCGGATAATCTTGTAGTCGGGAAAAATCAAGGTCAAGACCGACTAAAGGATTATTTCTTAAAAAATCTACGAGCGTTTGCCCTTTCTGCTTTTTAGCATCAATTTTATTTTTTTGCTCATTTCTTAAAAATCTCCTTTCCAAGCGTAGTAAATTCTTCCCAAGCTGCTTGTCCGTCTCTCAAATTGTCAACCGTCTTGCCTTGCAAAGCTGCTCTTTCGCAAATCGCCCGCCGGTGTATTTCCGTTTTGCAGTAGGGAACTTTGATTTCATCGAGCATCGCCTTCGCATCTCTCGCGGCGTTGCTTCTCGGCGGAACTAAGGTTAATAAAACTTTGTAATTTTGAGCATCAAAACTTTGCAGGCTGGCGACAATCTTCAAAAGCGCGTCGAGGCTTAAAGCATCTGGTTTTGTTGGTATCAAAAGCAAGTCGCTTTCTGCGGAAAGCGTTTTGAGTTCTTCGGCTGTCGGTCGCGCCGGTGTATCTATGATGATATTGCTAAAATCTTTGGCGCGGTCGGCAAGCTCGCTTTCGTCAATTACTTGAAAAGGGAAGTTTCCGCGCTCGCTCCACGCGAGCGCGGAACGATTCGGGTCGCCGTCAACTAAAACGGTTTTCGCCTTTTTTTGAAAGTATGCCGAAAGGTGAACTGCGGTTGTCGTTTTTCCTACTCCGCCTTTGAAACTTGCGATTGAAACGAGCATTGGCTTCTCCATACAGAATTTGTTGGTATCATTTCACAGTTTTATCGTTTCAACAACCTAACATTTCAGCTTTTCGCGTTTTTACAATTTTAGCAACGCAAAATTAGAACAAACGAAGGATTGTTTAACTAATGGCGGTAACGAAATGTGTTGGAACGGTCAAGTTCTGTTTTATAGCGCTCCAAGTAACTAAAATCTGGATACATCGCAGTTGTCGGAATCTGCAAACATTTTATTTTTTGGTTGTAAATTATTGCTTTGTTTCTCCGGCTCGGCGGCGTTAGCTCGTTGAGCGGTATCATTCGCAAACTATTTTCAAGCGCAGTTCTGCCGTTCCGGGTGAAAATAGCAAAGACAACCGGCGTATTAGTCGTATTTGCCATTTCTTCGTGTCTTTTAATGTGGCTGTATTTAATTGAGTAATAGTCTTTTCCTGCAAATTTGCGGGTGCTAAAGCATTTAACCTCTATTTCTAAATTCTGTAAGTTCCGAACGAGATAATCACCGCGCTTAATCGAAAGATTGTTCCAGTCCGCAAAACTCTTTTTATCCTGAGTTACCTTCTCCAAAACATACCCTTTTGCTCGCGCAAGCTGCTCAAAATACTGTTCTGCTCGCTCGCCTGCAAGGTAATGAGGCTGAAACAACCAACGATACCAATAATGAATCAGGGCTTTCCTATAAAAAGTTCATCAATTTCAGTGTTATAATCAGATTGTCAAAATCATCGGCAAAATCCTCTAATTGGGCTTTTTTGTTCCGACACCTTGTTTTCTTCAGAATAGTCGTTACTAAAGTTCTGATTCCTGCCATTGTTTTTTGTAATCTCTTTTTTTTGAACGCATTTTGTCTTCTCTTAAACTCACATCTCGAATGTGATTATTGGTTTCCACTTGCCAATGCCGTCTGATGGCTTGCGCCACTTCTTCATAATTTCCAACCTCATTCGTTAGATAATAACTTTCTTCATAACTGGTTTTGCCGCTTTTCAGTTCAAATCTTTCGCGCCTGACTTTGATGGCGGTCTTGATCCGGCAAGTTTTCCATCGCTGATCTTTTTCCAACTCCAAGACATCGTAAAATTCATAACCTCGGCACTCGATTCGTCCGTGACTTTTTTCGTGCCTCGCACTTTTGAATAAAATTGCCTGATTTGCCATTGCCCAGGTGATTTGTTTCTTCAACCCTTTTTGATTGTCTTTTAACCCGACTAGATATTTCCCGCCACTTTCGCTAATCATTGCCAACGTCAAAGGTTTGCAATGGAGCGCGTCCAAACTTATCTTCTGTGAAGCTAACTCACTTGCTTCCAGCATTTGACGCACTTTCGGGACTTCCGATTCCTTCTCTCCCGAATAATAGTCCTGCGCCATTGTCTGGCAATTTTCGTGCGCCACCGCCTGCACCACTGCCTCGCCTCGCCTGCCGCCTCTCTGAATACTGCCACGCAGTTCTTTGCCATCGAGCGCAAACCATTTTCGCCCGCCCGCGCTCAATTTGATCCCGAAACTCTCAAATACCAACTTGTCAAAAACTTCAAACGCCACTTTCTCTAAAATTAACGGCAACTGTGAACGCGAAACCGCCCGCTTTTTTTCGACTCCCAGAAACCCGACCAATTTCTCGTAATGATTCTTCAGATGTCGCTGAATACTCGATAGACTGCCATCCCGATTACTCAAAACCGCCAGCGTCACGCCAACTAAAACAACCGCTAAATCGTGCTTTTTCCCGCGATTATCCCTTAAATCTAAACCCTCGGCGTTTTGCAGTTTCTCGAAAAAACTTCTACTATTTTCTTGACAAGGTGGCATATTTGTTACTTTTTAAGTTTCGTCACTGTAAAAAATAACTATTTGCCGCCTTGTTCTCAAGTTTTATAGGAAAGCCCTGAATAATGAATTTTTTGAAATGGGTTCATAAATGACTTGACCGCTTACATTACATTTAGGACGAGCGGGAACATTCTTACGAAATGTTACGCTTTAGCTTTTTTGCTTGCCTGTTCTTCACGAATATAAGCGTATAATGTTGGTTTTGTGATGTTCATCATTTCACAAATTTGCCTGACCGTTTGATTTTTTCGCTCATACATTTCAACGGCTTGTTTGCGCCCTTTGGCATTCAAAGACTTTTTTCTTCCGCCAAGTCTGCCTCTGGCACGGGCGGCGGCGAGTCCGGCGTTTGTTCGTTCTCGAATCAGATTTCTTTCAAATTCGGCTAGTGCAGCAAAGATATGAAACACGAGTTTTCCACTTGATGTCGTGGTATCAATTGATTCCTGCAAACTTTTGAATCCGATTCCTTCTTCTTCCAATGTTGTTACCCAATCTATCAGATCGCGGATTGAGCGACCTAAACGATCAAGTCGCCAAACGACCAAGACATCGCCTTCCCTCAGAATTTCTTTGGCTTTCTCCAAACCTTCCCGGTTAGCAACTGTTCCGCTGACTTCATCAACGAATATTTTTTTACATCCCGCTTTTTCGAGAGCGTCTTTTTGGAGGTCGAGATTTTGCTCAACGGTGGAAACCCGTGCGTATCCGATTTTCATAAGTCAAATGGTTAAGAATCTTAATAATTGATTTGCAAATTTTACTTTGTTTTCTTTACTGTCTATTTTTACCACATATTCGATTGATTTCAAACACAAGATGAATCTTCAAAGAGGGTAAAGAAAACGTCCGTTTATTTTACCTCTATAAAATTTGTATGAACAATTACACCAGAAACTTTTCCGATGAAGAAATTGCCAAGGATTGGACTTTAACAAAATCCGATCTGGAGCATCTACAAACCGTCAGTAAAACGTATCAATTATATGTTGCTATTCAGATATGTTCGATTCGTCTTGCGGGAAGTTTTTTCGATTCGATTCAGACTTTATCTCCGCACATTACCAACTATCTTAATTCCCAGATCGGTTTACCGCCGACATTATTTGTTGATGAGCCGACCCGTCGGGCAACTCGCTCGGAATATCACGGACAGATTCTGACTTTTCTCGGTTTTAAGAAGTATGACCAAAAAATTCAAAATGAATTTGAAGAATGGGTCACAAAGAAAGCTATCGAAGGATTGCTGCCGGAAGATATTTTAAATCTTGCCGAAGAATATCTTTTACAGAGGAAAATCGTCGTGCCGGGTATAACTACACTTGAAAGACCCGTCAGAAGTTTGTGTCTGGAAGCTCACTGGAAAATATTTGAAACCATTTATGAGCAAATATCACCACAACTGAAAAAGACACTAAATGACATTCTCGTATCGGAAGATAATCAGACATCGTTTTTCGCCAAACTCAAAGAATCTCCGCCGTCCGCCACGATCACTTCGCTGAAGAACTATCTCGAAAGATATAAAAAACTTGAAAAGATCCCTCTGGAGCAGTTCGATCTATCCAAATTTTCAGGTTCTTTCACGGACTATTTGTTCCGATTGGCAAAATACTACAATGCTTCAAAAATCAAAAGATTCAACAAAAACAAACGTCTGACATTGTTGATCTGCTTTTTGCTCGAAGCCCGCAAGGAACTGCTCGATAATATCGTCAAAATGCACGACCAGTATATTCTCGATATATCCCGCAAAAACAGAAATCTTTATGAAAAGAAACATCGGCAGATTCGCCGGGAAAAACAAACGGGCGGTTGAAACAATGCTCAAAGCGGCAAAAATGCCGGTTGATCCACAATCCGATAACCCGCTTAATCGGGAAGACATCGTTGAATTTATCGGCGAAGAGCGGTTGCGGGAGTCAATCAATGATCTGAATGAATACAAATATCTCGAAGAGAGAGGTTACGCGGATTTATTAGTTTCGTATTATCCGAGTTTGAGAAAATACTTCTCCGATTTTATCGAGCTTCCATTTGAAGCCGAAGAAGGCAATAAAGACTTAATCACAGCCGTCGAACTGATCCGCCAAATGGATTCCGGGCAGATAAATAATCTTCCCGAAGATGCTCCGATCTCTTTTGTTCCGAAGGAACTCAGGCGAATTCTTAAAAAAGGAAACGGAAAGATCAACCGAAATGTCTGGGAAATGGGATTGGCTCTGGCGATTAAAGAGAATATGCGTTCGGGAAATTTGTATATTGCCAAGAGCAAACAATACATATCTTTCTGGAAAATGATACTCGATAACCGGAAATGGAAAGAATCACGCGAAGAAATATATCAAATTCTCAAACAACCGACACCCGAAAATGCCGCTCAATCGCTTGAAACACAATTCCATAAAGCGATCAAAGAATCCAGGACAAAATTCAAAACCGATAAATTCGCCCGGATCGAAAACGGAAAACTAAAATTGGGACGGGATAAAAAAACCGATATTCCTAATCAAGTGAAAGCACTTCAGGCAGCAATTGATTCATCACTTCCAATGATTCGGATCGAAAATCTCCTGATGGAAGTAGATGCTCAAACCAGTTTTACGAAGCATTTTATACCTCTGCAAAAACATCAATCACGCCCCGCACATTTTTATAAAACCCTGATCTCGGCGATTCTTTCACAAGCAACCAATCTGGGCATTGTCGCCATGAGTGCCAGCGTCGAAGATATTTCCATAGATATGCTTCGTCACACGCTCAAGAGTTACGTCAGAGAAGAAACCCTCAAAAATGCCAATGCCGAAATTGTTAATCATCACCACAAATTGCCGATCAGCCGCATTTACGGGGAAGGTGAAATATCGTCGTCCGATGCCCAGCGTTTTCGGCTCAGAGCGGACAGCCTTCTTGCTTCATATTATCCGCGTTATTACGGTTATTACGATAAAGCCATCGGCATCTACACCCACGTTTCAGACCAGTATTCAGTCTTTAACACCAAAGTTATTTCGTGCAGTCCGCGTGAAGCACTTTATGTTTTAGACGGCTTATTGGAAAACAACACAATTCTCAAACCAAAGGCTCACACGACAGATACACACGGCTACACCGAAATCATCTTCGCCCGGTGTCATCTGTTGGGATTCTACTTTATGCCCAGAATTCGAGACCTTAAGAAACAGCAGTTATATAAACCCGACAAAAACTATAACGCCGATAAATTTACTCTGCTGATGAAAAAGAACGTCAATATGAACCTCATCACCGAGCAATGGGATGCGATGATTCGGGTTGCCGTTTCGCTCAGGAACAAGACCGCTCCGGCACATATCATCGTTGAAAGGCTGATGAATAACAGTTCACCTTCAGACCGCCTGAGTCAGGCTTTTACAAACCTCGGAAGACTGATAAAAACAAACTACATCATTCGCTATCTGAGCGATTCCGAACTCCGCCGAACAGTCAGGTTTCAACTAAATCGGGGCGAATACCGCCATAAATTGCCGCGTTGGATATTCTTCGCCAATCAAGGAACTTTCAACACGCCCGACTACGAAGAAATTATGAACAAAGCCAGTTGTCTAAGCCTCGTTTCCAACTGCATCTTGTATTGGAATACGGTCAAAATCGGCGGCATTGTTGACGAGTTAAACCGGCAAAATCAGGAAGTTGATATGGAAGCCTTATCACACATATCGCTACTGCCGCATAAGCACGTCCTTCCGCAAGGAACTTACTTTGTCGAAAGCAGAAAATAATTCTGATAATCTATTGAAAATCTATGAAGGACATTTCTACGAAATGTTACGGTTTAAGATGAAATTTGGCTTAAAAATCTTGTTCCAGCGTAACATTTCGTAAGAATGTCCCCGCTCGTCCTACCAAAAAAAAACAGGCAAACGGCAAGGAAACGGAACACACGCTTAATTTAACACCACAACAAATAGATAGTGTTATCAGTCAGATAAAAGCCGATGTTGACCGCGATTATCTCGACGCATATTTTCAACAGGCAAGAGCCTTGATTATTCAGAATGCAAGATTTACCGAGCGGGAATATACCGAAGAAGAACTCGTTGAGTTACCGGAAATCAAAGCAATGATGGACACTCTGGTTTTTGCTGAAGGAACAGGAGCGGGTTACGGCACGATTGTTAAAGGAGTGGTTAAAAAATCGCCGAATTATCCTGAATTAGTTGGGCAAAGAAATGTCGTAATCACTAATTTTTCAAAACATCCCGAAATTTATGTGGACTTTGGTTCTGATTGGTCAACCGCAGCCGGACGTTATCAGATTCTTTACAACACTTGGAATAGATACGGCGGTGATAAAATGGATTTCAGCCCGCGTTCACAGGACATTGTATTAGTCAGAATACTGAAATATAGAAAGATGATCGAACCGCTATTGAGCGGAGACGTGAAAAGCGCGATCCATCTAGGCGCACCTGAATGGATGAGTCTTCCGATGAGCAACGGAAAAAGTTATAAAAACCAGCCCGTTAAAAAAATAGACGACGTGATTAAGGTTTATAATCAGGCACTGTCTGGTTATAAAAATCAGTGAGAGTGGAGACTAAGTATGCGAAATACGATTTTGATGTTTGCGTTGTTATGTTTAATTTCCTGTCAATCCGGCAAGAGACTAAATACGAACGATCAACCCGTCGCAGTAAAAAATAATTTTCAGTTGAGCGAAGAAACCGATGTAAATACCTCTCAATTCGCGGACAAACCATTGCCGGACGGAGACGCGCAAACTTTTGCAAAAACTTTTTTCATCAAAAGCCGATACGATGATTCTACAAATACGATTGTTCATCACCCTTACTTAATCGAGTTTAAAGACGACAATTCAAAAGGAATCGGTATTTACATAGATGGTAAACGGAAGGCGTTTTCAAAATTTGAAAACAATACTCCCGAACTCCGCGCGGATTTTTTAGAAACAAACGGGGATCGGTATTTTGTTTTAGTCATCGCAGGAGCCGGAACGGGAACCTGCGGAGATGGAGCATTCGCCGTAGCGAAACTCGACGGTGATTTAAAAGTTAGAATTTCCCGACCAAATGAACCGGACTGTCAGGGAGAACTTTACCCTATAAAAATTGAAAATATTGATAAATCAAATAAGTATTACAGACGAATTTCTGTTGGGGATTTAAAGTTTAATGTAGATTCGTTTGAGTGGGAAAACAGGTGAAATGATTTTCGATTAAATCAAAGGGTCAATAAGAGGAATGGCATTTTTAAGCGAAAAACGCTCATAATTACCATAATGCCTATTATCAGCCGCGAAATGCTTAAACTTTTTCGATTGAGCGAAAATTTTATTTCCGAACCACAATATCTTGTATTTGAGTAGCTTCACAATTGTTCTTTTTTGGCTGATTACCGCTATTTTGGTTAAACACAGTATCTTGTGCCGCCAACTTTGAAAATCAGATTTTCAAAGTTGATTCAAAACTTGGGTTTTTCTTCTGTAAGAAAACTTTTTATCTTGTTCGTCAATAATTCCATTTGTGCTTTTTTCGTCTGACACTCCCAGACTGTCATAATCTGCCAGCCCTTTTTTTCAAGTTCTGCGATGTTTCTTTTATCCCTTTCCACATTTGAAAGGCGTTTTTTTGCCCAGAAATCCGCGTTTGTTTTTGGTGTTACATTACCATAGCGGCAATCGTGCAGATGAAAAAAGCATCCGTGAACAAAGATAATTTTTTTTCTGCCGGAAAAAACCAGATCGGGCTTTCCCGGCAAATCCTTACGGTGCAGACGGTAGCGAAAACCCAGACCGTGCGTGATGGAGCGCACTATCATTTCCGGTTTTGTGTTCCGGTTTTTAATGCGCGACATATTAAAGCTGCGTTGCGCCGCTGTGTGAACGTCTGCCATTATGCCTTTAGCTGCGTTTTGACAGTATCCAGGAAAGTTTCCACTTTCAGAATCGTGGCGTTATGTCCTTTCTTCGGATACTGCGAATGGAATTTATCAGGCACAACAAGTGTTAATCCCGCTTTATCCATTTCCTGTAACTGATTCCCGGAAATTCCCGGCTGCAACGTCAGCAAATGTTTGTGCGGCTGCCGGTTTCCCTCATTCAGAACCTGCCGCCATCGGTCTTTACAGGTCGTTTTAATTCCGACAATAAAAAGCCGGTTAAGCGGATAGGTCGGATCGTTATAGGCTTCTTCGCTTGGTATTACCACGTCCGGCTCGCCGTCAATGTGCGGGCGCATCTTGTGGGGAATACCGGATTCTTTCAGTATAAATTCAACGTGATTTTCAAGTGAACGCCCGGCGCGGGCAACCCGCCGCTGCGTGATCGTCTTGGCGGTTTTCAGAAAATCGTCAATATCCTTAAATGGTCGGATAACCTCTGTATGACAGATCAACCTTTCGGCAATACGGAAAAGCCGAAATTCGGCTTCCATAAATTCAGTAAGTTTCCTGTCCGGTGAATAGTTTTTTAATGCAGCAAGGCATTTAACCAGTGCCTGCTGCACTTCAGCGGAAAATACTTTGCCCTGCGGAAACGCGGTGAGCGTTCCGGCGAACTGAAGAAAATGACGCTCTACGCATTCTTCCTCGGTTTCTTCCGGCGCGTCCGGCTGATACGCTGCCCACGAGCGCGTTATATTAACGCCAAGTGTCGCCTTTATCTGCTCTATATCTTCTTCAATATCGAGAACATAGGCATTAAATTCTGTCAGTGTTTTTGGGATTAAAACCAAAAGATCGCCTACTGAATCTTCGGTAAGATGCGGAAAATCCTTTCCGAAACGGGTTATGCGGTATTCGCTGCGCGTTCCTCTGCCATACCACTTTACGCAGGATTCGGTAACGCGCCCGTCTGCCCACAATATCGAAACTTCGCTGTCGCTGTTCTGCCCTTTTTCCGGCGGGTGCGGTGTGAACATCTGCCAGACACCATCTTTTTTCGGCATATAGTAGCCGCACTGATGCCCGCCGGTAAGTCCTACGTCATTAGGCGAAATATATTTGAGGATCGCTTTTCCGTATTGCAGCGCGTCCTCGATGGCTCTTTCACAAAGATAGGTCGGCATATATATTTTCCGGGAAATTAAGCGGCGGTTTTTGCTTTCAGTAAACAACCGCGCTGTTTAACGTGCCAGGCGAGTAACGCCATAACCTGGCGCGTAACCGCATCGGCAACTTTCGGCACTACTGCGTTGCCGAACTGCCTGTAAGCCTGCGTATCAGAAACAACAATGTGATTCTGATACTGCTCATCAAATCCGAGAAGCCGGGCGCATTCCTTCGGCGTTAATCGGCGCGGGTTTTTGCCCTTTTGCGGGATAAGGATTTCTGAACCGTCCTTATAGTATCGTGCGCTTAATGTGCGCGTGATGCCGTTTAGATCGGCAAGCCCGAAACCAAAGCCGTTTCCCTTCGCTTTGTGCTTTGCCGCGTAATCCTGCAAGTATTTCCATAGATGATCGGTCAAAGTGTATTTATCATTCACAACCGGCTCAAGAATATCAATCAGACGCGGGCGCGGCTTTGCCGGTGGGGTTGGAAATTCAAACGGCGGGTTCTCGCCGAAAACTCTTTTATCAAAGGCAACAATATAAATGCGCTCCCGGTGCTGCGGCACATAATCGGCGGCATCTATTATCTGATGAAAAACGCTGTATTCCATATCTTCCAGCGTTCCTTTTATTACCTGCCATGTCCTGCCCTGATCGTGCGACAAAAGGTTTTTTACGTTTTCCAGCATTACGACGGGCGGGCGTTTTACTTCAATGATTGTTGCGACGGTAAAAAATAATGTTCCCTGCGTAAGACACTTAAAACCGTGCTCGTGTCCCAAGCTGTTTTTCTTGGAAACGCCCGCGATACTGAACGGCTGGCACGGAAAACCAGCAGCTAAAATGTCGTGATCGGGAATGCTCGCGGGGCTTATTTCGGTAATGTCGCCGGACGGCATTTCACCGAACCAGGCTTTATATGTTTTCTGCGAGTAGCTGTTGATTTCAGAGGAAAACACACATTCGCCGCCGAACCTGTCCAGCGGGATGCGAAAACCGCCGATTCCGGCGAATAAGTCTATAAATGAAAACGGTATGCGTTCCGGTGTCGCGGCGGGTGTAAGCGGTAATGACGGCTGCGGCTTCTTACTTTTGGCTGCGTCTTGGAGAACGGATAAAACAAATTCCTGCTGGCTCATATATCGTTGCTGCCTCTCACTTTCTATCCAAGTTTTGAGGTTTTCGGGAACGTGCCTGACTAGAATCTGGTCGCCCATATTATTTTAACTCTGGGAAAAATTGATAGCAGAAAACCTGCTAAATGATAGCAGATTTTCCCAGAGGATCGAAAAACTATTTTTTAATTTATTTAGGTTCACACTTTCAAAAGTCCTCACTTATACCTTGGGTCTGATAACACAAAGGATAAGAGTAAGATTAAATAATGGTTAAATAAAAGGTTAAGAAGGTTAGGCGCGGTTTTGAAGAAATATCTCCTTTGTTTCTAACAATTATCGGACGCTATGCGTATGTCAGAACTAGATAATACGTCCTATTTTTTATTAAAAACTTTCAAAAAGTTGCTCAAAAACTCTTCTTCTCTCCTATGCGTATGTCAGAACTAGGTAATGCGTAGGTCAAAACTAGATACTTTTTACCCTATGCGTATGTCAGAACTAGATAATGCGTAGGTCAAAACTAGATATTTTCCCTGCTTCCCTGTGGAAAACTTCATCGAAAACTATCAAAAAACTGCTTGCGTAGGTCAGAACTACATATATGCGTAGGTCAGAACTACATATATGCGTAGGTCAGAACTAGATAATGCGTAGGTCAGAACTAGATACTCCTAAGTTAATCCGCGCACTCGTTTTGCTCTCGCGTTCGCTCTTTTTACGTCGGCGATAAAATCAAAATGCGGCTGAAATTTGAATTTCGCATCAATCAATTTTGTTCTTGGTCTCGTATCTAATATCTTTTCTACTTTGCAATTTAGAACGACGTTCTTTTGTTTCATTTCCTCTATGGCGTTTTCAACCTCAACTAAGTTCTGATATATGCGCTTCTGTGGCGTCAATCCAAAATCTCTAACTATGGTCGTCAAAAGAATTTCGTAAGACTCCGTGAAGCTCGCCTGCGTGTAATGATGCGACATTCTTTTGTGAAGCTGCCGAGCGATGACGCTGCGGTAACTCATAACTTTGTCGTAATTTATTAGTCGGTAAGTCCCGGATTTTATGCTGTGCGTAACGAGCGGCGAAAATCTAACAAAGGTTTGCGTTTCGCTGCCCTGCCCTTTTAAGCCTAATGTTTCAATCGGGCTAAAGAAAAGCTGCGTTTCTTTATCTTCGGACTGTATTTCAATATCCACTTTCGTTAGGATTTCTAAAGATTCTTTCAGCTGGTCGTAATCAAGACTATGCCCTTTGTCTTTCAATTCTTTTTGAAGCTGGTAAAGTGTGAAAACTATTCCGGCTTCACCGTCCAGCATTAAACTTTGCCGCTCCGTCATTAGTTTGCGTAAAGCATCTTCTACAAGTTCTTCGCGCTTCGACGGGTAAAACTCTTTAGAACCGTCTGCAAATTCTATTCTGGCTGGCATTAAAGTTAAATG
>MWWG01000102.1_pt1 | contig 12991 bp, 13 predicted proteins | sample 1047331 | NCBI WGS metagenome assembly MWWG01 (sample SAMN06349968, study PRJNA376086) | soil metagenome | isolation source: MG6-4 sample Antarctic (ecotone) soil | place: Antarctica | collected 2015-01-13 | reverse complement strand
GCAGCCAGTGGAAAGACGTGGGCGAAACCAAGAAATTCGACCTGCTGGAATTTAAGAAAATGCTGGGTCTAGTCGATGCGAAGGGTAACGAGGAATACACCAAGGTTACCATGCTCAAAACCAAAGTACTGGATATTGCAGTCAGGCAAATCAACGAGCACACGGACCTTAGCATCAGCTACACACTGGAAAAGAAGGGTCGTGCCTTTAAAAACGTGGTTTTCACCGTCAAGCCGCAAGTCGTGGACGTGGTGGCCACGTTGCCCGACCTGGGAGCTACTGCTAATCCACTACCGGGAGTGGCCGCGCATCAGGTCGAAAACGCTGGCCGGCTACTCGCGCAGCTTAGCATCACCACGCCTGACCTGGTGGCGCAAATCTTAGCCAGTTCGGCGCACGTCGCCGCCTGCAACAAGTTCGCCCACGACCTGAAAACCGGCAAATACACTAAATCGCACTCCCTCTCGGGCCTGCTGCTTACTATTCTTGGAATCAAGAAAGCCAGCAATGGGCCGCTGTTTGATAAGCCCACTAAAGCCCGCTAAGCGGTGCGCTGCTCCCCTACTTGCCAAACACACGCTGCCAAAATCCTTTTCGCGCTGGCTCGGCTAGTCGGTTGGCAATCCCCTCGACCATCTGCGTCAGCTGCTCCACCTGCACCTGCAAGTCGCGGGGGCTGGCCGGCAGCTGCGATTGGGTGAGCTGGCCCTGACAGAAGGAACGCATGTCCTCGTTTACAAACTGGCCAATGGTCTTGCCGGCGCGCTGGGCGGTTTTCTCCACAATGGCCCGCGTTTCCATATCCACCCCCCGAATAGCCCAAAGGCCCGTATCCGGGGCTTTGCGGGGCCTGCCTCCCTTCGCTTTGGGTTTTGTTGTGTTTTGTTCCGGTTCTGTTTCGACCGTTTCAGCAGGCGCTAAACTTAACTCGGGTTCTGTTGCCGCCGTTTCGGGAAGTGTTATACTTAACTCGGGTTCTGTTGCGGCTCCTACGGCGGGAGTTACACTTAACTCCGGTTCTGTTGCTCCCTTCGGCTGCTTCATCGGGTTTTGTTAAACGTTTAGTTTAACAGCTAATATAGCGCATTTCAAGTGATTGGGTTTAGTGCAACAAAACCTTAAGTTTAGTTTAAGAAACCTAACGCGCTGCCTGTCAATTCTCTTTGAAAGATGATAGTCTAGCGTCCTGGCTCCTGGCGCATTCGCTCCACGATTTGCCTCAGCCGCTCGTCAGCCGTTCCGTCATCCGCTGCGGGCCGTTCTGGCGCGGCCTGCGGGTTTTGCAAGGGAGCCGTAGCCGCTGGCAGCCCCTCAAACGAAAAGCGTTTAGCGGGGCGGTCGTAGTAAATATCAAAGTGGTTCGGCCCGTCCCTTATAGCCCCGTCGTCGGAGAGTCGTATCGAGGGCGGAAAGTCAAAGTGCTCGCGCAGCTCGGCCGCGTCGATGGGGTCCTTAAAGGTGTAATGCAGCTCGCCCCCCTGGTCGAACCAAAACCCGCTCTCGTGCCACCAGTGCGACGGGCGGTTGCCTTTGGCCAGCAGAAAATCAATGACCGGCCGCAAGTGGTCGGTGCGCGGGTCGTGGCCGGGGCCGTGCTCGGCACCTTCAGGAGTAATGCGGATTTTTGTCATGGGCTACTAGGCTTTAGATATGCGCATGAATGGAGTGCTGTTGCTGTCCTTCACAAACAGCATCTCTACTTCACTCGCCAACATACCTATATGGTCCTGCAAGTCCTCGGGAGTAAAGTCTAAGTCGCGCAAGTGGGCGAGCACCATGTTCTCAACGAGTTTTGGGCGCTCCACTGGCACATCTAAGCTTTGCGGCTCCCGCTTGCGGTACCCCATCTTACTCAGTTGTTGAAAAAGTGAAGTATACCGCTCTTTGGTGATTAGTTCAGCGCGATAAGCGTGCTTGATTAGGAACTGCATGGACATTTTCCAGTACCGTTTCAAATCAGCATAACCGGCCAAAGTGGTTTTCTCGTTGACCATGCGCTGAAACTCCTGCACGGGAACCATCAACTCGCCGGCAAAATCAAACGCTTCGCCCTCCACGTCATCATCCTCCATCGGATTGAAAGCATGGTGCATAATCCAGTGGCCCAACTCGTGCGCCAACGTTAGACGCTGACGGTCACCTGTCTGCTCCTTATTGATATAAATGAGGGGCAAAGCATCTTCGTCCGGGACTATCATCCCGTCCAGTTTCGCAGAATTATAACTTGTTGTCAAAATGATAATGCCCGCCTTCTCAATAAGGCTGACCAAGTTTTTAATAGGGCCATTAGGGATGGACCACATGTGCCGTACACGACGAGCTATTTGCACTGCTGAGCCATATTCAGCCGGGTTCATCGGCTCTATCCGCTGCTTTAGGTCAAGGGAGTGAAGCAGCTGCTTCACCCGGAAGCGCTCAATGTGGGCTAAATTATCTACTACCTGAACGTCATCAACGAGCAATGCCGCCCGCTTTCGATAATATATGATGTTGGGGGTAAGTACTTTGATGTCGTTTTTAAAGAAGCTTTTTGGGTAGCGCAGCTCGTCGGCGATTTTGGTTAAAATTTCATCTTTAACGGCTAGGTCACCGCGCTCAATTTTACAGAGCGTCCCTGGGGTGATACCCACCGCAACCGCCAAATCTTTCTGCTTTATGCCGCGCGAGCGGCGTGCTACTGACAATGCTTCGCCATTAAATTCCGCTGGCTTGCTTTCCATTGTCTTTAGGTTTAACATTCGGTTTAATCGAGAAAGGAGAATCTGCGGGCAGTTCCTCCTGGGTGAACAGCGTGGGGACGATTTCGCCCATGTGTTCCGACATATTGAAATACCAGGGCTTGTCCCCTAGTGCAACTGCCCAAACCTTATCGATACCTGAGCCAATTGAGTTTTCAGCATAGCCTACGTCTATGCACTTAAGCGAAGGGCAATTCAGCGCAGGTATGGACAAGGTTCCTTTACGCCAATCAAGCACCTGGTTAGTAGGGATGTTTGATGACTTGGGCGGGGCAGAACGCCGCTTAAGCAGCTTTTTAAAGCGTAGTGCCACTTTATCTCCTACAATCAGGAGCAACATTCGATTCTTCTCATGGAATCGCACCTTTGCGTTCTCGCCAAGCAATTCCTTCGCCCGGTTTACCATGTAGTCTCGGATGATGTTGGAACGCGTCGTCCGGGTCAGCTCTATAACGTGGTCGTTATGACGCTCTGCAAACAGATTGTGGCCGTGGTGGATGCATTCATACACCGTGGGTAGTACGTCACGGATGTACTCAATGACTCGGTTTTTCTCACTTTCTTCCTCGGGTTGTATACCAGAATCATTCAGCGGCTGGTCCTCGTGGTCACTGTTTAGCAGAGCAATCATTGGCTTGGGGTTTTGGTGTACCCAAAGGTAATAAATAGCCTCTAAAATTTCCTAGTAAATTTCCTGCAAGGCTATACATCATCGAAATAGGCTCATGCTGGGAATGGTAGGCAAACAGGATTTTGGGGGTAGTCGTGCGGGGCGTTCTTTTCCCTCTTGTTCCCCTTTTTATTACTTAACATAACATCTCTTCTCGGACACTTCTCGGAAAAGTGGTGGGTTTGCCCATCCTGAATAGCACTCGGCCGACGTGGTACTTTTCCGGTTCAGCGCCTCATTTCCATGCCGGGTAATTGAGCGGGTAAAGTTTTCGGCACTCCAACTCCGAAAGGGCCGACTGCCGCGCCTGTTGGTGGCGGTCGGCGCGCTGCGGGTCGGCGGCCCGCGCCAGCGCCCGCCGCACGTACTGCGCCCGGTCGGCGTGGTGGGCCGGGTTGCCGGGGTCGAGCATTTGGGACTCGTCCGCCGTTCTCCCGCCCGCCTGCTTCAATGCCTCGTGTACGTTCAGCAAATGAAGAATGCGGTTTTGCTTGTAGGGCCAGTGTTCTAGCAGCGCGTCCAACTCGTTCACCAACGCCTGGTAAGCCAGCGGGTCGCGCAGCAGCTGCCCCACGGTGTAGCGGGGGCGCGCGGCGGGCCGGTTATTGGGTCGGGTCTGGGCGGTCGTAAACGCAAGGGCTTTGGCCAGCGGGGGAGCCTGCGGGGACCGGCGCGGCCCTTTGCCGGTGGCAGGGCCTTGTTTGCGGCGTTGGCTCTCCACCAACGCCGCTTCCGCCAGCGCGTAGTTCAGGACTTTCCGCGCTTCGCGCTCCGGGTCGTTCCACCGCGCATGATTGCGCTCTTGGAGCATCAGGGAATGCACGTTCACCTGGTCTTCAGCAAAAGCCATCTCCATTTCCCAATGCGTGGCCCCGTTGTCGTGAAAATTCTTGTGCACGGCCAGCAGCGCCAATGTGCGCGGCTGGTTTCGGGGCCATTGCTCTACCAACTCGTCCAGCTCATTCTTGGCCGCGAGGTAGGTCGGGTACTGGTACAAACTGTACCGAGTATAGGCTGGCCGGGTCGGGTCGCCCCGGTACGTTTTGACCGGGTAAAGGTGCGGCCAGAGCTGCTTGCGCATCTGTCTCAACTGGCTTCTTGTCATGCTACAAGATACGCCAAAAACCGCGTATTTGCCCCTAAAAAGGCCGTTTTTAGCTGAAAGTTCGGCAGATTCAGGACGTGTAGGGCTCTGCCCGATTCACTAGGCGATAAACGCGTTCGGCCTCGCCGTTGCCCGACCTGAAACGCCACACAAACTGGTGCATCAGCTGCCATTGCTCGTCCTGCGGCAGCGTCGGGAGTTGGTCCAGCAGCGCCCGTGCCTCACGGGTACGCGCAACCATATGACTCGCCAGATACCCCTCGTCGGTGAGCTTACGGACTTCGGCAGTATAGCGCGGGTAGTCGTCGGGTTCGGTCATGGCATTCTGAGATTAGAAAGACAATTACTGAGCAGTGGCCCCGAAACGGCAGCCATCACCGAAGGTAAGAGTATTTCCGCTTGGATACATATGTTATACCAGAACGCGAAACAGCCGGAGTGAGTTTGCAGCCGTGAAAAATCCGGCTAGTGTCGTGGCATTTGGCCTGCATCTGAAACAGTTACGCGAAACGCGGGGTCTCAGCCAACAGGCGCTGGCCGATTACGCCGACGTGTCCAAGCTCACCGTGCAGCGCACCGAACACGCCAAAGGAGCCCCCACCCTGGACGTGCTCGTGTCGCTGGCCCGTGCCCTGCGGCTGCCGCTGGCCGAATTAATGGCCTTCCCGGAACCACCAATACCCGGTTAGCAGCCTATCGTAGGATGAGGTATTTGTTACCTTGTGGGCGCTCTCCATCACCTGGCACCGACGAGCACAGAGTTCGTTGCCAATTAAATCCTTTACTATGTGGCGTTGGGACCAAGGCCGACTGCAATACTTTAACTTCCAAAACATTCGCGCCACTGCTCAGGGGCTATTGCAAGTTGAAAACGCCAATCTACGGGCCGCTACTGACCCTTTGCGGCCCTTGTTGCCACTGGCTACAGGGCTACCCTTTGCCCCTGATAACTATCGCATTTGGCGCAACTACAACCGAGTGTTTGAGTGCTGCTTGGTGGCGACGGCCGTTGATAACAGGCTTTTGCTAACGGACATTGGACGCCGCTTGGCAGAGGATGATTCGTTTACGGTCGATGAGTATATGTCCGTGGTAGCAAAGCGTTTCCGCTATCCGTTTCCGGCGTTCGTGGACTACGACGATACTTCTGAGCGCATTTATCCTTTTTGCGCGGTACTGAAATTCTTGTTCTCCAAACTTCTGAATGGCCTGCCGGCGACGCTTTCCGTCGAAGAATTGGAAACGAAAATCATTGGCAATTCCTGCACTGGCGCTGAACCCATCGAGCACTACGCCGCACTGCCGGCGACTGGCTACGCTTACCAAGGCGACGAGAGGCGGCAAGCCCGTGAAATGCTGGTCTTCATCAGCCAATTCAGCTTTTTGAAGTGGAATCGTTCGCAGCTGGAGTTGGACGTGGAGAGCAGTGAGCTATCAACCGAGTTGCTAAATGTTGCCACTCCTGACTACTTTACCCCTCGGCCACTGCGCGAAGAAGAACTGTTATCCATCGCTCAACCGATTGCAACCGACTTCATTGATTTTAGCCTTCCCTCGCGCGACGAGCCTAGTGAAGAAGAGTTTGTTGAAGGCGAACGGGTGAGGAAAACGCACGTTCGGATTGAACGCAGCCCCTTGCTCCGGAAAGCCTTTTTTAAGCGGTTTTCGCCTAGACAATGTGATATGTGCGAGCTGAATACCAAGGCTCGCTACCCTTGGGCAAAGAACCTGTTGGAGCTACATCACTTGCTGCCCTTGTCCTCTGCAATTGCCGTCAGTAGCACTGGCACCTTGCTAACGGACGTAGTACCTTTATGCCCAACCTGCCATCGAGGCGTTCATTCTTACTATCGTGTTTGGCTGAACAAACACGCGCAGCGGGACTTTGGCAGTAAGAAAGAGGCAGGCGAAGTTTACGTAGAAGCAAAAAACACTCTAGGGGCATGAAGAAAGATAAATCCCCATTAAACGAGGATACGGGCCGTTTACCTTATGCTAAGCAGGTTGATTTGCTCGACCAATGCGCAAGCGAACAAACAGATGTGCAATCGTGGCTGGCGCAGCTGGGGCTTTCCCTCAATGCGCTGAACTACCGGAGTAGCTCCGCGCTCCCGGATATGTCATCAATCAATTACCAATACATTGATGATATAGAAATTCCGGCCGATACCATCCCGGCCGTAAGCTTCTTTTCTGGCGCTGGTGGCATGGACATTGGGTTTCGCTATGCTGGCTTTGACAACCTGGCTTCTGTCGAGTTCAACCGGATTTTTTGCGATACGCTGCGGCTCAACAACCCGGATAAGCTCATTATTGGCCCTCCGCAATACAGCGGCGACGTTCGCAACTTCGGTGAAATATCCACTGCCCTGCGCGAGAAGTTGAGCGTAAAGGCCCCCTTTGAGGGCGTTTTTCACGGCGGGCCTCCGTGTCAATCCTTCAGCATGGCCGCCAACCAGCGCTTCGCAAAGGGAGACGAGAACTTCAAACGGGTCGGCTTCTCGCACTCCGAATACGGCAACCTGCTATTCGATTACATCAACCTCATTTCGACCTTCTTGCCCCGCGTTTTCGTGATTGAGAACGTCCCCGGACTGAAACAGATGGATGGTGGCCAGCAATTGGCAGCGGCCTTGAAGCCGTTGGAAGCATTGGGCTACAAGATTGCAGAGCCAACAATCGTCAACGCGGCCGATTATGGGGTGCCACAAATGCGCCAACGCTGTTTTGTAGTTGGGGCACGAAATGTGGCTCACGCGTTCATTTTTCCGGCCAAAGAGAAGCAGATTCCTTGTATTAAAGCCCTGGAACGGCCTTTGGATGGGGTGGCCAACAACGAAACCAGGGAGCACAAAGCAGCCTCTTTGATGCGCTATATGCAACTCGAATATGGCCAACGTGACCAATTGGGGCGCGTTGACCGATTAAATCCGTTGAAGCCTTCCAAAACGGTTATTGCAGGCGGCTTAAAAGGTGGTGGGCGTTCGCACTTGCACCCTCTGTTTCCCCGCACCTTGTCGGCTAGGGAGTCGGCTCGCCTTCAAACGTTCCCTGACAATTACGTCTTTACGGGGCCTTCCGCGCGGCAATTCACCCAAATTGGCAATGCCGTCCCCCCCATGCTAGCCCACCGAATAGCTAAGGCCATACGTGAGCAGATTTTTGGGGCAAAGCAGTATGTTGGTGCTCCCCCTAAAGTGGCCAAAAAACCTGTTTCGCAATTAGCTTTTGCATTGCAACTGTAGCGTTATGAATGCTACTCTGTACGTCCCCAACCAGTTACCGCAAAAAGTACCGACGGATGGGCTATCGCTGCCGTCGCCTGCGGGCTACGCTCAAGTTTCTAGCGAGGTCGCGGGCTTTTTAGGGTGTGCTCAGGGCTTTGTCGATATACTGGATTGCGGCCCTGATTATGTGGCCTACTCCATATTCGACTACGAGGGCGCTACTAATCAGCCGGCAATGGCTGCCTTATCAGCTGTTTCTACCCATGCTTACGATGCTGGGGATGATGACCAAGTGCTGCAAGGGCCGATACTTTTAGTGACGCTCTAATACTTAGCCTATCTCCTAAGGCCCTGGCTCGGCTTGCGCTCGGGCACTAGCGCCTGCTCGGTTTGAGGCTGGGGCATTTCTGGCTGCTTTGTCAGTGCGGGGGTAGCAACGGCCAGCGGTGGGCGCTGCTCCGGGGCCAGCTGCTGCACGGCGGCTTGCTGCTCAGGAGCTACTTGCTGCACTACCTGGCGCTGCTGCGCGGCCTGCTGCTCCTGGATGGCCTGCACCCGCAAGGCCGTGCACTGCTCCGGGGTGCCGTGCTTCATGGTATGGGCGTAGTGGAAGGTTTCGGTCAGGGGCCGCTCGTAGGCAAACGCCCGGTCAAACGCCTGCTCGGTTCGCTCCGAATACTGCTTGCGTTCAAAGCCGCCTTTTACCACCCCGCGCTGCGTGTCCTTGTGGTTGGTCAGCGGGCTTAGGTGGTAGGGGTTCTTGCGGGCCAGCTCCCCCGATTTTTTGCGCTCGGCGTAGCGGGCTAGGTTCTCCGTCCGGCTAACGATAACGTGAATGTGGGTCTGCGGCCCCTCCTTGGCCTGGCCCTGCTTCACCTCGTCCAACTGCACCGCCCGGTCCTTATGGTTGGTCGTGCGCTCGTGCTCCACCTTGGCGAAATACACCAGGTCTTTGCCCTCAATACCCTTCCCAAAATTGGAAGCGTACTGCTCCATCGCGGCTCGCGTGTACTCGCGCAGCTTTTCCGGGTCGCTGCCAATGTGGCGCAACTCGGCTTGGCTTGGGGCGAGTATCACTTGGTAGTACTTGTCCGCGTCGCGGTTCAGATTGCGCTTGTTTTGGTCGAGCGTCTGCGTGACTTCGGCGGCGGGCACGTCCTCGCGGTCGAGGCTGAACCACTGCCCTTGCACCTCCTTTTCCAAGTAGTCCACCAGGCCCCCACTGCTGCCCGACCGCTGGGACAAGCCGGCCCCGGACTTGGGAATTTTGGCGACCATCGCTAGGGCTGGGGGGCTGGTGAGGGCGACGCAGCAGCCGGGGCGGGCGGGGTGCGGGGCTTCGGGGGCTTCATCAACTCAGGCCGAAACGCTGCGCCAATTACCTTCAAAAACTGCGTCTTAATGGGTTCTAGGGAGAGGTCCTGCTGACCTTGTACGGGGGGTTCGGGCATCGTGGCAGTCAGGTACTCATCCCTCAACTGCGTGGGCTGCATCGTCCAGCGAAATACCCGCATGAACCACTCGTTTAGCTCCTTCACTTGGCCCGCGCTCAGGCCAGCCGGGGCACTCGGGGCCGGCGCGTTCAGCACCTTAAGTGCCTGCACCTGGGCCAGAATCGGCTTGAGGTACGTTTTCTCCTGCTCTCGAATAAATCCAATCGTGCTCTTGTCCAGCTTCGCCAGCTTGTCCGTGAGCTTGGCTAGGCTCGTGGTCAGGTCCGGGGCGGCGGGTTGCTGGGGGTCTGCCTTGGTTACCCGGAAGTATTCCACCATCGCGGCCAGCAGCTTCGTGTTGCTCAGCTTGTGCTCCTTCGCCAGCTGTTGCAGCGCCTCGTGCGTCGGGTCGTCCGCCCGGATGAATTTGGCCGTTGTTGACATAATTGTATACAATAGTAAACTGACTATCAGTATTTTATATCAATTTGTAAACAGACTTGTTTACAAATTGATAAGGCAATATACGATAACTACTTAAATAACAGGCGTTATTTAGCGAGCGGAACGGTATGAAGCGCAGCGAATAGCGTTCCTGCTCGCTACCTTTCGGTACTGGGCTCGTCAGGGTATGCTCGCACCGTTGAAAGGTCCCGTTCGCGCTGGCTGCTCCGTTTTGGCTAGTGGAACAAGAGGGAAGAAAGGACCGGCTACCGTGTAACAAAGCAACAAAGTAACACGGCCTCCCCCCCCTTTCTGTGAGCTGATAAACCGGCCTCTTACAAGTCGGCTGGTGGCCTGTAGTGGGTTTTCCTTTCCGGCTAACTCTGAGATTTTATAAGCTAACTCTGAGGTTCTATGAGCTTGTTCAGAAACGAATAATTACCAATTCACCCGCTCGTCTACCTCGTCCGTCGTGGGAGCAATGGGGGCCGCTGTGTCGGTCGTCGGTTTTACAATTGCAAAATCCTGGGGCGATTCAACGGGCTCCTTTTCTGCAATTGCAAAAACTTCGGGCTGCTCCGCTGGGGCTGGTGCGCCGCCTACGATGGCCCGCACCTGGGCTTTGATGGCCCCGAAATTCTGGGCAACCTCGGCCGGGCTGGCTTCCTGGAACGGGGCAATTTTTACGGCCTTGCTGGGCTCAGCTTTGAAGGTGGCGCGGAACTCCGGCCGGCCGCTCTCCACCACTAGGCCCGCGAACTCGCCCACCCCGAACCGCATCACCGCCTGGGCCTCCAACTTGTCGCGCTGCTGGACGCTCACCGACTCGCTGGTGCTCGTGGTGCGGGTGCTCGGCTTGAAGATGTTGAGCGGGCTGCTCTTGCTGGTGCCCTCCGTCGTGGACCGATACGTTTTGTCGATTTTGCCGAACATCTTGCTCACCCGCTCGGCCGTGGCCGTGTTGGTGGTGCGGCCCCAAAACTGGTTGCCTAGGTTGGCCAGAATCATCTCGGATTCCTGCCGACTTGTCAGGGCCTCCATCTGGGCCACGTCCTGCACCGCGTACACCGTGGCCACTTTGTTGCTGCGGGCCGTGGCCGGAATCTGAGCGAAGTTGGGAATAAAGAGGGTCGGCGCTTCGTCGAGCAGCACCAGGCTCGGCAAGCGGCCCTGCTGATTCATCCGCTTGATGGCCGTGGCCACGATGAGGGAAATGAGCGGGGAAAAGGTCGTGCTCAGGGTCGGGTCGTTGCCCACCACCAACACGCCCGGCGTATCGGCGCGGTTCAGGTCGAGCGGCACCTGGTCGCCGCTCATCACCCAAAAAATCTCCGGCGTGTTGAGCACGGCCAAGTAATTCTGAATGGTCGAGAACACCCCGGCTATCGTGTTTTCCGATTTGCTGGCGCTGGCAATTGAGGCAATCAGGCCGCGCACTTCCTCGTCCTGCTGCAAGGTGGCCAGCAGCTGCGCCGCGTCGCTTTCCAGAATCATGCTCACGGCGGCCGGCAAGCTGCACTGCTCCGGGTGGTTGCGGCGCAAGTACCAGATGCAGCCGGCCAGCAGCACCTCGCCCGACTGAATCCAGAAATTACGCTGCTGCGCGGCTTTCGCGTCGAGGTTGGTAATGATGGTGGCTGCGGCCTCGCGGGCAAAGCTGGCGGTGGCCAGCAGCGCGGGGGCCAGCGGGTTTACCCGATGGCTCCGGGTGAGGTCGGTGAAGTTGACGTAGTAGGGCGTTACCGAGCTGCCCTGGTAGCTGCCGGCCACTTCCTCGGCCAGCGTGGGAAATTTGAAGTCATAGACCACCCCCGTTAGGCCCAACGCGCCCGCTTGCTGAAGAATGGGCTCAATAATCGACTTGCTTTTGCCGCTGCCCGCGCCGCCGGCAATGAAGGTGCCCCGGAACGGGTTGCCTAGGCGCACATTCGGGCCGCTGGTGGTGCGCAGCACGAAATTCAGCGGCTGGTCCCCGCCTCCGGGCTGCACGGCTTCCTGAGGGCTGGAAATGGCCCGAAACACGTTGTAGGCGAGCCAGGCCAGCAGCGCCCACGTAAGCAGCCCACCCAACCCAAACACCCCGCCCGCGACGGTGGCCAGCAGAAACAGGCCCGCGAAGCGCACAAAAGATAGTAGCCAGTCGTCCGGGGCCTGGCGTAACCGGATGGCCTGGTACAAGCCCCGCGACACCTGGGGCAGTGCCTGGTGCAGCAGCTGGGCTGCGAGCTGGGCCACGGCCGCGTAAATCAGGGCGGCGACCAAATGGCCCAACCAAAAGAAAATCGTCGTCATGCCGGCAAGGTAAAACGGCTGGCGCTACGGTGCGGCTTTGCCTCCAAAGGAGCCCAAAACCGGGCAGTAAACCGGGGCACAAGGCCGCACAAACAAGCACAACAATAGGCGTTTATACCATTGATTACCAATAATATACAGTTTTTAAAATGCGCGCAAATTACTGGCTTCTAGGACTTTGCTGTTTTTGTTTGGGCTGCGCCGCTCGGGCCGGTCGCCGACCAGAACAGCCCTAAATGCCTTTTTTCCTCACGCGAAACACAATTTGTGATTATTTGAGCTATTTGTTCTATTTGTAGGGCTCATAACTAATTGATTTTCAGTATCCCACAAGCACTAAAGGAAACCATTGATTCGTCAAAGGAAACTTTTGATTCGTGAAAAGACACTTTTGATTCGTCAAAAGGAAACCTTTGATTCGTCAAAGGGAAACTTTTGATTCGTCAAAAGACATTGTAAAAGGAAACGGTTACTAATTGTAGTTACCTTTGGTCTGTAATCAGGTAACCAACAGCTTTTGACACTATGAAACAGGCCCTAGAAGTCCGTCATCACAACGCCATTACAACGGCCCGCTATGAGTATAGCGAGCTGCAAATGGACCTGTTTTTCTACCTGCTCTCGCAGCTACGGAAGGATGACACAACCGGGCTATATGAAATTGTAGTAAAGGACCTTAGCGAAATTACCGGCAAGAAATACGCCTACAACTACCTGCGCAAAGCAACGGAAGGAATGGGCTCCCGAATGTTTGAGGTTATGACTGAAAAGAGCTACAAGCAGCTCTGGATGTTTCAGCACATTGAGTACATGACGGGGGAAGGTCGGATTGAAATGAAGCTGTCCGAATCCATCCGGCCCTATCTGTTCGACCTGAAAAACAACTTCACTAGCTTCGAGCTGCTCTCGGCACTGCGCCTCACAAGCAAGCACGCCAAACGTATCTACACGCTTTGCAGCCAGTGGAAAGACGTGGGCGAAACCAAGAAATTCGACCTGCTGGAATTTAAGAAAATGCTGGGTCTAGTCGATGCGAAGGGTAACGAGGAATACACCAAGGTTACCATGCTCAAAACCAAAGT
>MWWG01000101.1_pt1 | contig 13001 bp, 10 predicted proteins | sample 1047331 | NCBI WGS metagenome assembly MWWG01 (sample SAMN06349968, study PRJNA376086) | soil metagenome | isolation source: MG6-4 sample Antarctic (ecotone) soil | place: Antarctica | collected 2015-01-13 | reverse complement strand
ACGAAGTTTACATCCCGAAAGACTTCATCCTTCACGCGGCGTTGCTGGGTCAGGCTTTCGCCCATTGCCCAAAATTCCCGACTGCTGCCTCCCGTAGGAGTCTGACCCGTTATTCAGTGTCAGTGTGTCCGACCACCCTCTCAGGTCGGATACAGATCGTAGCCTTGGTAAGCCGTTACCTTACCAACTAGCTAATCTGCCGCAAGCTCCTCTCCAGACGTATAAATACTTTAACAACTGTCATCTTATGATGCCGCTGCATTATGCGGTATTAGCAGTCGTTTCCGACTGTTATTCCCCATCCGAAGGTAGATTACTTACGTGTTACTCACCCGTGCGCCACTTTATATCTTTCCCGAAGGAAAGTTTAATCGTTCGACTTGCATGTCTGAGGCACGCCGCCAGCGTTGATTCTGAGCCAGGATCAAACTCTCGTTAAAAAGTTTTTACTAGCTTTATTGTTGTTCGTGGTTCATCATAAAATGAACCGTGTTGAATTAACACATGGACTCGTTATACCTAATTTTCAAATATCAAACTTTGTTTTTATCGAATTTTGCCGAAAATAAAATCCTCTTAAATTTTCAGATAAGAGAATCCTGTTTTCTAACAAAATTGTCACTCGCATTTCAAACGAGCTAACTAAGCTGAACTAATTTTCTGAAGAGTTGCTTCAAGAAAAAAAACTTTTTAAGTTTCCGATTTATCTTATCAAATTAATCAGCTCGTTTTTAATCGAGCAGGTTAAGACGATCTGATTTACTTTTGGGTTGCTGGAATAAGAAAATTGCTGAAAAAAAATTTATCCACATCCAAAATCTTTTATTTTAAGCTGACAAATTAAGATGTGCGTCTTAATTTGCCAGCTGCTTGTGCTGACTAATTTTTGCTGCGAAAGTCATATTGATTTTAATTGACGGCATAAATTCGCTTCTTTAGCTGTTAGCCCGCAACGTGCCGAAACGTCACAAAAATCGCTCGCCGTGTTTGGCAAGACGGTTAATCCTTTTCCTCTGACTTTATTTCCGCGAGTCCTGTTAAAGCGGGTGTGTTTATCGGGTGTCCGTCCACTCCGAAACGTGAGCCGTGGCATGGACAGTCCCAGCTTTTTTCCAGAGAATTAAATCGGACAATGCAGCCTAAGTGAGTGCAGACAGCCGAACGCTCAAAGAGTTTTCCGTTTTCGTCTCGATAAGCCGCGATTTTTGTCGTGCCGTGACTGATGATGGCTCCTTGACCATTTTTAATTTCATCGGCGGACGAAACATCGCCTCCGGTTAGCCAATCGACATACGGCAGCGTCGAGCTGACAATTTCAGGAACGGCTTCGGTAATTGATTGGGTTAAAATACGCGACGGATCAAAAACTTCCGTCCACGGATTGTCGCGCCCTAAAACCAAATCAGAGATTAGCATTCCGCCGATTGTGCCGTGCGTCATTCCCATACCCGAATCGCCCGTTATCAAATAAACATTCGGCTCACTCGATGAATATTTGCCGATAAAGGCAAGTCCGTCGTGCGTTTCGAGATACTGACCAGACCATTTATACAAAATTTCTTCAGCCGTCGGAAAACGTTTTTGTGTCCATTGAATCAGTTTTCCAAATCGGGCATCGAAGTCTTCCGCCTGCCCGGTGCGATGGTCTTCGCCGCCGACAATCAAAACGTCGTAACCGTCTTCCGGCTGTGTCCGCACGTAGCGATACGGGTCTGCGGTATCCCAAATTAAACATTTTTCAATCGAGTCTTTTGGGATTCGCGCCCCGATAACGTAGGTGCGGTAAGCGGGAAGTTTGGCGAACATCCTGCTCATAATCGGGTAGTTTGTCGCCAGTACAATTGATTTTGCTTTGATGGTTTGACCATTCGCGGTTTTCACTTCCGGCGACTCTTCGCCTTTCCACTCGACCGCTCTCGTATTTGAAAATATGCGCCCGCCGTTTTGTTCGATGGCTTCTGCCAGACCGGAAAGGTATTTAAGAATATGAAACTGTCCCTGACGCGGAAACCGCAGGCTTTTGCCCGTGTCAAAATCTTTAATCGGAGCGCGCTCCACAAATTCGACCTCCGCAAACCCGGCGCGGCGCGCGGCTTCGAGTTCTTTATCCAAGTCGTCTTCGCCATCTTCGGCTTCGATTAAATATCCGTCGACGCGCGAGAAATCACAGTCGATCTTTTCCGCTTCGACGATTCTTTCAATTTCACCGATTGCGCGGCTGTGGGCGTCGACAGCCAGCCGCGTCTTCGCTTCGCCGTGCCATTCTTCAATTCGGTAAATGCGGTCGTCGATTGCATTCGATAAATGCGCGGTAGTCCGACAAGTTTCGCCGCCGCCGATTAAACCGTCGTCAATGACAATTACTCTCTTTCCCGCTTTAGCCAAAAGATACGCGGTTGTCAGCCCGGCGATTCCGCCGCCGATTATGCAGACATCCGTTTCAACAGAATTATCGAGTGCCGTTTTATCCGGCAAATTTTCGCTCGCTTCCCAGTAGGAAACGGTTTTTCCTTCGTCGCTTTTTAACATCAATTTTTCTTTCTCCCGCGTTTATAAAAATAAATTATCAAAAGATGTAAAGCAAAGTCACGGCGACGATTCGATTATTAAAACGACAAACCGCGTCAGTGATAAAAAAAGTTATTCCGATTCGACATTTCTTCAATCGTTGATTGACCGAAGCGTCGAGCGGGCAACTAACTTTTTCTCCCCCAAATACCGATAAACACTGGCTTTTGACAGATGATATTCGCTCATCAGATTTTTGATCAGCACTCCGGTTTTTCGCTTTTCCCGCATTTCTCTGATTTGTTCATCCGTCAATTTCCTTTGCGCTCCGAAACGCACGCCTTTTTCCCTGGCTTTATTGATGCCGTCCAACTGCCGTTCGCTTCGGATTTCCGTCTCAAACTGATTGATGGCTCCGAGCATATTGAACAATAATCTGCCGGTGGCATCGGCTGTATTGATATTCTGGTCAATCACTCGCAGTTCGACTTCTTTGCGCCGGAGTTCGTCGGCGATCTGACACAAATGCAGTGTCGAGCGCGCCAGCCGGTCGAGACGGGTGACAATCAGCGTGTCGCCTTCTCTGATATATTCCAGACACGCCGCCAGTTGCTGCCGCTTGCCGCCGGACGCGCTTTTCTTTTCCTGGAAGATTTTCCGGCAGTTTTTTAATTTATCGAGCTGCACCTCTAAACTTTGCCCGACCGACGAAACACGCGCGTAACCGATGAGTGCCATATGCTTTAATTTTTGTGGGAGAGTTTCAATTCAACTAAGATGTTGTGAGAATTATAATATGAGACATAAAATAAGACAAAATTTTAATCAGTCTCGGAAAGTAGACTTTCCGGGACGTGGAATTTTATAGTGGAACGAAGAGAAATTGTCAGACAATGATATTTGCCGAATGATGTATTCCAAAAAGTAGTTTTCGGGTGGCACTAAAAGCGACCGGAGAATTTTTTGAAAGAATCTGCAATCGGCAGTTATTTTTATGTGAAACAAAATCACTATAAAATCAAGTAAAACATTGCATTTTCTATTAGGTTCAAGCTGTAATCTTCATTAAGATACCACTCAAGCAAGATAAAAAACGAAAAATTAATGAGTGAGAGTAAACAGAAGTTCACCGGAGACGGCAATTATAACCGCGATAAATCAGAAGAAGCCGGACACTTTCCGGCTTCGATTGTCGGCTCGCCGGAGGATTCGGTGGTCAGTGTCGATTTCAATATCGCTGTTACCGGTTGGAACGAAGGGGCGGAACGACTCTACGGCTATCCGGCTTCCGAAGTAATCGGCAAGCCGCTGACTTTACTTACTCTCTCCAGAGACTTGAAAGAGCTGCTGAATAATATTAAAAGCGTCAGAGACGGCGACGCGGTTAAAGTTTACGAGACCGAAAGAGTTCACAAAGACGGGCGTCACATAAATTTGCTGGTAACGCTTTCGCCTGTCAAAGATGATTCGGGACAAATCATCGGTGTTTCGTTCGTTGCGCGAGACATTACCAGAAACAAAACAGCCGTTGAAAAACTATCTGCGAGCGAAGACCGCTACCGGACATTATTTAATTCAATCGACCAGGGCTTCTGCATAATTGAAATGCTGTTCGACGAAAACGAAAAGGCGATTGATTATCGTTTTATCGAGGTCAATCCGGTTTTCGAGAAGATGACCGGAGTTCCGAACAATGAAGCGTTAGGCGAAAAAACGGCGCGGCAGCTTATCCCGAACCTCGAGGATAAATGGGTTGAAATTTACGGTAAAGTCGCGCTGACCGGCGAATCCGTTAGATTTGAGGAAGGCTCCGAAGCGATGAGACGCTGGTTCGATGTTTACGGCTTTCGCATCGACGGGGAAGAAAGCCGGAAGGTAGCGCTCCTTTTCAACGACATCTCTCGGCGCAAGCTGGCGGAAGAGAAACTGCGTCAATCGGACGACCGCCTGAGATTAGCCGTCGATATATCGCAAACCGCCACGTTTGAAATCAATTTACTGACGGACGCCGTCGATACTGACGACATCGGACGCGAAATATACGGTTTTGAAAAAGACGCGCCGCTCACGTTTGCGCGCGTGCAGTCGCATTTTCATCCCGACGACCGTGATGACGTGTTGAGAAACGTATCCGCCGCCTTAGCCCCGGAAGGTTCGGACGAATTCGAAGTCGAACAGCGTATCATTCGCACAAACGGTGAAACGCGCTGGATTCGGGTGCGCGGTCGGGCGTTCTTTGAAGGAGCGAATGAATCGAAACGCGCCGTCAGATGTCTCGGCACTTATATCGACATTACCGAGCGTAAACAGGTCGAACAGGAACGCGAGCAGCTGCTCGAACAATTAGAGACCGAACGTTCGAGACTGGCTTATCTATTCGCCAAGGCGCCGGCTTTCGTCGCCGTCGTAAGCGGACCCGAACACACTTTCGAGATGACGAACCCGGCATATTTGCAGCTTATCGGTCATCGTAACGTGGTTGGCAAACCTGTCCGCCAGGCTCTGCCGGAGGTCGAAGGTCAGGGCTTTTTTGAAATACTCGATGACGTATTTCGGACAGGCGAGCCTTTTATCGGCAAGGAGCTGCCGATTGAAATTCAGCGCGAGCCGAACAGCGCCCCGGAGGAAAGGTTTGTAGATTTTGTCTACCAGCCGATTTTTGAAGCCGACAAATCGGTTTCAGGCATTTTCGCGCACGGAGTAGATATTACCGAACAAGTCGAAGCTCGCCGGCAGGCTGAGTTTGCCAACCGCTTAAAGGATGAATTTTTAGCGACGCTTTCGCACGAATTGCGCACGCCGCTCAATGCGATTTTAGGCTGGTCGCAAATGCTTCAAACTCACCGTCTGGGCGAAAGCGAGACAAAAAAAGCCCTGATGACTATTGAACGCAACGCGCGCGCGCAAAATCAATTGATTGATGACCTGCTCGATGTTTCGCGCATTATTACGGGAAAACTTCGTCTGGACGTGCGCGCCGTTGATTTGTCGAGCGTGATAACAGCGGCGGCAGATGCGGCGCGACCGGCAGCCGAAGCCAAAAACATTCGACTGCAAACCCTTCTCGATCCGCAGGCGGGAGCGATTTCCGGCGACCCGGACCGCCTGCAGCAAGTGGTCTGGAATTTACTGTCGAACGCCGTAAAATTTACGCCGCGAGACGGGCGCGTGCAGGTGCGGCTGGAACGAGTCGACTCGCACGTCGAAATCATCATCAGCGATACGGGCAAAGGTATCGAAGCGGAATTTCTGCCGCATGTTTTCGACCGCTTCCGGCAGTCCGACGGTTCGATGACGCGCCGTCACGGCGGTTTGGGATTAGGATTGGCAATCGTCCGGGAGCTGGTCGAGCTGCACGGCGGCAGCGTCTCCGCAAGCAGCGCGGGCGAAGAACAGGGATCGACCTTTACCGTTAGTGTTCCGCTGCTTCCGGTGCGGACGGAACCTGCGGGCGGCGTGCCGCGCGTGCATCCGGCGGCTGAAGAAATCGGCGTGCCGCAGGAATGCCCGCCGGAGCTTTCCGGTTTGCGCGTTCTGCTGGTTGAGGACGAAGCCGACTCGCGTGAATTATTAAATCTCGTTCTTGGTGCGTGCGGCGCGCAGATTACAACCGCAAGCTCCGCCGCCGAGTCATTCGAGACAATTAAACGTGAAAGATTCGATGTTGTTATCAGCGATATCGGGATGCCCGAAGAAGACGGTTTTTCGCTAATCGGCAAAATCAGGGAATTGTCGAACGAAGAAGGCGGTGATGTACCGGCAATCGCCTTAACGGCTTACGCCAGAGCCGAAGACCGCGTGCAGGCACTCCGCGCCGGCTTTCAAATGCACGTCGCCAAACCGGTCGAACCCGGCGAACTCCTTGCGGTAGTTGCAAATCTCGCCGAACGAATGAGAAATCCTCAAATGAAGGCGAACGGGGAATATTTTAAGAATAAAAAATAAGGATTAATTTAACGATGATTGAAGCGGTAATATTTGACGTTGACGGAACGCTCGTCGACACGGTTGATATGCACGCCGAAGCGTGGCAGAGAGCGTTTAAGGAATTCGGCAAGGATTTGGAATTTCAAGCCGTGCGCGACCAAATCGGTAAAGGGGGCGACCAACTAATGCCCGAATTTTTGAGCGAAAAGGAATTAACGGATTTCGGCGAAAAATTGGAAAAACGGCGCACGGAGATTTTCGACAATGAATACTTACCGAAAACAAAACCGTTTCCGAAAGTGCGCGAACTCGTCGAACGCATCAAAAAAGACGGTAAAAAAGTCGTGCTGGCTTCGAGCGCGACCGGCAAAGAAGTCGAATTTTTCAAAAAGCTAATGAACATTGCCGATTTGCTTGAAGCCGAAACGACATCCGACGACGCGGAATCGTCAAAACCCGAACCGGACATTTTTGAGGCGGCTCTTAAAAAAATCGGCAATCCCGACGCGGGCAAATGCGTTGTCGTCGGCGACACGCCGTATGATGCAATCGCGGCGGCGAAAATTGATCTGCGAACAATCGGCGTTTTGTCCGGCGGCTTTCCCGAACGAGTTTTGCGGGACGCCGGCTGCATCGAGATTTATCGCGATCCGGCGAATTTGCTTCTGCGTTACGAAGAATCGGTGATCGGCGAAGGCGCGGCGAAAGCGGTAAATGAGTAAAAAGATTTAATTAAAATTAAAGGAGAAACTAAAAATGCCCGAACAATTTAACAAACAAAAACAGGAAGCCGATGAAGATAAAAACCCGCAAAATGTCGAACGAGACGGCTTTACGGCGGAAGAATTAGGCGAAGCGTCAGCTTATGACAGCACGACCGAGATAGCGCAAATGATGCGGCGCGGCGACGAAACCGAAGGCGACCCGGATGACCGCGATATTGTCGGCGCGACGACCTCCGCCGACAATAACGACAACAAACCGGTGCCGCGACACCAGCGCGGCGCGGATGATTTATCGGATAAAAAAGCCGAAAATTAACCGGCGAAAATAAATGAATGCGGGCGATTCAGCAAAATATGAATGAAAAATGTATTAAACGCGGCTGAACAAATGTGGATTAATTAATCAACGTAAATAAATGATTTAGAATTCAAATTTGGCACACCCTTTGCACCCAATTATCGACAAGTATCCACATTGTCTGATTTTGATGCAGTTCTTAAAAATCGGAGGTACTCTTAGTAATATAGTAAGGAGATTAAAATATGAACGAATCAACGAATCAATCGCGTGTAGTATCAGGGCTTTTCAATGATAGAGAAAGCACAGAACGAGCTTATTCAACATTAGAAAGTCGTGGTTACAGCAGAGATGATGTCAATTTACTGATGTCGGACGAAACACGCAACAGACATTTTGGCGAAGGAACGGCTGACACTGAGCTTGGCAGCAAAGCTCTGGAAGGCGCCGGCACAGGTTCGGCTATCGGCGGAACACTCGGCGCGATAGTTGCCGGTATCGCGGCAATCGGAACGAGCGTTTTGCTTCCGGGTATAGGTTTAGTTGTCGCAGGTCCGCTCGCAGCGGCTTTAGTAGGTGCTGGAGCAGGCGGTTTGACCGGCGGATTAATCGGTGCCTTGGTAGGTTCCGGCATACCGGAAGAACATGCTGCCGAATATGAGTCAGGAATCAAAAATGGCGGCGTTTACATGGGTGTTAACGCTCGTAACGATGAAGACGCAGAATATTTTCACAACGAATTTAACAGAAGCGGCGGTTCTCATGTTGTCGGAACCGGCGTCGGTGCGGTTGGTGGAGCCGTAGCCGGGGCTGCTATCGGAACTGCTGTTCTTCCTGTAGTCGGAACCGGAATCGGTGCGGTCGCCGGCGGAATTGCCGGCGGAGCGACCGGTCATGAAGTAGGCGAGTCGGTAAATCCTAAGCCAGGTGATCAACAAGACGGTGATCATGCGGTCGGAACAGGAACCGGCGCAGTCGGCGGCGCGATTACCGGTGCTGCAATCGGTTCGGTAGTTCCGGTAGTTGGAACTGGAATTGGCGGAGTTGTCGGAGCAGTCGGCGGAGCTGTAGCAGGTCACGAAGTTGCGGAAGAAGTTAATCCTGATGATAAGATAACCAGGTAAAATGAATGCTCTAGAACGATAAATAATCCTAAATAACGAATAGAGGGGAGTTTCTTCAGAGGCTTCCCTCTATTTTTGTAATTTAGATAGTATTACTGCATCGTTACGAATATAAGATTTGATATTAAATACAATCCGTATATTCTAGTGAGAGATAAAAGATAGTGTTAATTTCTTGCAAATCTTCGGAAATTAGTGTTATCTTTTTATGATTTAACTATTTAACACCTCTATTTTATGAAATGAGTCAAACAACTGCCGCTGTTCTTAATGCTTTTTCGCTATCGCCCAATCCGACATTGCTTTATTTGACGCCTGCTCTTAAAGCAGTTATATACCAGGCTCGCGGAACGATTGATCGCAGGCAAGGTTTAGTTGCTCTGCTTGCCGATGTCGGGTTGGGTAAGTCGACAATTATGCGCTATTTGTTGAGCGATTATTCGGCGCGTGAGGATGTCTTAACAGTGTCGGTTCTAACTCCGCAGTTTACATCTACTTTTGCGCTGCTCAAAGAAATTTGCGCCAACTTTGGGCTTCCCGCCAAACGGTCACTTTCAGCACAACAGGATTTATTGTTTGAACATCTTGCCGAGCGCTTCAAAGAAGGTAAAAACGTGGTTATCTTCATTGATGAGGCTCAGATGCTTAAGGACGAACTCTTGGAAGGTATTCGAGGCTTGCTGAATTTTGAGACCAATGAAGAAAAATTGGTGCAGGTCGTGCTTGCCGGTCAAATTGAATTAAAGGCGCGGCTTAACAGTGAACGAAACCGACCCCTTAAATCAAGAATCCATTCATACGCGCTTATAAATCCACTAACCGATAAAGAAATGCGAGAGATGATTGAATTTCGATGTCGGCAAAATGAAGTCAAAAACCCGTTTAACGAAGAAGCAATGGCAAGAATTTGGGACATCACAAAAGGAATTCCTCGCCACGCGCTAAAAATCTGCGAGAAATGCGTCGGTTATATGGAGTTAGCCGAAATGGAGCATGTTCTGCCTGAGATGATTGAATCAGCCGCACAAGATGCGGGAGTATTGGAGTTAATCGATGAGTAGATTCTTAACGGATTTGATGAGCAAGCCAAAGGCTCAGGAAAAGTCCCAACTTGAGATTGTTCCCGCCATTGCTGAAGGCGAGCAAGAAAACAGCAGCAATACTAGTACCCCTGCTGCTATGCCTGCCGGCAGGCATAGCAGCAGGTCAAAAAACAATTTCCCTGTTGCTCCTGTCAATAACTTTCAAAAGGTCACTAACACAATTACCAAAGAGGCTATTCCTCAGAGGTTGTTCAGGACAGGTAAAACCAAAGAAATTTACGATGTGCTTTACAGCCTCACGCGCGGAGCTATTACGCCTGAGAGGTCAATCACTATTAGTAAACCAAGGTTGCGCCAATTAACGGGTGTAGGTTCGCGCATTACAATAGATGCCTGTCTCGGTTATTTAGAGATTGTCGGACTAGTTCGTATAACCAAGAATGTTAGTGGGCAGCACGAAGGAAACGAATACGAAATATTTACACCTGAAGAAATTGAAACTACCACCCCTACTAGCAGGGGTACTAGTAGGGGTGGTAGCCCCCCCCAGACACTAGGCGTGGTACCACGCCTAGTATCTGGGGGGGGTAGTAGGGGTTCTGAGCCAATAAAGACGGGGCTATCAGAGGTGCCTAATACTCTTTTAAAGACTAATACAAATGATGATGAAGCATTCGCGCTTTTTATCAAAAATTTTCAAGTTGCCGTAAAAGAAATCACAGGCAAAAAACTATCGAAAAAAGACGCCGAAAAATTAAAAGAATTATCCGACCTGCTGATTCTTGAATTAAAAATGGCAGCGCGCCGAACTGAAAAAATTTCGAGCGTCCCAGCATTTTTGACCGAAGTGCTCCGGCGCAAACTGCGTGATCTACCAGCAGTACCCATCAAGCAATCTAAAGTTAAAAAAGATGATGTGGGTAAAAGCGAATCAAGTGAATATAAGATCAAGACTCTAGACAAAAAGGGGCGGGAATCGGCACTGGAGCAATTGAAGGAATTTGCTGCCGATGAGTTTTTACAAGATTTTAAGAAATGGTATACTGAGGAAGATTGGAAATGGTTAATTAAAGAATTAAGAATCAACTAAATGTATTTAATAAAAGCCGGTGATTTAGAAATAAATAATTCAATACCTCTAACAAAAAAGGGAAATCATAGGGTTTGGAGAAGGCAAAACAAAAGGCAGATAAATTATTAAAATCTTTTGACTAGTGCTAAGTAACATTAGTTTTTAGAATTACATTTTCATAATGGCGATTTAGTTTTTCTCGTGCATTTTCAACCGTAAACTGCCATTTGAATCTAATTGCTAATTTATTCCGTTCTTTGACAATAGATTCCAACTCTCGGCTCAAAATTTCTATTTCGGGAATTCTCCGCCATAAGCATTGTCGGGAGAGTGCCGATAACTCCATTTCCGCCATATTGAGCCAACTCCCTTTTTTCGGCGTAAAGTGAAATTCAAAGCGGGTTGTTAGTTCTCGGGCTTGCGAAGCAGGCAGATTTTCATAAAAAGAACTGGCATTGTGGGTGTTCAGATTATCTTGAACTTCCACAATAATTTCGGCTTCCGACCACTCGTTTGCCACTTCTTGTTGAAAGCGGCAATAATCTGTTTTAGTTCTTCTCGGATAAACCCTGACCAGGCGTCTGCCCGTTAATGGCTCAAAGGCGAGAAACACCGAAGCGACTCCATTTCTGATGTATTCTGCATCAAACTTTTTCTGTTTGCCTTCTTTCATCCGCAGTGGTTCGACTTTTTCGCCAAGCAGTTGAAACGGGAGTTCATCCACACAAATAACCGGACGTTTTTTATTATAAGGCAGATGATAAACCGCCAGCACATCTTCCATTTTCGCCAGGTATTCGCCCGTTATCGCTCCGATGCACCATTGTTTTTGTTTATGCGGTTTGAGAGAGTTTTTTTCAGAATGCGGCTCACTTCCGTATGCGAAATTGATTCGATATAACCCATTTCGACTGACTTGTCGGCAAGCAGCCGCAAAGTCCAGCGGGCATACCCCGCAGGCGCATCTGAACAGGCTAAAGCCGTGATGCGCGCTTTTTCTTCCGGCTTGATAGCGGGCGGTTTGCCCGAACGCGGTTTGTCTTTGAGAGCCGCCCCGAGACCCGTCTCCAAAAAGCGTTTTTGGATGTTATAAACAGTCGCAATCCCAACTTTCAACAGATTGGCAATTGTTTTGGGATGCTCCGTGCGAGCCAATAAATCAAGGACTCGCGCCCGCCTTTGTTCGTGCGCCGAAGATTTACCGCGTGATAGAATCTTTGTCAAAGAACTTTGTTCTGATTTCGATAAATGAATAATTTGTCTTTTTCTTGGCATTATTCAAGATTACACAAATCAATTCATTACTACAATTACTTTGGTTACTTAGCACTAGCTAATCTGCCGCAAGCTCCTCTCCAGACGTATAAATACTTTAACAACTGTCATCTTATGATGCCGCTGCATTATGCGGTATTAGCAGTCGTTTCCGACTGTTATTCCCCATCCGAAGGTAGATTACTTACGTGTTACTCACCCGTGCGCCACTTTATATCTTTCCCGAAGGAAAGTTTAATCGTTCGACTTGCATGTCTGAGGCACGCCGCCAGCGTTGATTCTGAGCCAGGATCAAACTCTCGTTAAAAAGTTTTTACTAGCTTTATTGTTGTTCGTGGTTCATCATAAAATGAACCGTGTTGAATTAACACATGGACTCGTTATACCTAATTTTCAAATATCAAACTTTGTTTTTATCGAATTTTGCCGAAAATAAAATCCTCTTAAATTTTCAGATAAGAGAATCCTGTTTTCTAACAAAATTGTCACTCGCATTTCAAACGAGCTAACTAAGCTGAACTAATTTTCTGAAGAGTTGCTTCAAGAAAAAAACTTTTTTAAGTTTCCGATTTATCTTATCAAATTAATCGGAGAGAATTCCCCGATAGCTTGCTTCGGGGTTTCCTTTGTAGCCCTGAAAGGGCGTAACTCTTTGTTCTTAGAAAATTCGTGGTTTCGCCGCTTTGGGCGAAAATTTTCGGGCGAATGCCCCGTCAGCTCTGCTGCGGGGATCGTCCGAAAATAACGAATTTTCAATTTACTCAGCTCGTTTTTAATCGAGCAGGTTAAGACGAGCTGATTTACTTTTGGGTTGCTGGAATAAAAAAATTGCTGAAAAAAATTTATCCACATCCAAAATCTTTTATTTTAAGCTGACAAATCAAGATGTGCGTCTTAATTTGTCAGCTGCTTGTGCTGACTAATTTTTGCTGCGAAAGTCATATTGATTTTAATTGACGGCATAAATTCGCTTCTTTAGCTGTTAGCCCGCAACGTGCCGAAACGTCACAAAAATCGCTCGCCGTGTTT
>MWWG01000100.1_pt1 | contig 13187 bp, 12 predicted proteins | sample 1047331 | NCBI WGS metagenome assembly MWWG01 (sample SAMN06349968, study PRJNA376086) | soil metagenome | isolation source: MG6-4 sample Antarctic (ecotone) soil | place: Antarctica | collected 2015-01-13 | reverse complement strand
TAAAGAGAACCCTGGGGCTAGCTGACAGCAAGGGCCGTGAAGAGTACACGGAAATTTCAATGTTCAAGCGAAATGTGCTTGATGTGGCCGTGAAGCAGATCAACGAGAAAACAGATTTGCTGATTGGCTACAAGCTGGAAAAAGTGGGTCGTGGCTTTAAAAACATTGTCTTCACGGTTAAGCCGCAAGCAGTGGCGCTTCCATTAGCATTCGGGTTGCTGCCGGATGAAGCACCCAGCCTAGCTACCCACCAAGTTGAGAACGCCGGGCGGCTGCTCGCGCAGCTAAGCATTACCACCCCTGCTCTGGTTGAACAGATTCTAGGCAACCCCTCGCACGTTGCGGCCTGCAACAAGTTTGCGCATGACTTGAAAACAGGTAAGCATACTAGCGCCCGTTCCCTCTCGGGCCTGCTGCTCACAATGCTTGGTATCAAGAAAGCAAGTGCTAGCGGGCCGCTATTTGACAAGCCTACTAAAGCCCGTTAGCGCTGCTTCTACTTCCCGAATACTCGCTGCCAAAACCCCTTGCGGGCGGGCTCAGCCATGCGGGCGGCAATCCCTTCGACTAGCTGGGTCAGCTGCTCCACCTGCACCTGCAAGTCGCGGGGGCTGGCGGGTAGCTGCGACTGTGTGAGCTGGCCCTGACAGAAGGAACGCACGTCCTCATTTACAAACTGGCCCATCGTCTTGCCGGCGCGCTGGGCAGTTTTCTCTACGATAGCCCGCGTTTCCAAATCTACTCCCCGAACAGCCCAAACGCCCGTGTCAGGAGCCTTACGGGGCCTCCCACCCTTCGCTTTGGGTTTTGTTTCGTTTTGTTCTGCTCCCTCTGCGGCCGTTTCGGGGGGTGTTATACTTAACTCAGGTTTTGTTTCGCCTACTTCTTCCGGTGTTACACTCAACTCGGGTTCTGTTTCGGCACTTTTGGCAAGTGTTGTACTTAACTCGGGTTTTGTTTCGTCCGGCTGGGGCTGCATGGCGGTTTTGTTAGACGTTTTGTTGCACGGCTAATCTAGCCAAAAACTGCCGAAACAGTTTTGTATGACTAAATCTTGAGTTTAGTTGTACATATGCAAAGGCTTATCTAATTGACACTTATGTGTAATCTATTCCCTTAGTAATTTGATTGAATAGCCACACCTATATAAAAGCCAGAGGACCCCTACTATGAGACCCAGCTGGGGAACAAGCGGTTTCGGGGCCTGGCCAAATATTATTCCGTGGATCGGGTCTGGGAGAAGCAATACCGCCAAGGCCGCAAAACCCACTACCAGGGCAAGCCGACGAAGTGGTACGCGAAGCTGCTGAGACTCGAGCAACAGACCGCCGCCGGGGCTCCCGCGATGTTCCAGCGGGTGTTGGATGGCATGCGCTAAGTCTGTTGATATTTTCAAGCGTTACAAGAACAAATGACTCTTTTCGGGATCAGGTGCACCTGCCTCGTTGTAAGCTATCTCTGCCTACATGCTATTTCCGAGCTCCTTTGCCCGGGATGAGCCGCAGAGCCGGCATCAAAAAGCCCTAGCTGATGAGCTAGGGCTTTTTGGTAGGACCGCATGAACTTAGGTTGCCAGCATAAGCTTAGAAGCCTAAGCCAACCGTAAAGCCAAGACTGCTTGATTGGGGTAAAGACCCAATAGCTGTTAGTTTACCTGTTTGCAAATCGACAGAATATAAGGTGTTGAAAGGATTAAATAGGAGACTCACCAAGGCATAGCCTATATTACTGGTGCCGCCAATGTCGAAACTGCCTGAACCTATATTATCTGGTGCTAACCGAGCAATCTCTACTAAATTCCCATCGTTGGGGGGAGTTTGTTGATACAGGGTACTAGCAGTCGTTTGCCTACCTATGAGTACCCGACCAAGGTTATATAAAGTTGTATTAGTCGCGCCTGCGTAATTATTGGAGTATGCAGACCCAAAGATAATGCGTTCGCTGGGGTTGAGAGGGGTATCCTGGACGACTGAGCCATCCACAGGATTTACTCGCAGGTTCTGGTCACTACTCGTCACAATGCGTATGCGGTCAGCTACTGGGTTGAAGTCAAAGCCGACGCTGGCACCAATTACGGGGATGCTTAGGGGAGCGATAAGAGTAGCGGCCCCTGACGAGGCATTGATGGTATATAGACCATTATCGCTACTTAGGGCGTAGAGCTGGCCATTGGCAGGTCGAAAATCCAGGCCTTTTATAAACGCATCTGATGCCAACCCGGTAATAGGTTTAGATACCAGCGTAGAGGGATTGGTAAGGTCAAAAATTAGTAAGGTGCTATTGCTTAAGGCGTTGACGGCGTAGGCCACGGGTCGGGTCGGGATGGCGATACCAGTATAGCCGGCGTTGGCCGCATACTGGGCTAAGGGGCGAGCGGCGCCAGTGGCTAAGTCTAGGGTAAACAGCGTAGGATTGCCATTAACCGTGTACAGACCTAAGGCCGTGCCCGTCCGGGCATCAATATCGAAGCCCCCATCGCCACTAACATTTAAGTTTAGAGCACCCACGGCCACGAGCGTACCGTTGTTGGGCGGATCCTGGCGGTAGAGTTGATCGGTGGCCGGGTCCAGGTCATAGAGCACCGTGGTTTCTGCCCCGGCGACGTTGTTGGTATAAGCGGCCCCAGTGATCGTCGCCCCAGCGGCCCCAGTGATAGCGCCATCCGTGTTAGCGACGGTGCCCGTTTCGGGATTCAGGCGCAGGTTCTGGCCGGTGGACGTAACGAGGCGGATGCGGTCGACCGTGGGGTTGAAATCAAAGCCCACCAAATTGCCCGCCACGGCGGGGGTGAAAGCCGCGCTGCCGATAGCCCGCGCGACGCCCGTGTTCTGGTTGATCACGTAGAGGCGACTACCACTGCTCACCCCGTAGAGTTGGCCCGTGGCGGGCCGGAAGTCGATGGCTAATAAGGTTTCGCCACTGCCCAGGCCGGTGATGTTCACGGACGCTGTGCGCGTACTGGGGTCCTTGGTAGAATAGGCATCCAGCTTGCTACCGCCCGATAAGGCGTAGAAGGGGATGTCTAATCCTAGATTAGGGAAGGTAGGAATAACAGGGGGCGGAGTGGGTTTGGGGAAGTACTGCTCCAAAATGTCTTCGCAGCTACTCAGCGAGGACACTAACAGCACGGCCACGCCCCATTTGGCGAGGGAAGAGGATTTTCGCATAGAAACCAGAAAATAGAAGGATGGAAAGAATGAATAGCAAAGTACTGGTTTTTCCTCTACGGATAACGCTTCACTTAGAATATATAGTAGGTCAACAATTGTATACTTGACTCGTTTGAGGCTGGTCTTACTTCCACCGGGTGGGTGACCGGTGACTTCCTGCCAGCACCTATAGCCCCGACTTTGTCGCTGGTTCCGCTGGGCAAAGGCCACTTACGCTTATCGTTAGAACCAGCCCTCATTTGCTTTTGTGCAAGGGACGCTAGTTAGACAAAAGGCAGAAAATGGCGCTCTGTCAGGCTGTCGGGTTTCGTGGAATCGTTGCTTAACATAACATTCCTTCTCGGACACTTCTGGGAATCGCACCGGTTTTCCACCGGCCGCACCGCACCGTCCGCCGTTGTACTTTTCCGGTCGGGGGCCTTATTATTGGGGGTGTTTAGGCTGACTATAAGAAATCAGAGCTTTTCCCTCATTACTTGCCTCAAATAATTGAGTATCGCCGATTTATAGACTTCTGTTTCGGCCTCAACCGCATCTTTTGTCATTCCTGATTTATTCAGTTCTTCAGCGAACTCACCCAACCTAGCATTGGCCACATTAAGTGCTCTGGAGGCTGGTAGGTTAGTGAGGTTATCAGCCATCTCACTAACTCGGTCAATCCCACGCCCCCCGCTCGTAAGATTGGCCTCGCTCATCACCTTATCCAATAGGGCTTTGGATTCTATAAGATGGGCTTGCCTCTTTTCCGCTTCCATGATTATGCTGTTTTTGGCAACTAACTGCTGCTCGTTATAAGCTTATAATGTATACCTCGGGGCACGGCTAGCGCATAGCCACTACCGCACTTTGCCGGTATAGGGTCTTTACTTATGACACTTCTGTTTCACAAAGCATTAGGAGTCATTAAGCAGATCTAAGGGGTGTTTTTATAGGCCAAACGAATAATTTCTATCAGCGCTTGGGCTATACTGTTGGGTAAAACCTGATCGGTGCGTATGCATGAAATAATCTTCTCAACACTGGTCTGTTCACCCAAAATTGCGGGGCTTATAAATACCTCACTCGATACTTCCAACCACTCACACAATAGTAAGAAGGTATTCACATCAGGGACAGAGCCGTTCTCGATTCGAGAGAGAGTTGACGCACTGATAGCTCCAATCTCAATAGCTGTTGCCCTTAACCCCCCTGACGCTCGCTTAGTCCTCACCATGAGGGCCAATTTTTCAGTGTCAAGTTTACGATTCATAGACATTATTTTTTGTTTTGATTCATTAGTGTTACATTTGTTTCATTAATGAAACTAAACAGAGTGATTATTCATTACTGCAACAGCTGTAGCAATAATAGTACGCACTACTTACCTAACAATCCCCTAGGTAGACGCACAAGGAATAAATTGACCCTATTCACCCGCAAAGTCAACTCATGGACGAGCACCTAATACCCGAAGATGTGGAGCCTGAAAAGCCCAAGGAGATGATCAGCGGTCCAGTCTCTTTTCATTCCCTGGCCGAAGAGACGGGGTGTGACGTGCAGCTCATTAAGGATGCTGTTCGGGTAGTAGGCAATGATGAAGGGCGAGTACGAGCATGGCTCTCCGGCTACTTGAGTCCTGATAAAAGGAGAAAAAACAAATGACCCTTATAAAAACATTGCGGCTGCAACGTGGCCTGACTCAAAAGCAATTAGCCAAAGAGGCGGCTAGCACCCTTGCTTTTATTCAAAAGATGGAGCGGGGCCTAGTCGTGCCGGAATTGAGCGAAGTGATTGAAGTAGCCGAATTTTTTGGCACAACTCCCGAAACCATCCTTGAGTCGCTCCAAGAACGCAGCTTGGATAAGATTGGGGAGGGTTATAAAACGGCGCTTCAAGGTACCAGTTACACCTTACCTCGCCTCCAGCCAATAACACCGAACAAGCTGCCTATGGTTGACTTATTCTGTGGGTTGGGAGGATTTTCCTATGGCATTGAACGCACCGGCCAGTTCGAAGTAACCGCCGGCGTGGATTTATTGAGTGACCGTGTCGAGACTTTCTCCGTCAACCACGAGCATGCCATTTCTGTCTGTAGCGACATTACCAAAGTCACCCCGGATACGTTCTTGCGTAACTCTCCTAGCCCTTTCTTGCTCATTGGTGGCCCCCCTTGTCAGGGATTCTCCTCTATCCGCCCTTTTCGAACTCTCACTATCAACGACCGTCGAAATAATCTGTTTGAGCACTTCGCCCTCTATGTCGATGCCTTACAGCCTGAGTGGTTCGTCATGGAGAACGTAGTTGGGTTACTTACCCATAAACAGGGAGAAACCTTAAAAGCTATCCTGGACCTACTGGAAACGGTCGGCTATCGTGTCTCCTGGAAAGTATTGAATGCTGCGCATTACGGTTTACCCCAAAGTCGAGAGCGCCTGTTCATTGTCGGCAACCGGCGTAAGATTAAGTTTGTCTGGCCCGCGCCTACCCATTACTATGCTTACCAGGGAATGGCCGGCAAGCATGGGCAGGTCTTGGAATCCTATGACCTGTTTAGCGCACAACTTCCTCCAGCGGTATCGGTGATGCAAGCCATCCACGACCTTCCTGCTATCGCGGCCGGGGGCAAGGCTACCGAGTACGACGAGACGATAGCGCGCACGCCTTACGAGGAACGAATGCGGGGAACAGAGACGCGGTTAACGCTGCACGAGGCTACGGATCACTCTGATAAGATGATGGAGATTGTTCGCAACAGCGGCAAGAATATCAGCGCCGTTGCTCACTTAGTTACTAGCGGCTTCAGTACCTCATATAGCCGCCTCGATCCAAATACCCCATCGAATACCATTACCGTCAACTTCGTCCATCCGTCCTCTAACCGCTGTATTCACCCCTACCAGGACCGAGCACTAACGCCCAGGGAAGGGGCCCGCATTCAAAGCTTTCCCGACTCCTTTATTTTCAAGGGAAAAAAAACCCAAATCATCAAACAGATTGGAAATGCGGTTCCTCCGCTACTAGGTGAGGTTTTGGCGAATGCTATTCTCGCCAATATAGCTTGACGAATGATGGTTTTAAAATAACGTTGGTGGGGCTGCTGGGTTGAAGAGCGTGTTCATTGCCTTATAGCTTGGACTACCCTTAGTATAAGGTGCCACGCTCAGATCGCAATAAACTACGGCCAGCTGCGCCATCCCTTCTTTATTAACAGTGGCAGTTTTGCCGGAGTCGCCCTCCGTGTTGCTACTGTTAAAATGGACGAGGTCCAGCCAGCCAAACCGAACTTCCCACACGACTGGAATCGTACCCCGCTCGCCATCAACGATTCTCTTTCTCGTACTGGGCAATACATAGGTACCATCCTCTTCCACTAACACATAGCGACACGTCAAGTAGTAGCCAGCCTTGGCAAGATGTCCTTTTGGTTTATTATTTTCCAGTGCAACCTTAATTTCAATGTTCTTGATTCCTGGATTGAGCGCTAATAAATCGGGATAGGTATGGGGTCTATTCCGTTTAAGCGCACCATCTGAAAATTGGGCGATGCCTGCTCCAAATAGATTACCAATCATGGAAGAGAGGTTAGCCAACTCTACCATCTTTGATAACCGGTCTGCACCGACGCTTATTAGAGTCTGGTCAAGGGCGTCAATAGTACTATGCACGTAATCGCATGCTTGCGCTATACTGCTAATTGTGAGGCCGGTTAAAGCAAATTCTTCATGGTTTTTGAAAACCGATTGATTAATAGTTTTGGGCGCCATTCAGGAATTGAAAATAAAGTAAGCGCCTAAAGTACATATCTAGCATTAAAAGACAGGAGGTGTTTTTTCACTTAACCGATGTGGGGAAAATTTCAACCATGACTGCAACACTGTACATGCCCAACCAGCTGCCGCAAATAGTGCCGACAACAGGGCTGTTGCTGCCGGCTCCACCCAAGCACTATGCCCAAGTTTCTGAGGAGGTCGCCGGCTTGCTGGGGTGTGCTCAGGGCTTAGTTGATGTACTGGATTGTAGCTCTGACTATGTAGCGTACTCTATTTTCGACTATGAGGGCGCTGTTAACCGGCCGGCGATGGATGCTTTGTCCGCTGTTTCCTCCCATTCTTATGCTGTTGATGACGAGGATCAGGTATTACAAGGGCCAATACTGTTAGTCACGCGTTGACACCTAGCTTACTATCAACTCACAGTAATAGTAAGCTTGTATTTACCTATATAGTTGAATCGAATTAGGAGACAAGACACTTATCTTCATATTATCCCCTTCTTCGAAATTATCTTTAATCCAGTTAGTAAGACTAATACCACCCATTATCCTTGGCGCTTTATTTGGATTAGCAGACCTATTAATATATCCTTCTATAATATCCTCGGATTTTTCCCCAAGTTGTATCGATATTTTATCATTATCAACTCCAAATAAATCAGAGTATTTTTGTTTTATATTAAAAAAGCCTGACTTATAATATGCACGTCCTAATAATATAGTAAAGCCTTCTACAATCTCTCCTGATAATATAACATCTTCACTTGCTTTAGGAAGCTCAATTTCCATACTAGCTACATCTTCAACAATCTCATTCTTACCAGAGTAATTCCAATCTGGGCTTATATCGAAGATAAGCGAACCTTCAAGTCCAGCGGCAAGATTTATTTTAAAGTCACCGTACTTTAAAAGTCCATTATCCACTAGTATAAGTATATCAACCGGACTATCACGTAATAGCACTTCTTTAATAAGATTATTTACTCTTATATTAGTTGATTGTGTAGGACTTGGGTTTTGATAACCATACATTCTCTTTGCAAGTCCCACCGTTGTTTTACCGATATATTTAATCTCACTATTGCATATAAATGCGTAAAGAATATTACTTGTTTTTTGGTGCGTATTGAGTTTACATTGAATGCGATTATTATATAAAGACCAGTGTCCAATTGGAGTAAAACCAATATTTATAAGTCTGTTCATTATTCTTTCTATTAAAAAATTACAATTGATTATAGTCTAGGGCCTCGTACACGCTTCTGTTCAGATTCCCTTATTACGTCAGTATCTGGCTTATTCTCTTGATATGGAGCCTTTATGCGCTCCGACTCTAGAGTATGCGTGGTTAGATCTGAGCGTTGTTCGACTGGATGCGGAGCGTCTACTGACCTTATCATTTGCCGTTGCTCCGGGGCGGCTTGTTGCACCGCTTGGCGCTGTTGCTCCTGGATGACCTGCACGCGCAGGGCCACGCATTCCTCGGGGGTGCCGTGCTGCATGGTGTGGGCATAGCGAAAGGTTTCGACGAGGGGCCGCTCGTAACCGAACGCCTGGTCAAACGCCTGCTCTACCCGCTCCGAATACTGTTTGCGCTCGAAACCGCCCGTTACCACCCCGCGCTGCGTGTTCTTGTGGTTGGTGAGCGGGCTCAGGTGGTAGGGGTTCTTCCGCTCTAGCTCGCCGGCTTGCTTGCGCTCGGTGTAGCGGGCTAGGTTTTCCGTCCGGCTGACCAGGACGTGAATGTGCGTCTGCTCACCCTCCTTAGCCTGGCCCCGCTTCACGTCGCCCACCTGCACCGCCCGGTCCTGGGGGCCGGTCGTGCGCTCGTGCTCCACCTTGGCGAAGTACACCAGGTCGCGGCCCTCGATGCTCTTCCCAAAGTTGGCCGCGTACTGCTCCATCGCCGCCCGCGTATAGGCCCGTAGCTTCTCCGGGTCGCTGTCAATATGGCGCAATTCGGCTTGGCTTGGGGCAAGCACCACCTGGTAGTACTTGTCGGCGTCGCGGTTTAGGTTGCGCTTGTTCGCATCGAGTGTGGCCATCACTTCGGCGGCCGGCACGTTCTCGCGGTCGAGGCTAAACCACTGCCCTTGCACCTCCTTTTCCAAGTAGGCCACTAGGCCGCCGCAGCTGCCTGACCGTTGCCCTAAGCCGGGGCCGCCGCTGGGAATCTTCGCTACCATTAGGCCGGCTGCGGGGGGAATGAAACTGGCGTACCGGCCGGCCCCGCTGGGACGCTGGGCGCCGGCTTCGGGAGCAGGGCGGGGGTCAACAGCTCGGGCCGGAGCGCTTGCTGTAGCACGGCGGCTAGGGTCTGTTTGACGAGGGTCAGCGTCGGGTCGGCTGCGCCCGGCTGGCCACTAATCTGAGCCGAGTCAGCTTGGAATTTAGGCGTGAGCTGCGCCGGCTGTATCCCCCGTGCCATCACCCGAATAAACCAGCGGATCAGCTCCTGCCCTTGCGCCTCACTTAGCCCAGCCGAAGCACTGGGAGCAGGGGCGTTCACCGCCTGCTGCGCCTGCACCTGAGCCAAAATAGGCTTGAGGTATTGCTTCTCCTGCTCGCGGATAAATCCAATCGTACGCTTGTCTAGCTTGTCCAGCTTCTCGCTCAGTTGGGCTAGGCTGCTGGTGAGGTCGGGTCCCTTGGGTTGTTGGGGGTCAACCTTCGTCACCCGGAAGTACTGCACCATCGCTGCCAGTAGCTCTGGATTGGTCAACTGGTGCTCTTTGGCCAACTGGCGGAATCCCTCGTAGGCAGCAGACTCCGCGCTGATCGTTTTGAAGGTTGAACTCATGTTTAAACTCAGATTATTATTGATTATCAACTAGTTATATCTATTTAAATGTAATAAAAACTTTTTATTTACAGTTTAAAAGATATAAACTGCTGTTAGATAATAAGTTATTAACGAGCGGAACGCTATGAAGCGCAGCGAATAGCGTTCCTGCTCGCTTCCTACAGAACGGAATCGTTGCTTACCCTGGGGCTAGGCGTATTCCTTGGGCTCGTCTGGTTGGGCTCCTAGTAGCAAGGTAGAACAAAAGGGGATAAAAGGACAAATGCACGCCCCTACTAGCGTGCTGCACCTCCCCCTCCCCTGCCTCCCCTATGGTTTGAAACGAACGTCTGCCAGCTCACCAACCCAATCAAACCGGGTTCTAATTGGTAGCCAGCACCTGCCTAAATCTTACCTTTTAGCCGGTCGGCTGGTTAGTACTAACCTATTCAAATTACCATTGGTTTACGTCGTCGTCGGCTTCCTGGTGGGATGTATTAGGAGCCTGGTCAGTGGGCGCTTTTTTTACAATGGCAAAATCCTGGCTGTCCTGGGCGGGCTGTTCAATGGGCTCCTTTTGTGCAATGGCCGAATCCGGGACCTCCTGCGCGGGGCTGGTTTCCCGGCCGACGATGGCCCGCACCTGCGCCTTGATGGCGGCAAAATTCTGGCGCACCTGCTCGGCGCTGGCTTCCTGGAACGGGGCAATTTTTACGGCCTTCGTGGGCTCGGCCCGGAAGGTGCTGCGGAACTCCGGCCGGCCGCTTTCCACCACCAGGCCCGCGAACTCACCCACCCCGAACCGCATCACCTGCTGGGCCTCCAACTTGTCGCGCTGCTGGATGCTCACCGACTCGCTGGTGCTCTTGGTGCGGGTGCTCGGCTTGAAAATGTTCACCTGGCTGCTCTTGCTTTTGCCCGCCGTCGTGGATCGGTATTCCCGGTCCACCTTGCCGAACATTTTACTCACCCGCTCGGCCGTGGCCGTGTTGGTGGTGCGGCCCCAAAACTGATTCCCTAGGTTGGCCAGAATCATCTCGGACTCCTGCCGACTTGTCAGGGCTTCCATCTGGGCCACGTCCTGCACGGCGTACACCGTGGCCACTTGGTTGCTGCGGGCCGTGGCGGGCAGCTGGGCAAAGTTGGGGATAAAGAGCGTCGGCGCTTCGTCGAGTAGCACCAGGCTCGGCAAGCGGCCCTGCTGGTTCAGGCGCTTGATGGCCGTGGCCACAATCAGGGAAATGAGCGGCGAGAAGGTGCTGCTCAGGGCCGGGTCGTTGCCCACCACCAACACGCCTGGCGTCTCGCGGGTATTCAGGTCGAGCGGCACCTGGTCGCCGCTCATCACCCAAAAAATCTCGGGCGTGTTGAGCACGGCGAGGTAATTTTGAATGGTCGAGAATACCCCGGCTATGGTGTTTTCGGACTTGCTGGCGCTGGCAATGGAGGCAATCAGGCCGCGCACTTCTTCGTCCTGCTGCAAGGTGGCCAGCAGCTGCGGCGCGGCGCTTTCCAGAATCATGCTCACGGCGGCCGGCAAGCTGCACTGCGCGGGGTGGTTGCGGCGCAAATACCAGATGCAGCCGGCCAGCAGCACCTCACCCGACTGAATCCAGAAATTGCGTTGCTGGGCGGCTTTGGCGTCGAGGTTGGTGATAATGGTAGCCGCGGCTTCGCGGGCAAAGCTGGCAGTGGCCAGCAGCTGCGGGGCTAGCGGGTTTACCCGGTGGCTCCGGGTCAGGTCGGTAAAATTGACAAAGTAGGGCGTCACACTGCCGCCCGCGTAGCTGCCGGCTACTTCCTCGGCCAGCGTGGGGAATTTGAAGTCATAGACGACGCCCGTTAGGCCCGCCGTGCCCGCCTGCTGGATAATGGGCTCAATGATCGACTTGCTTTTGCCGCTACCCGCGCCGCCGGCAATGAAGGTGCCCCGAAAAGGGTTCCCTAGCCGCACGTTGGGGCCGTTGGTGGTGCGCAGGGTAAAGCTTAGGCCCTGGGCTCCCCTAGCGGGCTGTATCGTGCTCTCTGGGGGGTTGGTAACGCTGTGGTACACCTGGTAGAGAAACCAGGCCAGCAGCAGGTAGCCCGCAATCCCGAATGTCCAATGGTTCAGCAGGCTATTGAGCCAGAACAGCAGCACAAACCGCCCAAAGGAATGGACCAGTGACGCTGGCTCATCTTCGAGCAGCACGGCCCGGTAAGCCCCTCGGGCTACGACTGGAAACCCTACCCGGTGCAGGAGTACGGCAATGGACTGCACAACGAATGCCGTAATAAGGGCCCCAACCAGGGCCCAAAACCAGTGAAAAGTAGAATCCATTGCGGTGGGATAGGATAGCGAGGCGTAGGTACGGCCGAGATAGCACAAAGGCCGCGTCATGGTCTGTAAAGGACAATATCAGCACAAAAGCGGCCACCTGAAAACTATGTTTATACCAATATAAACCATTGATTGCCAATTATATACAGTTTATAAAATGCGCGCAAATTACTGGCTTCTAGGACTTTGCTGTTTTTGTTTGGGCTGCGCCGTTCGTGCCGATTTGGGTTATCCACACTCTAAAAGCCTTTTTTTGGCTACAACACAATTGTGTATTTTCTATTTGTAAACCTATTTGCTATTTGAGGGCTTCATAACATTCTCAAAATCAGTTTATTATGAGGCCCAATCCGAACAGATTATAAGTGAAGCCGAACAGATTATAAGTGAAGCCGAACAGATTATAAGCCAAAATAGGGTCTAATCCGAACAGATTATAAGTGAAAGCCGAACAGATTATAAGTGAATCCGAACAGATTTAGAAAAGTGTTTTTTATTATTGTTCGCCTTTGCTAGCTTTGCTCTTACTATCAAGCTACTAGCTATGAATTCCGACTTAGAAGTACGCCAACATAATGCGCTGACAAACGCCCGCTATGAATACACTGAGACGCAATCCAATATCTTCTTAGTGCTGCTCTCTAAGCTGCGGAAAGATGCTCCTGACGCTGTGTATCAGATAACGGTCCCCGAAATGGAGGAGTTAACTGGTAATCAATACAATTACAAGCAGTTGCGCGAATCCACAAAGGAAATGATGGGCCGCGTTCACGAAATAAATACGCTGCACAAAGGCCGTGAGGTATTCCGGCAGCTGGTCCTATTCAAGCGAATTGATTATATCCTGGGAACGGGAATTATTGAGCTGGAATTCAACGAGTATGCTACCCAATACATGTTCGACCTCAAAAATAATTTCACCTCGTTTCAGGTGCAGGCAGCCCTAAGCCTGACCAGCAAACACGCCAAACGGATTTACATCATTTGCAGCCAGTGGAAGGACAAGGGCGAAACCAAGAAAACGGCTATCATTGAGCTAAAGAGAACCCTGGGGCTAGCTGACAGCAAGGGCCGTGAAGAGTACACGGAAATTTCAATGTTCAAGCGAAATGTGCTTGATGTGGCCGTGAAGCAGATCAACGAGAAAACAGATTTGCTGATTGG
>MWWG01000099.1_pt1 | contig 13197 bp, 7 predicted proteins | sample 1047331 | NCBI WGS metagenome assembly MWWG01 (sample SAMN06349968, study PRJNA376086) | soil metagenome | isolation source: MG6-4 sample Antarctic (ecotone) soil | place: Antarctica | collected 2015-01-13 | reverse complement strand
ACTTAAATTCTTCAATTCCGACCAACGTCGTCGTTTTCAAAAGCAAATCGGCATACAAACCTTTTCTGCCGAAACGCGCCGACGGGAAAGCCGACACCGGAATCGCCGGATATTTTCAGTCGGGCGAGGATGTCAACTACATCACGATTTCGACCGAAGGCGAAGATGCCGAGACTTACGCCACGATTTTTCACGAATACGTTCATTTTATCGTCAATACGAATTTCGGAAAATCGGAAGTTCCGCCCTGGTTTAACGAAGGTTTAGCCGAATATTATCAAACATTTGCGATTGAAGAAGATGTGAAAGTAAAGCTCGGTCTGGCGCAAAGCCAGCATTTGTATCTGCTTCAGCAAACCCAATTGATTCCGCTCGAAACGATGTTTAAAATCAGCAATTACGCGCTTCATCAAAACGGAAATCACTCGCGCAGCATATTTTACGCCCAGGCTTGGGCGTTGATTCACTATCTCGTGCAAAGCGGAAAAACCGAAGGGCTCGGGAAATTCCTGACGCTTTCGCTAAAAGACGTTCCGTCCGAAAAGGCGTTTCAGGACGCTTTTCAGATGTCTTACGCGCAGATGGAAAAGGAATTAAAGAAATATGTCGAGAAGAGAACTTATAGATACTCGTTGATAACTTTTGAAAACAAGCTAGTTTTTGAAAATGAAATGCAGACATCGGTGATGTCCGAAGCCGAAAGCAACGCTTATCTCGGAGATTTATTGTATCACACCGATCGTGCCGACGATGCCGAAATTTATCTGCAAAAAGCGGTTGCGCTCAAACCCGATTTGAGTATGGCGAATACGACTTTCGGAATGGTCAAGCTGAAACAGAGAAAATACGACGAAGCAAAAAATTATCTGGAAAAAGCCATTTCCGAAGACCAGAAAAATCATCTCGCCTTTTACAAATATGCTTATCTTTTGAGCCGCGAAGGTCGTGATGAGTTCGGTTACGTGACATCGTTTCAGGCGGACAAATCGGCGAAAATGCGCGATTTGCTGAAAAAGGCGATTGCGATAAATCCGAGTTTTACAGAGAGTTACGAGCTGCTGGCTTTTGTAAATCTGGTCAATAACGAGCGGCTCGACGAAGCAATTTCGTATTTACAGAAAGCTCTGAAATATCAACCCGGCAGCCAGCGATACGCGCTGCGGATTGCCGAAGTTTATATGCGGCAGGATAAATTTGCCGAAGCCGCGGTGATTGCCGACAAAGTTGCCAAAACCGCCGACGATGCCGAAATAAAAGCACAAGCCGAAAATTTAACCGGACAACTCCGGCAGAGACAGGAAATCGACGTGCGAAATGAAGCCGCCCGCAAACAATATGAAGCGGCGGTTGCCGAAGCAAATAAAAAAGGCGGTCCGCCGGTTCTTGTCAACCGTCGCACAAACGGAAAAACGCTTTCGCCCGAAGAAGCCGCCAAAGCGGAAGAACAGGCAAAAATGCGCTCGGTCAATCAGGCATTGAGAAAGGCTGCGCCAGCCGAAAAACAGGTTATCGGTCGGATTCAAAAGATAGAATGCAAAGGAAAACTCGTTACTTATCTTGTCAAAACCGACAGTGAAACTTTCACGCTTTCGAGCAAGGATTTTGAGAGTTTGACGTTGATGGCATTTGTTGCCGATGCTCAGGAAGCGCAAGTCGGTTGCGGCGCAAACATCGCCGACTTTAATGCGTTTTTGACTTATAAACCGCAAACTGACGCTAAAAATATCAACCGCGGCGAATTGATCGCTGTTGATTTCGTGCCGAAAAATTTCCGTTTGATGGACGCGAGCGAGATGCAAAATAAAACGGAAGAAATTACGGAAGAAATTTATGTTGCAGAGGAGTCGGCGATTAAATCCGGACAACCGCCGCCGCCGGCGATTAACAATACGGATTTCGACGCGCAGCGACGTGCGGCGATGATGCAGCATATCAAAGACCGGATGCGCCAGCCGGCGGCGGGCGAAAAACGCGAAATCGGCTTTATCGAAAAAGTCGAGTGCAGCAACAAGGAAATGTTTTTCTATTTCAAAACTCAAACTCAAACGCTCAAGTTAGCGACAGCGTCGCCGCAGGCGATTCAAATGCGGGCATTTACGCCCGAAGTCGAACAAATTCAATTCGGCTGTAATCTCAAACAAGTCGACATCCCGGTTGTTTTTACTTACAAGCAAAGTTCCGACCCGAAAGCCAAATCGGGCGGAGAGATTATCGCTTTGGAATTTGTACCGAAAAGTTTTATTTTAGAAAAGTAACAGCTATAAAATAAAGGAAAAATGAAACAATGAAATTTAAATCTATCGTTACAAGCTTTTTACTGTCGTCCTGTCTGGCTCCGGCGCAGGCAATTCAAGCAAAGGACGGATTTAACCCGAATACCAACATGGAATCCATAAACACACAAGTCAGCAAAGCGAATTCTGCGGCGGCTGAGAATCCGCTGCTTGCCAAGTGGGAAGGAGCATTCGGCGGCACGCCGCTGTTTGACCGCGTAAAAGTCGCCGATTTCAAACCGGCACTCGAATCGGCAATGGCTGAAAAGCTGTCCGAGATTGAGCGGATTGCAAACAACTCCGCTGCTCCGACTTTTGAGAACACGATTGCGGCGATGGAGCGTACCGGGCGGAAGCTCGACCGCGTTCAAGCCGTCTACGGCGTTTGGAGTTCGGCGATGAATAACGCGGAGTTTCAACTCGTCGAGCGCGAGATGAGTCCGAAACTGGCTGCCTTCTCGGATAAAATCACGCAAAATAAAGCACTCTTTCAGCGCATCGAAGCGGTTTATAATTCACCCGCCAAAACGCGGCTGACACCGGAACAGCAGCGTCTGACGTGGCTTTATTACAATAATTTCGTTCTTGCCGGAGCGCGGCTCAAACCTGATGCCAAACTGCGTCTGTCGCAAATTAACCAGCAGCTTGCCGGACTTTTCACGCGCTTTAGCCAGAACCAGCTTGCCGACGAAAGCGAGCGTTTTCTCGTATTAAAAACCACGGCGGAACTTGCCGGACTCCCGCCATCGCTGCGCGATGCGGCGGCTCAGGAAGCGGCGGCAAAGAAAATGCCGGGCGCGTGGATAATTACAAACACGCGCTCCTCGATTGACCCGTTTCTGACTTATTCCGACCGGCGCGAGCTTCGTGAAAAAGCGTGGCGAATGTTCGTCAACCGCGGCGACAACGGCGATGCTCACGACAACAATGCAATCATTACCGAAATTCTCCAGATTCGCGCCGAGCGTGCCAAACTGCTCGGCTATCAGACACACGCGCACTGGCGGCTCGCTGACAAAATGGCAAAAACGCCGGAACGCACGATGGAACTGATGCAAGCGGTCTGGAAGCCCGCCGTCGCCCGCGTCCGCGAGGAAGTCGCGGATATGCAGGCACTCGCTAAAAAAGAAGTGGCGGACATCAAGATTGAGCCTTGGGATTATCGCTATTATGCCGAAAAGGTCAGAAAAGAACGCTACGATTTAGACCAGAATGAAGTAAAGCAGTATCTACAACTCGACAAATTGCGCGAAGGTATGTTTTGGGTTGCCGGCGAGCTTTTCGGCTTGAACTTCACACCGGCAAGTAATGTGCCGGTTTATCATCCCGACGTGCGGGTTTGGGAAGTGAAAGACAAAGCGACTGGAAAGCACGTCGGATTGTGGTATTTCGACCCGTTTGCGCGGGAAGGTAAAAGCTCAGGCGCGTGGATGAACGCTTACCGTAATCAGGAACGAGTGGACGGCAGCATCACGACGATTGTTTCCAATAATTCAAATTTTGTGAAAGGCAAGCCGGGCGAGCCGGTGCTGATTTCGTGGGATGATGCGACGACGCTGTTTCACGAATTCGGTCACGCGCTCCACGGTCTTTCCTCGAATGTGACATATCCTTCGCTGTCGGGAACATCGGTGGCAACCGATTATGTCGAGTTTCCCTCGCAGATTTTGGAACGCTGGATTTCCACGCCGGAAGTTCTCCAAAAATTCGCCGTTCACTACCAGACCGGAAAACCGATTCCGCAGAATTTGGTTGAGCGAATCGAACGCGCTTCCGCTTTCAATCAAGGCTTTGCGACGGTCGAGTATCTATCGAGCGCGTTGGTTGATATGAAAATGCACCTTGCCGGTTCACAGAAAATTGACCCGGACGCTTTCGAGCGGAAGACGCTGACGGAGCTTGGGATGCCCGCTGAACTCGTAATGCGCCATCGCACGCCGCAGTTCGGTCATGTCTTTTCAAGTGATGGCTATTCGGCGGGTTATTACAGCTACATCTGGTCTGACGTAATATCCGCTGATGCTTATGATGCGTTTGTCGAAGCGGGCAGTCCATATGACAAAGCCGTCGCCGAACGCCTTCGCAAAAATGTCTTTTCGGTCGGCAACACGATTGACCCGGCTGATGCTTATCGCGCCTTTCGCGGACGCGACCCGAAAATCGAAGCCTTGATGCGAAAACGCGGATTTCCGGTGAACGATTCAAAGCAAGCCAAGCCGACACCGGCAAAACCGAAAGCCAAGAGTCGTTAAATCAACTTTAAAGGCGCGTTTCGTTAGTTAGGGTTGCGGCAAGTTCGCAACCCCTTTAACATTTCCATCTGCCGGAAACTGTGCTGTCTCGATTTGTTTTAAACTCAGTTTTTTCGCATTGGAAACGATGTTTCATAAGTCAACATTGAAGACAACAAATGCGTCGTAGATTGTGAGACAGAGTTTTAAGACGGAATATCCGGCGTTGGTAGATGAATTTGGGAAGCCGTTCAGTTGTCGCAAAAACGAGCGTTTGTGAGACATTCATTGTTTTGCCTCATAAATCCTTTTTTTTCTGTGAACACTAGAAAGCCATCCTAATAGTAAATAAAAAAGAGGAAAATAAATTACTGTATTAGCAATGAGCGTTACCATACCAAAAACCACCATTTGTGAGACAAAGTTTACATATAAATTATTTGCGAGTTAAAAGCTAAAACATAACCACTATGCTTACTTTCTTCTTATTTTCCTTAGTTATACTGGGAGTGTTAATTGCATTTGCCTGTTCTCGACAATCTAACCTCAAAAGGCATTGGAGTAATTTAACTACCCGCGAAAGACTTTTACTTTCAATTGCATTGGCAGCAGTTTTTCAATTCTTATTTTTACTGCCTGGTTGGATTATAGCTGCTTACATCGTTGGTTACAGTGATGGAGTTGGAGAAACACAGTTAGAAACGGTCGTTTTACAGACAATTATAAATTAAATCTAATTTATAACAAGGGATTCTGAGAAGAATGACTGCATTTTTTTTGTGATGTGTGTTTGAATGGATGCAAGCAAATAATTTGTGAAATTATAAAAAAGATGCTCACTTCCGATTTAGCCGTCAGTTGGCGGCGCGGCGATAAAATTACTCCGCGGCTGCTCAAGACAAACGACGCAAATTATCTACGCGATGCTGAAATTTTAAGTGAGATTTTTGAAGAATTTGACGGCAAGATGCGCGGCGAACTCGAACGCGAATTGGAAGAATATGTCGGCACGGGAACGGATTACAGAATTTTGCGCGGCTTTATCAAGCTGCTGGTTGACCGTTCGGAATTTGAAACGGCAAGCGTCGCCGAGCCAAGCGCAATTCGCCAAAAAGTTTTTCTGGAAGCCGGAAAATTTCAGCCGGTTTTGCCTGATTCCAAACAAAAAAACGAAGTTTTGAAAATTGCCGCCGATGAATTCCAAACCGACGCGGAAATGATAATTTCAAGTCTTTACGCTGATTTGTCCGCGCAGCAAAAACTGATTCGCTTTGAAACAATCCAGCCGCCGGATTTGCTCGACCGTTACAATCTCGCGCAAGCGCAAGCTCTGCTTTATAAATGCGTCGAGATGAAAATCCGCATCGCGCCGTCCGATGCAAAAAATTATCGTTCAATTTTTGGTTGGATAAAGCATTTCGGCTTGATTCATACGGTCGTCGGAAACGCCGTCAATGGTTATGAAATAACTCTCACCGGCGCGGCTTCGCTGTTTCACCGCTCTCAAAAATACGGGATTCGGATGGCGGTTTTTCTGCCCGCGCTGCTGCTTTGCGCCGATTGGAAAATGTCTGCTGAAATCGCGCAAAAGGAAGGCGGAAATCTTTTCTATGAACTTTCGAGCGAACAGACCGAGCTGAATTCCTGCTATTTCGACGAGCCGGAATATGAAAATTCCGACATTGAAAAATTAAAAAAGAATTGGGGAAAATCTGCGGCTGGCTGGCAATTGCGCGAGAACGCGGAAGTTGTTGATTTGGGGAAAACGGCTTTTATTCCCGATTTTGTTTTAATTTCTCCAGCCAACGAAAAAATTTATCTCGATGTTTTGGGCTTTTGGACACCGAAATCTTTGAAAAAAAGATTGGAAGAATTCCGCGCTGCGAATTTTCAGAATTTTGTTTTTGCCGCCTCGCAAGACCTGCGCGGAAGTCGTGAAGAACCACTCTGGACGAGCGAGAACGTCGTTTTCTATAAAACAAAAATCGAGCCGAATTTGCTGATTGAAACGGCGGAAAATTTAATTATCGAAAAGTAATCAACGATTGAACAAATCCCGGTTATCTCCGGTTTTGACGTTTTGAAACTGGCGAGCATCGGTGCGGCGTTGGCTGATGCGTTCTTCGGTCGTGTTGCGCGTGACGACTTCATACAAAACGGCTTGTTTGTCTTCTTTTTTTCGCAAAATTCTACCCAAGCGTTGAATGTGCTCACGCGACGAACCCGAACCGGAAAGAATTATCGCCACTGAAGCGTCTGGGATATTCACGCCTTCATTCAAAACCTTCGATGTCGCCAACGCAAGAACGTCGCCTTTGTTAAAGGCTGCGAGCCAAAAACGTCTTTCCTTGATGTTGGTTTCGTGTGTGATAGCAGGAATCAGATAATCTTGTGAAATGCGATAGACCATTTCGTTTTCGGCGGTGAAAATCAAAACTTTGTCGCGCCGGTGGCGGATGAGCAAATCCTGCAACACGCGCAGTTTAGCATCAGTGCCGAGCGCGATTTTTTTTGAGTTGCGATAAGCTTTCATCGCGCGTCTGCCGTCTTCACTTCGCGCACTGTGCATCACAAAAGTTTTCCAGCCGTCAATCGAGCCGAACGAGATATTTTTTGTGCGAATAAAATCACGAAAAATGCCGCGTTCGTTTTTGTATAATTCCCGCTCTTCGTTGGTCAAATCAACTTCGATTCGTTCGAGCGTGTAGTCAGCCAGATATTCGCCTGCAAGCTGTTGCGCCTCGAGCCGGTAGACGAATTTTCCGACGAGTTCTTCGAGCAAAGAATTGTCGCCGTCGGCGCGTTCCGGTGTTGCGCTCAAACCCAGTCGAAATGGCGCAATCGCAAACTCGGCGGCGTATTTGTAGCCTTCCGACGGCAAGTGATGACACTCATCGAAAATTACTAAGCCGAATTGATTTCCGATACGTTCTTGATGCCGATATGCTGAAGCGTAAGTCGTGACGGTTATGGCGCCGATTTCGTAAAAACCGCCGCCGATCAAGCCGATTTCCGCATTAAACGTCGAAAGCAATAGGTCATACCACTGATTCATCAAATCGAGGGTCGGCACGACGACGAGTGTCTGTCGCCCGCACATCTCGATTGCCATTGTCGCTACGTGAGTCTTACCCGCACCGGTCGGCAAAATAATCACGCCGCACTGTTCGTTTTGCCGCCACGCTTCGATTGATTCGGTTTGATAAGGACGCGGGGTTAGTTGAAATTTCTGCCGAAAATCGAATTTGTCATACTTTTTGGCAAAATCTTCATAAGTTGTTTTCGTACGGATAAAATCCTTAATAATTTCACGATATCTGAAAGCAGGCGCACGAAAGTGCCTTGTTCGTTTATCCCAGACAAAAGCCATCGGGACGAAATCATTTTCATTTGCGTTCTCTAAAGCTAGTGTGCCTGATTCAAATTTGAGCCTAAAACCTGATTGTTTGGATAAAGTATTACTCATCAACAAAAGAATATAGAACGGCTTCGCAATATTAGAGTAAGTGTATGGAAATTAAGTTCCCCATGCGGAGAATTTTTAGGCTGACGCTTTCGATATAACCATCGCATTTTGAATGGAAAAATATAATTAGGGTCAAGACTAGATAAGCCAAGTTAAATCAAATTCTTTGTTAGTAAATCCTGCTGCAAAAACGGGCAGATAAAGAAAAATTTGAAGCTAATTTATTACGATTTTTCGTGCCAAAATTTTTGCGTATCATTTATGCTTGTAACTGATTCTTAAAAAAATACTTGTTGAAATTTTTAACTTTCTTATCTAGTCTTGACCCTATAATTATTCTAAATAAAGTGAGTAAAAGTCACTGCTTAAATTATTTATGTCATCGGATTTGAGCAGAAATTTATCGAAATTTTGGCTTTGCCGTTTCATTACGTCCGATTTCCGACTATTATACTAAATAATCTATTTTCGATGCTAAGTCAGGTGACTGGTATCTATCTGCGTGACGTGGAAAGCGGTCTTAAGTAGCTTTTTATTTTTTTTTGGCAGCTTATAATACCTCGGTTTTTGAAAACACATTAAAAAGGCGTTTATTCGAGTTCTGGTTTTTTGAGTTCTTCATTAATCTTTTGAATTTTTTGAAGTATGTGTTTCCAATGTTTCTAGTGGCAAGTTCTCCAACAGCCATTGCCAGTCTTGAGCAGTATAAGTATCTTGGAAACTCATCACGAATCCGCGTTGCCCCTTTCCGATGTATTCCCGTATTGTTTTCAAAACGCTTTCTCTTGCCTGTTTACTCAATGGTTCGGCTCGGTAAGTTTCGCTATCGGCTTGAATTGAATTATGAGTTTTGTCAACTGGCGGAGACCTACTGATAGGTAATGAACGGGAAGAATCGCCGCTTAATGGAGTTTCCGGTTTTTTCGATAGTCGGCGGCGCAGATGTTCGGTCAAGAACGCTGGCACATCTGAAATGGTGTCGGTGCGTGCTGCAGCAATTTCCAATTCCATCTTCAATAGTTCAGCTAGCTCTTTCAATTTTTCGTTGTCGGTAGATTTTAGTCCCCTGCCGACTAATTTTTTTGACACCTCATCAATAATCGTTTCCACTGCTCCCCGCGCCGCAGGCTCATCATCATCTTCTTTAGTGTCTTTAAAAGAAGTCTTAGGGCAATCATAAATAGGTTTATTTTCAACAAGATAACCCACGCCACCCACCCCACTTTCTGCGGGGGGTACCCCCTCCACTTTCGACAATGGGTAGCGTGGGTGGCGTGGGTGGGGTGGGATGAACAAAATTTCTTCAGGTAAAAAGGTTTCATATTCGTTTCCTTGATGCTGACCTTCAAATTCGAAAACTTTGATTAACCCAAGTGTCTTTAGATGTGTCAAGTTTTTGTGCAATGTTCGTTCCGAACCGATATCAGCGTTTCTCATTAAGTTAGCTTTGGTTATACGCGCGGTTCTTGTGGGTTGAACTGCCCCTCTGGTTATTGAATAAAGATAATCATAAATTTGCTTTGACTTGCCTATAAATAGCCCTTCTGGTACTGCTCTGCGGGCAATCGAATTCGCAACCCGGGTAAAATCTCTCTCCGGTGCAATAGGTTTTAATGTAGGTGGAGTGGCTGGGGTGAGTGGCGTGGGTTGTGTAACTTTAATCTTGAATCTTTGTTTATCCTTATCCGCTCCAGCTTTTAACAAATCGGCAAATGATACTCGTCCGTTCATAAATTATCCTCGATCTTTACGACTTTCGTCCTCGGCATTTTCAATCTCTACCTGCAGCAGGAATCAACACTTCCGGTTGCGACATCTCAATAAATTCAGGCGTTATTTCGCTTAAGTTTTCGAGTTCCTTAATATGATATGCAAAGGCGCAGATTTTTAATACTGAACGAGGAACTCCGCCAGAAACTTCGTAAATCTTTTCAATAGCTTCAGCCGTAAATGGATTTTCGATGTTTTCAAATTTGCACCGATGAATAATCATTTCGCGTGTTTCGCCAAAGGTAAGCGGCGATAAAATAGAGTATGTTGATACACGCGAAGCAACAGCTTTATTTCGTTTATCTGATAACCGGTCTTTTAGTTCGAGTTGACCTGCTAAAACAATCTGTACAAGTTTTTGCGTATTGGTTTCGTAGTTTAGAAGCGAACGAACAAGTTCCAATTGCTTATTGTTGACATTTTGTGCTTCGTCGATAAAAATCACAACATTTTTATCTGCTGAGTAAGTTTCGAGTAGAAAGGACTGCAAAGCGTCCTGTTGTTTTTGAAACGAGCGTTCAGGTTCGAGTTTGAAATCCATTGAAATACTTTTGAGCATTGCAAATGGAGAAGGAAAAATAGGTGTTGGTATAAGAGTTGTAAGCGTATCCTCACGTGCCGAGTAATCGCCGTGCAAAAAACGTAGAATAGTTGATTTGCCAAGTCCAATATCACCTAAAATGCAAGTTAGTCCTTGCCTTTTATCAATAGTAAAACGTGATTTATGAACAACCGCCCGCAACGAATCAGTTAAATAAATACTATTCGGATTAGGTGAAATTGAAAATGGAGTAAAGGAATTACTGATCATAGCAATTTAAGCTCCCAGCACAATAAATCAATTATATCAGAGTTAACTTCAAACAAAAAACGTCATGAATGTGTTAATTAGCTTTATTTTAAAAACTGTTACAGAAAAGCATGAAATTGCGTTAAACAAAGGCAGGCAATAACATCAGTCCCTCTTTGAAATTCCGTTAGTGAAACGTATTAAATATGATTCATACATATCAAGGAGCAAGCAGAAAAAGTTTCGCGTCTTAAAAACTTAATCATTTCATCTATATTCTCTCCTATATCTTTGTCACTCGATATGTCATTTGTAACAACGCTACATAATATTTACTAAACCACAGAAGCTATGCGGATCAACACAAACTGTATTAATTGCTAACGACGAAGATATATTGCGTGCGCTGACACGCCAAATCCTCAAAGAAGGCGATTATCAAGATGTGCAGCTTACAACGACGTTGAAGCCCATTGAATCTGCGAGAAATCGGGCTGTAAAGTTGATTTATTATTGGCGGACGCGCTGATTCCAATGATGGGAAGACGTGAGTTGGCGGAATGCCTAATGCCTATCATGAGATGGTCAAACGCTTCCCGCGCTCTGTCTAATCCAGGACAAATTTTACCTCGCTTTTGAGTAATAAGATTCTGCCGTCGACTTTTCGATTTTTATTTCGTATACCTGAATCCCGATTTATCAGGCGTTACGCAAAATTATGCGAAATGATTTCTTATGTCTGGCGGTTGAGTGTTGAATTCCTATGAAATACACAGAAAGGCGTGATTAACTTGAATTTGTTAATCACGCCTTTTTCTTTTTCTTCTGCCTCGTTCTTAATCTCCCCCGAAGGCGACACTAGAGACGAGCGGCATCTGTCTTCAAACAGATGCCGTCTATTATGTTGATGACCTTAGAATGTCATTCTGGCACGGCGCGATTTTTTAAGCGGTGTTGCCGCCGTTGCCGCATTGTTGACAAACTCTATTTCATTAACACCGTTTGTCAAGCCCGGTCCTTGGAAGCCACCCAGTACCGTTGCCGATCTGGCAATGTTGTCTGCAATTATGCCGGTCGTTACCGATGTGATACCACCCGGTGCAATTACGGTACCGACTGCGCTTGATGCTCTTTCGGTAACCGTCACGCCCGAACCGAGGTCGAACGAGCCGATGGTATTGCTCGGACCACCCCCAGGGTTACTAGCTGTGAACGGACCACCAACGAAGTCGCAGAAGCCGTTTTGTCCGTTTGCACGAGGACCGGCTGCCACGGTTACTGATGTCGTGAACGGTGCGAACAAACCGGGTTCCGGACCTGCTCCGTCAGGGTCGATCGTATCAGCCACCACATCAAAGGTAAATACACGAGATCCGTCTGAAGGAATGCCGGTTCCGGCAACCTTACAGATCTTCAGCGGGACTGGGAAGAAATTGAAGTTGACAAATTCCACTTCAGTAACTTCTCTGTTGATCGGAACTAATACTCTTCTTGCGCTTTCAGTACCGGCGTCAACTCTGTTAGCACCAGTACCGGTGCTGCCAATCTGCGTCGGGAAGAAAGGCGCGCCTTGCGGGCTGCCGCCGGCACGAACAACCGGGGCCAGAATTCCGGATGTCGATCTAATTCTCGAAACTCTGATGGTTCCGAAATTAGCCACCGCAGGCAACTCAGTAACTAACACACTTGAGTCAGTTACGAAAGTTCCGGGGACTTCTTGACAGAAACCGCGAGGACCAGGACCTGCCAGCACGCTGACAAATGTACTGGTTACTCCGGGGCTGCCCGGAGGCACAACGCCGGTCGCAGGGTCAACGGTAGTGAACGGACGGAAGCCGTCAACTCGGAAGTCAAACTGCTGCAGTTCGGGAACGCCCGGTCCGGCAATCTTACAAACCTTCAGTGTTGACGCCACACTGCGGTTAAAAAAGAAGATTGTCGTCTGCACATCTCTGCCGCCTTCAACGATAATCGCTCTCACGGTACGGGTAGCAAGGTTAACCGAAACCAGTCTTTCGACGGGAGGTGCCGTGCCGTCAGCCGTATCAGCGCCTGTGAATATGGAGCCGGTACGTGCTGCTTCCGTAACATCAACTATACCGCGTCGCGGTGAAAAGTCATTGGTGTCTGCTGCCACTGGCACAAAAATCGGTCCGGTGCAGTCTCCGGCAGGAGCCATAAATACCGGTGCGGGGATTGCTAAGCCGGTGGCTGGATTTATGCCGGGGCTGCCGAGCTGAGCAATGGTGAAATTGAAGATTTGTCCTTCAACCACGCCCGAATCGAGTGATTCTTTACAAATCTCGACGACGCCGGTGATTGCAAATCGGTTTACGAATTGGATTCTCGTTTGATTCTCGATACCACCTTCGCGAACGGTTACATTCGCCGTGCGTAACGGAAGATTAAAGCCGGTAATGGCTGTTGTCGGTGTCGTTCCAAGCGTACGGACGGCAATCAGTTGGAAGTTGCTGTTGAAAGTACCGCCGTCGGTTGTACGTCCTTCTGGCAACTCTTCGATGACAATCGAACCGCTCGACACTGTTTGAGGACCGGAACATTGTCCAGCCGGAACTTCAAAAACCAAGCCGCCGACTCTAAAGCGGAAAATTCTGTTTTCCAAGCCAACTGCCGGATCTCCGGTTATTACCGGAGTTGTGCTGATTG
>MWWG01000098.1_pt1 | contig 13258 bp, 21 predicted proteins | sample 1047331 | NCBI WGS metagenome assembly MWWG01 (sample SAMN06349968, study PRJNA376086) | soil metagenome | isolation source: MG6-4 sample Antarctic (ecotone) soil | place: Antarctica | collected 2015-01-13 | reverse complement strand
TGCTTGGATTGTCAATGCTTGCATATGCACGGATAGATTTTTAAGTTGAAATATTAGCCCATGACTCAAAGATTAAAGCTAGTTAAAAACCCCTCTTTAGGCTCGATTGTATTTGTCTCTCCCCATGTACCTGCGCCGTATAGCGGCATGTGTGGGCAAATCACACGAGTAGAATCAGATAAAGTTGTTGTCAGATTCGCCGAAGATTTTTTTGATGAATTCCCGAAAACATTATTGATGGAATTAGAGGAATGCCAGTAATATGAGATGCCCTAATTGCAATTCGCTAGAGTTAGAATATGTGCAATCCGTTGATTTACTATCATGTTTAAAATGTAGCATTGTCATTTGGGATGATGACCTACTTCAAAGATATAAGTACCCGAAATGCATACTCAATAGCGAAATCAAAGCTTATGAAGTTTTTGAAAACCGACCCATAGATTCATGAACGATCTAAAAATAAAAGCTTATGGTTGCTTAAGAAGCGATTCCCCTTTTAAACAAATCTTTCCAACTGGCATAGTGCCATTAAAGTCAATCGTTGCGGTCATGCCCGAAGTTGACGACGCGCCGCTGTGCTACCTTATCGATGCCGGCGCCCTTTCAGCCGAACAAACCCGGCTTCTGGCACAGCGGATTTACGAACTTTGGCACCCCAAGTGTGAAAGCTTTGATTATGCCATCGCTTGTGTTAAAAAAGGATTGCCACTGAAAATTGATTGGTTCACAACAGTGGGGACAGATTATAGTCTGTATGCGTAAAGAACTCACCGGTTATAAGAAAAACTCATAATTTCCACTTCAAACCCGCATTCTTTCGTTAAGTGTGCGGCTTTTTCATATAAGTTGAACTTAACTGAGGGGTTCAAGTAACTTTTAATAACGTGGTTACAGGCACTGTAGCCATAACGGGACAATATGAGGATAAGTGCTAGTTTACTTTCAAAGCAGTGAAGAACAACAGACACGGACGAGCGAGAGTACTAAATAGGGAACAAATCATCACCTTATTGCTGAATTGAAGAAAAACTCTAGAGACGCTTGCCTCTTCGCTATCTGTTTTTTTACTGCGTGCCGTATTTCAGAAGCACTACAGCTTGAGACTACAGATATTGTGGAAGGAACTATCACCCTGCGGAAGGCGACGACTAAGGGGAAACTAAAAACGCGTACAATTAGTATACACCCTGCGTTAGAGCCTTATTTAAAAAATTATCACCCCTCAAAAATAGGAGCGCTGTTTCCCGGTCAAACCGGGAGAAATAAATATCTCAGCCGCTCCACAGCCGATCGGATCTTGCGATCCGCGTGTGAAAGGATCGGTTTGAAAGGAGTGAGTACGCACACTTTTAGGCGATCGGCACTTTCATTTATGAGTGCTCATGGTACGCCTCTACGCGAAATTCAAGAAATTAGCGGGCACAACGACCTAGGGACTTTACAAAGATATCTGGAAGTTACACCGGAACAAGCCAAAAAAGCGGTTAACTCCATTTGGCTGTAAAGTTGCCACGAAAAAAGCGATCTGAAAAGAGCGAAGCGATCGCTTGAAAGTAATTTAAATTCGTGAGGATTTATCACGATTGCCTACTATAGCCTTAAATCTTCCGAATAAGCCAAAATAACAGTTAAGTCAATTTAGCTTTAATGTTTAAAGGGATATCCTATAATTGGGTTTGATATTTAGTAGATATAAGTTATGGCAGAGCCAACGCTAGCGCAAGTTTTTGGGGCCAACGCTTCCCAAGATGCGACCCAATTAATTATCAGCAAAGCAGATTTGGTAACAGTGGGATTAACTGCTAGCGCCACAAACAATCCTGAATCTTTAATCGTTGCTATTTTATTGAAAGCCGCAACTTATTTGAATGAAACCACGCAGGGGACAAACCCAGACGTTCAGATAACAATAGCTGAAGCCAATTTTCAGACGCTTGTAACTCGGAATAACGCGAATTACAGGGAGGCGACTTTTGCAATCGCCATGCAAACCCCTGATATTACTTTCACCATTGATCCAGATAATTACTAATGGTTGCAACCCGCACCGATTCAACACTGGGGACTAATTTCACCCAAGCTACTTTGGTTGCAGCTATAAAAACTGCGATGATTAGCGCTGGGTTTAGCACCCCAATTGATGATTACACGACTGGGACGGATAGACTTTTAGTTTATGCGTTCGTTACCGATGCAACTAAAACTTACGGAGCTACTTACTATCGGATAAGAGTTAATACTTCTTTTGCTATTTCTTCAACGATTTATAGTAGCTGGAATAGCATCAGTCATACCGGTAATAATGCTAGTTCTGAATTTACTTTTAGTGGTTTAGCCAGCACTAACACTGTTGTTTTTACTAGTCTAAATGGGGGGAGTGAATATAAATTTATATTTCTTACTCAATCTATTAGTATTTTTATTCCTTTAGGGGTGATGAGTCCTGCTAACAAGCCTAATTGGTGGGATTTGAATCAGTGGAATTATGCGTTTTTTTGGAATACATTTAATTTTGGAACAATGTTAGGAACAACGTTAAATCCTTATGCGGGTAATAATTATTCTCTGATGATTAATGATACTAGATTAAGTGTAGCGAATGCACAAACGGGACTTAGTGATATCATGACGGGATTAATTATTTTCAGTAGTACCAATAGGGGGATAGCTGGTAAAACGTCTGAAGACTTGGGTAGTGGTTGCATCTCTGCATCCTCTAGATACAATACAATTCCTAGCGATACAGCTAATCAAAATTATCTAATTATTAATCCTGTTGCCGGGGGATTAGTAATTAAGGTGCAGTCATGATAATCAGTTCGCCAAGTGTTAATCAACGTGGTCTAATCAGACTCTCTGGCTTTCAAACGAAAGCGCCAACCTTTTTTAATCCTTTTACTGCCCAACAAACTTATTTGGGTTTTGGTGCTAGCCAAAACCTAAATAACATTTATTTTAGAAAATCTGACTTAATCGGCTTAACCCCAAGTTCAAATAATACGGCTGAAAGCCTTCTCGCTGGTATAATTAATCAAATACTTGAGACTGTCGCTAATAAAAGAAGTGAAGCGACAGTTGCTTACTGGGGGGCAGTGGGAGAAGACGGAACAATTACTAAAACAGTGGAAATCAAATTCTATAATTTACTTTCTATAATTGATTATGAAATTCAATATAATAGTGTAATTTCACCAATGGATTATTAATATGACTTGCCAAATTGGAGACAAGCCGACAATTAAATATAAGTTTGCTGGACAATCTGAAAAAAGATATAAATCTCAGCTTGCACCCATAGAATTAATTCAAAAAAGCGTTCCTATACCAGCTAGCAATAATTACAATCGTCAAGGCTATGGGTTGAGAGTGTGGCCCGTTAACATTGGGCAGTATGTCACCGGGGCAGTATTAGATCATGAAGTATTCCATAGTCCATATTATCCATTCTTCGATACTGTAAGTTCGATAACTTGTGGAGTGAAAGATTATACTATTCTCTCCCCGCAAGACTGTGAAAATGCTAGGTTAGAATATGCAAAATGTCGTGCAGATTGCTACGATATCGATCCCAGCAAAACAGTTACTATTGATAATACCGTGTCTTGTCCTGTGCCAATGGAAGAAAAATGTAGCTTACAAGTTCTCTACAATAATTTAGTCATCTTTCAAGACCAGGGGAATTGTCCCCTAGAAGCAGAAATAATTTGCGGCAATTGTGCGGATGGGGAAATTGAATGTAAAACAACCAAATATCCGGGATATTGCTGTATCCCTTGTGCCTCAACAGCCGCAACAATAAATAATTTAGCAAGTAAAATTAGATAAACAATGCCCGAGTGCAAAGACATAGATGCAGCACTGGCTAATTTAGCATCCAAGATTGATGATTATGCCAGAAAGTTAAGTGACTTAGAAAGACTTCAAAAGCAATGTTGTGATGGCAAAGAGCAGAAAAAGAAAGAGCCTGATTTATCAAAGATAAATAAACGACTTGATGATATTGAAAGATATATTAACAAGTTAGATGAAGAGATTAAACTAATTACTGATAAACTTAAAGAAATTGGCGGATTCTTTGGAGACTTGCTAGAATCGGCTGATGGGATTTTATCAAAGCTATTTAGTTCGATAACAATGTTTTTAAATCTATTTAATCTATTTAAATGATATGGGAGTTCCACCCAGTCCGGCTACTAAAGCTTTGTTAGATCAGGGTTTAAATGTCATCGGTAGAGTTGCCAAGTCCAGTAAATACAAGTTTGCTGATTGGAATGGCAAACTACCCAAAGGCACGACTAAGCTACCAGATTCAGAATTTAAAAAGTTGAGCAGAGCCGCTCAATTCTTCCGAGAGGGGCACTTTACCACCGAAGATATTAAGAAAATTCAAGATACGGCAAGGACGGCTAAAGATAAAGTAAAAGAAGCGGAAAAGTTAGCCAAAGAAAGCAAGAGCCTCTGGGATAAGTTTCTTTCAAAAGCTAAAGGCGCGACTCAATCTGCTAAAGCGGTTGAGGCTGGGGGGACTGTGGCTAAAGCGGGTTCGGCTTTGGCAAAGTTTGCGCCAATACTAACAGCAATAGCAGCCATAGGTATTTCTGTGGCGGTTAATGTTATTCAGGGTTGGAGAAACGATGTTAACGAAGACGGTCAACAGTTATTATCTCAATCGATTAGTAAAGTATTGGGATTGATGAATGCTCAAAAACAAAGAATTGATAGGGCAAATGAAGGAATTAAAAAAGCTGAACTAGAAACTCAGCGCGTACGGGATAGAGTTTATGGATTAGAAAAACAGCAGCCACAAATAAGAGATTCCGTTGCAGATGCTAAGAAGAAAGCAAATGATGCACTATATGAAGTGCGTGCGAATAAGCCAAGCTTAGAGACTCAAATAGCTGAAGCTAAGAAAAAAAGCAATGATGCTTTGTATGAAGTTCGTGCGGGACGCAGTAAAACTGATGAAAAGATTGCTTCAATTCAATCGCAAATTAATAAGTTTGCAACAACAACAAGCGGTAACTTTTTATCGAAGATTGAAGTAACAATTGGAATTATCCAAGGGCGTTTAAATACCTCTGAAAATAAAATAGCTAATCTCGAAAAAGCCAAGCCGACGTTAGAGGATAAGGTAATCCAAACAGTTCAAGATAGTGTTAAAAAAGTTAGCAGTGATTTAGGCGCTGCGGTAAGTCGTCTAGCTAAACTAGAAACGCTTCCGGCTGCAATTAAAGAAATTCAGACTGAGCATCCTAAGCGCTGGGGAATCACTGTAACCCAAGCGGAAGTACGGCAAGCAACTATCACTAAATCTACAGATAGCGCTACTAGAACGTATGTAGAAAGAAGACTTGCACAGGTGACTGAGAGTCAGTTTAGTGCGACTGAGTGGGTCGGGCGCTATGGCGCTAAAACCGCAGATTTAGTTACTAGTGGCGTAGACCGATTATATAAAAACGATGAAGCATTATCAGGAGGAATTGCAGCAGTAGCAACCAACGTAGACCAGCGAATAACAAGGCTTGAGCAGCAAGGGTTACAAGTTTCAGATCCAGCGGTAGGGGGGCTTATTAGAACCGTGAATGGGCTGAAAACCGATTTAGAGCAAGTAAAGATAAACGATAAAAAGATTGGATCTGATGTTGATATTTTAACCACCAAAATCAAAGAACAAGAGAAAGTGAATCAGCAAGCATTACCAAAACTTGACCAAATACTGAACTTTTTACCTTTAATTCCAGCCCGTGCCGCTGCTGCAATTCGCCCTGATATTCCGACTATTCCCCAAATTGAAGCGGCATCAGCCACGGGAACTTGCAGAACTTTGCAACCTGGAGGATGTTCTCGAAAAGCTCTTGACGACTTAGGAAATGGCATCAACCAAAATACCAACAATCAGGCGGGTAATCTACTTGATAAATTGAATGCAGGTGCTAATGCTGCCCAACTGGGATTGCTTAAAATCATTGATAATAAGCTTGGAAAACAAATTACTGGTGGAATAAGTGGGAAGTTAGTTGACGGCTTTAAGTGGTTACAACTAGATAGAGTTTTGGGGATACTAACCTTTGCAGCTACAGTCCAAAACCATTTAATGCTATCCCGTGATATTGGGACTACTTTATTAGGAGCGTTCTCAAACGTTTTAAGTTTAATAGGAATAAAAGACGATGCGGGTAGCCCTTTCGATTTGGGAAGTGTAATAAATTCATCTATAGAGAATTTAGTCAAGGGAATGGTCGGGGCTGAAAATTATACTACCCTCTCAGAAAATTGGGCTAAAGCTAATCGAATTTATCAGGCTACAACTAATATTTTAAATTCCTTTCAAAGTCTTTCTAGTACTATTCTCAGTGGCATGGAATTAATCGGAAGTTACACCGGAAAGATTGGAAATGCACTAAAAAAAGGTGGGCAAGTTCTTGATAATGCCTATGGATGGATGAACCCACAACCAAAGTTTAACCGTGTATCGCAGACATTGCAAAACTTACAGCAAGGGTCTTCAACTATTCAACAAGTCACCCAAGCACCGCTTGATGTTATTAATGCCGTAACCGAACTACAAACAGCTAATACAGAACTTGTGAAAGCTTGGAAAGAAGATGATAAACCCGCAAATAAAGCCGCTCCAATTCCAGAGCCAGATAAATTAAAAGCTGATGAATTAGCCTCTAAGTTAGCAAGCCGAATCTCTAATATTTTACCCGATGACATCTTTAATGCAGCAGATTAATTATGCCGTTACCCGATAACCACAACCCCAAAGAATTTCTTCAAGATGTTTTTAAAAAGTCAGCTAACAAAGAAGTCGCTCTATTTTTTAGTGATTTAGGGGAAAATTGGGAACCCTCATTAGCAGACGGAAGGAGCCAACTAAGGTTAGCTTGCACCCATCAAGAAAGTGATACGGTTGCAATGACGCAATTAAGACATGCTCTGCTTTACGATGTTTTGGGATATGGCAGACATGGTTTAGTACAATTTCATGGAAGTAAGGACGGACAAGCACCCTCTGTAGTGGGGCATCCTAAATTATATTTTTACTTTTCTCAAGATGCTCAATCTGTTCCTAGTGAATATTCTAAAGCGGATGCTGAATATAGTGTTAGGTTAATGACTTTAGAAAATACCTCTTCTAACTTACGTTCAAAACTAATTGAGATAGCTAACGAAATAAAAACTCAATTTATAGAAGCTAAAAGAGGAATTATATTAACTAAAGGCAATTTGAGCGTTAGTTATATTGATAAAATTCACGGTTTTGATTATGCATCTAAAATATTAACTAATAACGAATCTGATGGCATTGATATTTATCGAAAAATGTGTAACGTTATCGATGTACCTTTTGATGAAACAAAAATTACGGTAAATAATCCAAAAAAAGCAAGCACAATTGGTTTATCATCTGGCACTCAAATTATTATGGGGAAAACACGTAAAAAGCCGGCTTATCGTAGAGTCGTAAATGTTCGCTTTCGTTATTGTTACGTAAAGATTCCCGGAGAAACTAATCCAGTATTCTTAGTTGATACTACCTATCGAAATAATGCACTTGTAACAATCTAATGGCGAAATTTTGGGCAACTTAAGTTCTCCGGTAAATTAAATTTCTCAACCCCTTGTTATAGTTGTAAAGTCAATAACAAGAGAATTTAATTATGGCTCGTCGAAAAAGTGCAATTGAGTTAGAAGAATTAGCAAGAATTAAACGTACTCAAGCAGCTGCAAGACTCGCTGCAAGAAGTGCTACCCCCAAACCTTACAAGCCCAAAGCAGATATAGATTACACTACAGTATTTTATCGCGACCCATTAAATAATGCTCGTTTTTTATCGCTTAAAATAGCAAATGGAACTCTAACTTTGTGGGGCGGGGCTGCTGCTGCTGGACTCTTAACAACCGCACCTGCTAATTCGGCAATTGTCGAAATTCTTAGAGGAAGTAAAATTGCAGTTGTGAAAGTTAAATGGTATTTTGGTGATGAAACTCCAATAGTTGTTCCGGCAAATGCTGAACATGGAAGATGGATTAAATTTTATGATACTAAAAACGGACAATCCCATCATCAAATCCCATTTACCGTTACAGGTACTACTCCGGATCTAAGTGAAATAATTACGGCTTTTAACGCCAAGCTTAACACTGCAGGCGAAAAAGATAGGATTATCGGCGCGAAAGGTCGGGCAGATTTAGTTATTGGCTACGGTAATCAATATTCAACTCTAGCAAGAGTAATAGCTTAATTAAATGCCAGGAATTAATGATAGCCTTAATTGGAATTTAACCACGCGGCGCAATTTAACGGCATCAACTTTTGTGGATGGTAGTTCTTATATTCCGGCGTTAACAATTCCTGGAGATAGCTATTTAATGATGTTTGGATTTAAAAATCCAGAGGCTCAACCTAATTGGTGGTTAGCTGCTGATATTTATCAGCAGCTTTCAACGCTTCCCTCTTCTACTTCCGATTTTCAAGCTTCGGTAGAAGCATCCCGACATAGATGTAGGCTGAATGTTTTAACTTTAATCAAGTTTCCCAATTATAATTTATTGCCTTTCTTAGTTGAAATTCGCTTTCCTAAGTGGCATAAGAAGATGGATTTAGAGGCTTGGTATTATTCGGGTGAGGAATATGATCCAAGTCTGCAAAGTTTGAATTTAATCCAATCTCAAGTTACAGAAATCGCATCTCAATTTAGCGAAAATTAATGAATATCAATGATTCAGTAAATCCGGCTGACACTAGAACTACTTTAAATTTAATTCAAACTTTAAATACCATTGCTTTTATGTTGAGGAAGATTACCGGGCAATCTTCTTGGAAGATTCCCCCACCTCTAGCGCTTACTCAATTACCAGCTAAAGGGGACACGGGGGACACAGGCGCGGCGGGGACGCAGGGTATCCAGGGAATCAAGGGGGACAGCGGGGCAACAGGCGCGGCGGGTGTGCAGGGATTAAAAGGGGATACAGGAGATACTGGGGCGACAGGCGCGACCGGCGCGACCGGAGCGCAGGGAATTCAGGGAACCAAGGGCGATACGGGGGACACGGGGGCAACCGGCGCTGCGGGGATTAACGCAGACGCAGCACCGGGAGCGTGGCAAACTTTATCTTTAACTACTAATTGGAGCAATTACGCAACAGGCTACACGACGGCACAATGCCGAAAATATGCCAGCGGCTTGGTTGAAGTAAAAGGGGTAATCAAAAAATCTAGCGCTTTAGTTGCAAATGAGATTATTTGCACTTTGCCGGAAGGATACAGACCAACAGAAGCAATGCTTTTGGTTACATGGGCAAGCGGTGGAACCTCACGCATTACCGTTGAGACAGGCGGAATAATTAGATTGGCTAGTGGCAATAATGGCGGGGTCGGGTTAAGTTTTTTCTTCGGACTAAATTAATGAAAGACGTTGTACAAATTGCCGTGGGGCTAATGGCTTTAATCGGGATACTCTACGGCGTATTGAAGGTGGAAAGCTCTATTTATAAATCAATTGATGACTTAGGAAAAGCGGTTCACAGCAGAATAAACGCAATTGAACGCGATTTAGCTTTACATATTGCCCTTTGCGCCGAACGTAAAGACCAAGTTGATTACTTGATACATGCTAATGATGAAAAAATCGAGCATAAAGCAAATAGATTTTTTGAGGAAATCAAAGAAATTAAGTTGGAACTAAAACACAAGCAAAAACCGGATGAGGTTTAAAATGCTTTCGTTGATTGCGAGAGCGCAACTTTACAAACAATTAAAACTTATATTTCTTCCGCTACAACAACCAATTTAAACCCCTAATGCTAGCAACTCAAATTATTAAATATATGGAAGCTAAAAACTATATAGTTTTTAGTGGACCAAAAAACTACAATATTGTCTATGTTGAGGGGATGAATGAGGATGGCACCCTCAACGACGATGCGCCAAACCAATTTAATGATCGCCGCATGGTAATTGAACTCATCGATGGCGCGGCAAGCCTAATCAACCACTGGCAAGCAACCACCGAGCCGGGAGACCATTACACTTATTACCCCATGAATCCGGGAGGCGCCGCGCGAATTGCTTTTGGGCAGTACAAAGCTTGGCAAGTTGGCATTCACGGGAACGCCGAGCCACATGAAGCGCTGGTGCAAGTAAGAGTGGTGGAAGTTTGCCGCGATTTGAACAAAGATTTCAAACGCACGGGCGACAAGCGCGAATGGGGAATATTTGGCATTAATCAACACTGGGGATATGATGCGCCGATTGGTGACATCAAAAATACTAGTGCCGGTTGCCTGGTTGGTAGGCGACGGCAAGGACACAAGGAATTTATGGAATTGGTGAAAAGCGATCGCCGCTATCAGATCGATAGCAACTATGTATTTTACACGACGCTGATCGCCGGCGATGATTTACTTCTTCACGGCTGAAGCTTTTTTAGCGGCGGGTGCTGGCATCTCCATCAAAAAATATTTATGTTCTAAAGCTTCATACAAATGCCTCCACCCAAGAATAGGCATTTTTTTGTATCCCCCATATTCAGCGGTTAGGTCGGTGACAATTGGAGAATCCCAGGTAAGGTTAAACTTTTTTAACAGTTGCTCACACTGCGAATAAATTTTTAAAAATTCCTCTAAGCGGATTAGGTAGCACAGCGGCGCATTATCCAGGGTGTAACTTTGTCCGTGCTTGTATGATACCGCTTGCAAAAAAGCGGTAACTCTGGGGCATCCTCGCGACCATCCCAATAGGTATAAGTGCCCGTCGATAGTACGGGCGAGGTCCTTAGCATCTTTCATACAGGTCTCATCTAAGGGTCAAATATGTGATCAAGTGTGCGTGGCTTCTTATGCCTTCCTCAGATTCTGTAATCCTTTTTAAAGCGTCCAGCCTTTTAATTGATTGCATTTACTTATGGGATATCTAGGCATGACACCGGGAGCAAAATTTTTAAGTTTCATAAAGAGAACTTATCAAAGCTTGCTCTCGATCTCGGCACTCTTGCAGCGGCGCCCCATTCAGCCACCGCTTATATTCATTCTGAGATATATCCTCTTCGGCACACCATTTCTTGAACTCATAATCTTTGAGGCTACGCTTAATATTCGAGCGCAAACGCCGTTTAGAACCAAGTTCGTGGGAAATATCGTAAACGTTCGGACACAGCCGGAAATAGCCTAAGCTAGTTTTCCAGATTTTAATCGGCTTCCCGGGTTTGCCGCCTCTAGCTGGATTCCCCTTGTAGTTGGGGTCATGGCTGGGAGGAAGGCAAGTGGCAAATTTACTGATTGGGTTCCCGTTTACATCGTGGCTGATATCTTTTAATGGGGCGGCGAGGATTTGAGTCTTGGGAATTGGCGGAAGCCCATGTTTAGCGCGATAGCCATCCGACAAGCGCCGCCCGATAGTAGAAATATGCCTATTTTGTTTGTCGGTTATTGTTTCTTGGCTAGCGCCGTGAGGATGAGCGTAGAATTTTAGAAAAGTGAATCTTCCCACTTTGTGGAGGATTGCCCCCGTGCATAAATCGGAGGTGGTCAGCAGTTCGGCGGATGGAATACACTTGGCTAAATTTTTCTTTTTCTTCCCTTTGGCTTGAAAAGCAGACTGTTGTTGTAGTTGTTTAGTTGTTGCCTCCGTTGCGAGAAACTTTATATTATTGAGGTCGCACACCTCAATATCGGTACACGCGCCGAGGTCTGCCAGATTGTAGCGAAGGCAGATTTTCTCGGCGCTCGTGTAGAAAATTCTGTAGGTTTTAGCCCCGACGCGCCCGGAACCTCTAAAAAATCCTAATTTCAAGCCTGACTTGAGCCAGCGCCTGATAGTGTAAAGCGATCTCTTAAGGGCGATCGCCGCAATTCTTAAATCAATTGTCAGGCTGCCATTACCTTGATAATCAGCAGCGCGTAAAAAATACCACAGCTTTATCGCGTCATGGCCCTTGACTTGCCCTTTGTCGTTTTTGATGTTCCAGCAGCCGGGGTCTGCTATTGCACTGTGAATGGTGATTGAGGGTAAAAAGCCGAGCATACATTTTTGTTGGTTGCTTGGCTTTTGCTATTTCCTTTATCCAGACTTCCCAGTTTGTGATAATGTTGAAGGTACATTTTTGTTGGTTTTCTGGGATTTTCTAAGTCTTTGTGAGATTCAGAGTCTGCACAAACTAGGATGAGGGAGATAACAAAAACCTTTCTTACTTAAGCCAGAGAGGAAATGATACTTTGACGAAGCCTCAAAAGTATCATTTTGTCTCACTAATACTCAAACCCTTGCAAGCTAAGGTTTTTAGCTTGCTTGCTTTTCACTAGATATTTTTTTTTCTGGCAATTTCATCAGCTGTTTTGGGTAATAATCCCTCAGCTTGCATTCCCTTTACCATCAAATATCTAGCAGCATCACTAAGCCTTCTCACCTGATTTCTGCCATGCTCTTCAAGTAGGGCATATAATTCTTCGTCAACCGTGAAGAAGATTCTATAGCTTTTTGTACTCATTTGGTTTGAATATGTTGCTTTATTGCAATTTTGGCATATTACACAAATCTCGCACATTATTGCTCTATGTTTGAAACTGCACTTATTGCAATAATTGCATAAATAGTTTAGATTGGAAAATGCAACTATTGCAATGCAACCGCAACCAAGCAGAGATGGCAGCCTGCTAGCCAAGTAGTGCAAGTAAAAGACCTGCCAGCAGTTGATAAGTGAGATTTGCCTAACCTTCAACCCCACCCAATTAATGCCGATGAAGAACGACCCAGACGTATTTATGCAGCATCTGCAAGATATCCGCTCATCCCTTGTTTTTGTCGTTCAAAGCGCCGAAATTGGTGTTTTGATTAACTGCGACTACGAACGGCGCATAAGTTTACCTGACGCACTTTCTGCCGTCCAAAGCGCGATCGACGCTTGGGAGGACTGCCAACACGAGTTTAATTTGGGGACGAAAACCGCGCTCACCAACAGGTTAGCTTTATGAGAGAAATAGCAGTGAGCAGTTCCAAAGGCGTGTGTAAAGAGTCCAAGGTTTGTTATCTCCAGGAGATTGATTATATACAGTCTCCTTGCGATCCACCCTGTTACGAACAAGAGTCAGAAGCTGAAATTCTTCATGAGTACCAAAATAACTGCGATGAACAACCAAGAACTGATAAGAACACTCGATCGCGATCGACTGCTATCAGTCGTCGAGCTACTCTCACGGGCTTTGATATTTGAAGATGACGACTTCGACGATTTAGGAGTCGCCCTTACTCTCC
>MWWG01000097.1_pt1 | contig 13389 bp, 16 predicted proteins | sample 1047331 | NCBI WGS metagenome assembly MWWG01 (sample SAMN06349968, study PRJNA376086) | soil metagenome | isolation source: MG6-4 sample Antarctic (ecotone) soil | place: Antarctica | collected 2015-01-13 | reverse complement strand
GCACATGACCGAGTTAGAAAAGATGTTGGCCGGGGTACTATATCGGGCCGATGACCCGGTACTGGTAGCGATGCGAGCCAAAGCCCGAGAATGGTTTACAGCTTATAATCAGACGATGAACACGGATACGGATCACCGACATAACATGCTCAAAACAGGGTTGGGATCAACAGGCAAGGTCATCGACATTCAACCACCCTTCTATTGTGATTATGGCACAAACATCCATGTAGGGGAAAATGTGTTTATAAACTACAATTGCACAATCCTCGATTGTGGCCGGGTAGAGATCGGTGATAATGTATTCATCGGGCCAAATGTTAGTTTCTACACCGCCCATCACCCCCTGATTGCCCGCGAACGAATCAAAGGACTTGAGTTGGCAAGCCCTATCACAGTTGGTGATAACGTCTGGTTAGGAGGTAACGTCATTCTTTGTCAGGGGGTAAACATCGGTAAAAATACAACTATTGGGGCCGGTAGCGTGGTAACCCGTTCCATTCCGGCTCACGTACTGGCCGCGGGTAACCCATGTCGAATTATTCGCTCACTGGCCGATTGAAGATTTCAACTGTACTTATCCCTCATCTATCAATAGTGATTTGGTACAACGAGCCTAAACACTGGTCAGGTAATGCAGAACGACTCACGCTAACTGTTGAGCCGGATACTGATTATTGGCGTACTACTCATTATGGCTTCGTTCGAGATAACGGTCCCTTCTACCATCAACAAATAATGGGTGACTTTGAAGCCACCGTTCAGGTAGCCGGCTTATATACCGAACTTTTCCATCAAGCCGGTTTAATGGTCAGACTTGATCCGACTAACTGGATCAAAACCGGCATTGAATACGTAGATGGTACCCAGCAGGTAAGTGCAGTAGTGACGAGGGAGGTATCCGACTGGTCGGTCGTGCCGTGCCCTGACAATCCAAAATGCTTATGGTTGAAACTCCTTCGCAAGAAGGATTACGTGGAAATCTCGTATTCGTTCGATCAGCAGTTATACACCCTACTGCGACTGGCTTACTTTCCGCCCCAGCTAGTGACCGCCCAGATTGACCTGGTCGCTGCGGCTCCTGGGGCACAATCTTTTGAGGTAACCTTTGAGAATTTTCACGTTCAGGCAGTCTTATAAGAAGTTTACATAACGACGATTATACAACAAAGGTGAGATAGATATGAGCCGTAGTATACTGAAGTATGTAGGCGGATTTTTACTATGCATTCTTGCCAATGCCGTGGTAGATGGGCTAGCCTCCGAGTTAGGTGTATTTAAAGTGAATCCCCAAACGCATATCCCCTTACCTACCTCCCAAACACCTTTGATGTCTATCTGGTATTGTTTAGTAGTTATTATATTGTACGGAGCCTGGAGTCTCTATGTACCTGTTTTGCTAATCTTTCATGTCTCAGCGAAGTACTTGAAATCCTGTGATTACGGTTCCTTCATTGTATTAAGTACTTTAATTTGGTCTTTTTGTGGCCTTATTTTTGGCCTTATACCTAAGTTTTCCAGTTTGGTTTTAAGTTATTCAGTCGTTGGTGCAGCATACGGTTATTATTATAGAGCATGGTTGTTCGATCAACCCGAAACGGAGTAAGGTCATTTAATTAACATAAGCTCACTTATACAACAACATAAAATAGGACAGTATGTGGATTCCAACAGGATTATGCATCCTGAGTAAATAAACTCTTTCTACTCTTAAATCTAATACTCTATGAAAACTCTATTCGTCTGCTTAGCACTTGTCTCGATCACAGTCTCCCTGTCATATGGACAAGTTGTTGAGAGTTCATTAGCCAACGATTCAGACTTTCGTCAATCCCTACTGAAGTCGATGCGTTACCCCTTAGCGGCTCAACGGGAGGAAAAAGTAGCAAAAGTTTATGTAGGGTTTAAGATTGACAATCGGGGTAAAATCACCGATATTGAAGTTTTGAACAACGGCAATGTGGATACTTCCTTCAAACAAGAAGTTAGTCGCTTTATGAAACAACTTCCTGCTCAGAAACAGATGTACGCCGGGGATTACGTTCTTCCGATAGTGTTTGAGTTGGAGGGCACGAGTAGGGTAATTAAGTCTCGTGAAGAAGATGCCACATTCGTCCAATCGCTAAACAAAGAGTCCCTTTTGAAGGAAGTATATGTGACTGGGTATTTATAGTTGTTGATCCTTGAATTTTGTATAAAATCAAGAACGTGCTCAATGAATATGGCCCTGCTGCTTCTGAGATAGGCCACATAACATAATGTCGATTATACAACAGGAAAGAAATGACTTCAAAAGCTAGTTTACTCTTTTTATTGATCGTGTGTGGATCATGTTCAACCTCCTTTCCGATCAGAGCCTCGCTTGATCGATCAGCTTGGTTTGCCTCTTTGTCAAACGGTACCCCTAAAATTTACCAAGATGACAAGCTGAGCCTCATTTTTACTACTGACTTATCTCACCCTGAGTTGGAAGAGAAAACGACCAGTAAAGCAACCGGCTGCAAAGGCAAGTGCCGACCAACTCAATCGTTGCTACTATCAAATATTCCCCTTCAACCAGGTTTTTACCGGATTGCTCAGTCACGACCAGATTCGATAGCTAACATGGGTATCTCTGGTATCTATTCAGCCTTGGGAGTTGAGCAGGTTATTACAAGAAATTATGAGCGGGCTGATGGCTGGTTACAGATCACTCAGTATGATACAACGACCGGTCAACTCAAGGGTAAGTTTGACATCCGCTTCCAAGAGAATAACGATGGATCACGTTCGGTACATTTTCGACGTGGGAAGCTCAATTTTTTAGTTAAGAAGAAACAACTCACCTAACACAAATGGTACTTATACAACAAAGAAATTTCTGTCTTGCGAACCCATTTAAATTATTAAGGGTCTATAGCTTAAACCTTTAAAATTATGAAAGGCTATCTCTTGTTGACACTCGTATTTACCTTGGTTCTTCTGAATCATATTGCCTTTGGACAATCTCAAAAGATGAAGGAGACTTTTCCATCCTATGATCAAATCAAGCCAATAAAGGCTGATATTGTCGATTATGTTAGTCCAAATGGTACAGTTAGAGTAGAGAAGAAGGCAATTAACTTATTTGACTATCCAGTAGGTACGGTTACTTATATTCTAAATGGCAAGTCATCGACGGATGTTAACTACGTTAAGCAAGTATTATCCGAAAAAGGGAAAGACATCGAATCTATATCTGTAGGAAAACCTGATCAGAAAAGCAAACGCGTGATAGAGATCAACTATAATCTACCTTAGTTTTGATCTATTCTAATAAACGTTGCCCGAGATATCCTGTTCGATTTCTAATATTAATCTCTTTACACAGGGCTTTCTTATAAAAAATGAACAACCTGTACAAGTATACAAAATATTCAATAAAATAACCTTACTCTCGTCCATTCTGGCTGTTTGAGAAGTCAAACAACTTGTTAAGCGCAACTAAAGTCAGCGATTAGGTGCTGCCTCTCTATCTCTGACGGCTGGTTTTGATCTAAACGATTTTTATAAGAAAGCCCTGTCTCTTTACATAAGTGTAGTTATGCAACGAGTCTGGGAAATGTGCAAACTAACTTAGGGTTAGATAATTGCACATTTCCCAGACTCGTTGCATAACTCAGATTATGTTATGTGAATAAACTTAGAGTCTCACGGCTAAGAAGTAATGACAGTATCACTGAATATTATCACTTTATGCCTTCTCGCTTTTCCAATTTAGGAAGTTGTTTCTTGTAGTCGGCCACACTCCAAGTAATACCCCAGCGCTTAACATAATCAGCTAGTGGTCCTAAGCCTACGGCTGCTCGTCTTTTGTCAACGTTATCAGGATCATTTAAGGGCAACACATAAGAAGTTCCAGTACTGTCTTCCCCAATCTGGCTACCATAAGTTTGTCGTCTTTTTTCGCCCAACGCTACCCGGTCTTCCAACAGTGCCAAATCACTCGATTGAGCTTTGCCCGCTTTTACGGCTTGGCGCATCATAGGCAGGTACTTTTGTTGGGTTGGTAAGTCAGCATGTTGGATTACCAAAAACAATGTTGAGTTAGCTTGAGAACCGACCTTATCTTCACCAACCCAACCATACTGATCTAAGATCGCTTTGACTTCTAATAGATTAAGGCTGTCTTTTTCTTCCATTGTCTTCCACAATGCTTTAATTTCTTTGGATTCAAAGCCATATTTTTGACCAAATTCACCGATTTGCATCCGATATTTTTGATCCTCGTCGAATATAGTTAGTAGCTTATTTTGTAAGGGCTTATCGTAATTAGCTTCAATCTGATCGACTTTCTTCTGCATTTTAGAGAGTAAGGTTTTCCATCCTTCTGTAGCATGTAAAGAAGTCAGGTCAGTATCTGTTTTTATATGCCTGATGTTAATATAACTTTGATCAAAAGCGAGATTTAACCACTTTAAAGCTAAGTCAGGGTTGTTGGCCAAGGCCGCTGAACAGGCACCATTATATAGATCAGAGCGTTTGTTTTGAGTTAACTTGAAAGCTTGTTGGTATAACTCAACCGACCTGTTGTATTCTTTCTTAGTATAGTTGTCATTGGCCAGACTGACTAATGCTTTATAGTCCTGAGCACAGGCCAACAAGCAGAAAAGATAGGTAGATATAAATAGCGTAAACTTCATAGTGGGCTCTTCAAATTAGGTTTATAGTGAAGCAACTAATAAAATAGTTAAATGTTGTATAAGTGGAAATTATGCTAAGCTAACGAGACTACGGGCTAACAGGTAGGCTAATGGTGTCAGTTTCGACGACATTACTTTCATGCAAGCTCCGGTCACGCATGCGGATTTGAAACTTGACCGGCAGCCGCTTAGCAGAGCTAGCGTAGGTAAACAACTGACTGTAATCCAGTACACCGAGTTGTGGTAAAATGGCACTTGAATTTCTACCCAGATCAACAAAAAGCTTAGGAGTAGGGGATTGAATTATCTCCTCAAACGCGTTATTGACCAGGCGGAAGGCACGGATTTGGTAGTTACCCCAAAGCTGGTTGGCGAAGATAGTCTTCCGACGGGTCGAATCACGGGGATCTTCCCCCAAGTCGCCATCCCCATCGCTAAAGCTGATGGTGACGATCACTGAATCCCGTTTAGCTTTGTTGGCGGTAGGGTCAAGGGTGACTTTCTTGATAGACTTGAAGCCAATGATGGGCACGACACTAGCGGCTGGTTCATCCTTGGAGCAGGCGAAAGCTAGGCCCAATAGTCCGGTTAAAATAAGCGAGTTGATGATTGAAAACCGAGTCATACAGAAGCAATTTTACTGTTATCAACTGATAGGATACTTTTGCCAGCAGAAGCGTTGCAATACAACGCCTAAACTGTTGTGTAATCAGGGTTATGCAAAGCTATTAAGCAGGGTCAATCCACGAATATTCCCTTAACATAATACTCATCTTTCGTTCCCCTTTCCAAACTGCAATTTGGTCTATTTTCACTGCTTATATAGGGTGGTTGATCTTAGAATATTCCCTTAACATAAGATATCTTATACAACACCCCTCAGAATAGTTCAATTTATAACCGGGTGAAAAAGGGGTCGTGACATCGTATGTCACTGCCCCTTTTTGGTTGGTTTGCGTTTCGCCTTCTCTGGCTCAACCGGGATTTGCTGAACCCTTACTTGATTGGTGAACTCACGACTGGGCTTGAAAGCAGGCACCACACGAGCTTCCACAATGTGGGCTGTATTCTGGTTAATGTTACGAGCTACTTTACGAGCACGGGGTTGGAGAATGAAGCTCCCGAAAGTGCGCACATAAATGGGTTCGCCCCCGATGAGCGAACGTCTGACAACCTCGAAGAAGGCTTCCAGGATAGACCGGCTGGCTTCAGCATCAAGGCCGGTTTGTTTCGTGACTCGGTCGAATACGTCTTGTTTTCTCATACTCGATCAACTACTTTCAGAGCTGTTAGGGACGGTTTATGCCTAAAAAAAATCGGTTCATCCCCTTCCCAGACTCAAACCCCGCCTACGTGTCTGTTCGGGATCAATAACCGGTTTCTGCTCCTCGGCCAACGCCAACGCTTAGGCTTCCTCCCCTTACAGACGCAATGGACCGGCTTGCCGTAAGTAGACTCGCCTATCAAATAATCTTCGATTTTATCCCACTCTCCGGCCCTTCGTTTGGGCCTGCACCGGGGCCTCGATGAGCCGCTTTAGCTCGCCGGCCTTGAAGCCTAATTCGGCCGCTGTGGCCTGACCCGTCTTGTCTTGGTAGGTCTACACTGCAAAACGGGGCCAAAATGAAAATAGAGGGATCAGTAGCCAGGCAAGTATCTCGTCAACGGCTTAACAAAGCTTACTTTGATTATCTAACCGCCCGGCGGCCCGGCGGGTTTCTTGCCTAATAATTAGCTTAAAAACCAACGTTTCGCGAATTTCTGGGCTAGTAAAGGAAACGACCGTTGTCTTTACTATACCTATAATCAGCGATTTACGGGACTATTTTCATTTTGGCCCCGTTTTGCACTAAAGACCAAGTCAGTTCACTCAATACGACCGAATAGCAGTTGAGTCCTCAACTCAGTTACAAAGCTACTTCAATCCTGTGGCGGATATTGTACATTCTACAGAAAGCTATAGTGATGGCAACGGGGTACCTTCTAAGTTTACTTCAAAAACATAAGGTTCATTATATAACCACTCTGGATAAAGTACAACGCCCGGCTTCCTTCTTACAAAAGGCCGAGCGTTGTACTTTTCCTACATCTTACCGTCAATAATGGTCCGATGGATAACTCATTAGCTACAGAAGTTCGTTACTTTATGCTTGACAGCACTCTATAAAGATAATTTCAGTAAAATTCGGCAACACCACTAATAGTTGTCAATAAACAACTATTAGTCGTGTATTTACAACTGTAAGTAGGCGATATTATTTGCAATATGACTATGGAACAAAATAATTTTGTGCCATCAAAAAACAAAATAATATGATGCTAAATCCTAAATCAATGGGCGATAAAATTAGTGATAATAATAACACCAATTGGAGTGGCTTAATGCATGTAGACGACACTGAATTATTCATTACAGACACAGGGGGATCTGGACCAGCAATCATTTATCTAAATGGGTCGTATGCCGATCAAGGACATTGGAAAGGGGTTCTAAAAGAATTAGGATCAAATTATAGGCATATTTTATATGATGAGCGTGCTCGCGGAAAATCCAAGGGGTCAGAAGATTATTCTTTTAATGCTTGCTTGAGAGACTTGAGCGCTGTAATAAAAGCGAGGCAAGTTGAAAAACCAATATTGGTTGGATGGTCGTATGGTGCTATCTTAGCTGTTCATTGGGTTCATGCTAGCCCTAATAAAGTATTAGGTATAGTAGCTGTTGATAGTGCGGTACCTTACGGTTTAACAGGAGACGTAGCTAAAGAGAGAATCTATAAATTATTTAATAAAATTAAGTGGGTTTTACCTTTGGCTTCTCTATTTGGCTTAGCAGCAAGAATGAGTGCAAGACAACACGCTGAAATTAATATCGAAATTAATGAGATTTCAGCAAATTTAGAACCTGTTTTGTTAGATATGAAAATTCCTGTTAGGTATGTTTTAGCTACCGGGGCAAGTCGTGGAGGCGAAGAGCAAGAGTTTAAAGCAATGCGAGAAAGCCTTGACCCAGTAATTATCAAAAACCAATGTCTGAAAATATATGCAAAAGTAGCAAGTAACCACGAAAAAATTCTTTCCAAAGATTTTAAAGTAATAGCAAATTCAATTATTGCATTGGCAAAAGAAATTAATCAGGATTTGAGGTTATGAGTTTGTACTAAAATATAAAAATAAAATAGGCACATTCAACATTGATACATCAACTTTGTATCACACAAAAATAAATTAATGCTAAACTCGAAATCAATTGGCAATAAAATTGTTGAGGCAAGAAAGAAATTTAATCTTTCGCAAGCTGAACTTGCTGAGCAAGTACTGATTAGCCCTCAGGCAATAGGTAAATGGGAACGCGGTGAGTCTATGCCAGACATCATAACATTAAACCGACTTGCAGAAATTTTTGAAGTTGACCTTAATTATTTCTCTGATAGTTTTCAGCCCTATGAAACTGCAACGGCAACTAACGAGAAAAATGACAAACAAATTATAGAAATACCAACACCCAAAGAAAAGAAAATTTTTTCTGGGAATTGGGATATGTCAAAAGGCAATTGGGCTAATGCTGACTTTTCAGGCTTGAAGAATTTAAAAGATAAATTCAGTGCTTCAAATATGAAGAACTGCAAATTTTTAGGTGCAGACTTGTCAGGCCTATTTTTAAATTCTAATAACATCGAAAATTGTGATTTTTCAGGTTCTGATATGAGAAACAGCAAAATTCAGAGGTCAAATTTATCCAGAAGCGTTTTCATGGAATGCTCACTTATTGGTAGTGAATTTGCAAATAGTGAAATTTCCGACTGTAATTTCACAAACGCAAATTTCAACGGAAGTGAATTCGTAACCTCTGAATTTCGAAACAATAAAATCGAAAAGGCAAAATGGAAGTTGACATCATTTAAAACTTCATATCTTGTAAATATAATCTTCGATGGTATAATCGAAGACTGTATATTTGAATATTGTTCTTTTTCCAGAGTAGCATTCGAAAATACTACTCTGAGAAATACTTTCTTTAAATGTAAGACATTAAAACATCTTAAATTTACTGATTGCCAAGCAGACCGAATAACTTATGAATTTCTGAAAAATGGGAAAGCAAATTTGACAGGCATAACATTGCTATCTTGACAACGCTAAATACATACAAAAATAAATACTGCTGGTAGAATTGGTTTCCCCGCTAAGGGGTCGCCGAAGGCAACACAACCCGCTAAAAATCTAAACTCTTGCCGGGCATCACTTGGCCATTATGCCGGGCCTGCCCGTTGTGTTTTGCCTGGCCGTTTTGGGGGGCGGGGGTAAGCCGACCTCGGTTCGGTTTCCAGCCCAGCGGCCCTATTCCTATGGAGTGGTCTGCTCCTGCTTTAATTTATTAACGGCCTCTTGTAGCTTGCTCTCGTCGAAAGCAGGAAAAAGGGCAGCATAGGTGGGATTTTTGACCTTATAGCGGTCGATCTGTCCCCGGTAGTAATTGCGTTCAATGACCAGTTCATCAGCTACTTTTTTGATGGTTTGCTGGTCGGCTTGATCGCGGTAGTACAGGCAAATACCTACGCAGCTTAAAATAACCACGATCAGACTACTCAGATACGTGTAAAAGGCGCTGCGGCTGGCCATGCCGTAGAAATCCCCTTCCATTCTAACGGTTTTGGGTATCTTCTCGCGCTCCGCTCTGATTTCGTTCAGTAGTTCGTTGCCGGCGGCTGTGATCGCGCTGGGGTCGGGCAGCTTGCCCAGCATCGAAGGTAGAAGGTAAGCGGCTAATTTCTCGGCGTTCAGTTCATTCTTCCAGGTTGGCCGCTCTAATAGAGCCTCCTTAATAATCTTGCTTAGGTCGCTCCGCAGCTGGTGGTACTGTTGAGTGGTCTTGGCGTTGTCGGTCTGGATGGCTTCCACTCGTTCCAGAGCTTCAGCGATGCGCGTCATGGTCTCTTCCATCACAGCTTAGGGCCTTGTGATCGGTCCTGTTTAGGTGCCTGCTTTATGTCCTGCTCCTGGCTTTTTTCTGGCTCTTTGCCCGCTTCACGTTTCTTGATGAAGTCGGCCAACTGGCTGAAGCCCTGGACCTGCTCCCGGTTCTTGAGAAAGTCCCCTAATTCTTTAAAAGCATCGAGGGTCGCTGTTTTTGTAGCTTCCTGTTCTATTTTCTCTTCCCGGTTATGGTCGACGGCCTGGTGTAGCTTTCCGCCACTGTAAGCCCGGTCCACGGCGCTGGCTTTGAGTACGTGCGTGCCAATCTTGAATGACATCCCGGTGCCCCCTTTTTGTACAATGGTCTCAATCTGGTGGGATTTTAGGGCTCTTTGTAGTTCGTCAATGCTGGTGGCCTGGGGCAGTTCTTTTTGAATCGCTTCGTAGATCTGGTACCGCGCCTGGTCGTGCCCGGGTAGATTAGCTTTATGAGTAAGTGCTAAGTCCTTCTTCTTGTCTGCTGCCACGGTGAAGCCCTCCTGACGGGCAATGATAGTGGCGGCTTCCTTGGCCCGGCTCCGGCTGAACTGGTCGCTGATGGTCTGGCCGTTGTAGTCGATCCGGTTGTAGACCAAATGGCAGTGCTGGTGGTCGCGGTCGTTATGGCGGATCAGGGCGAATTGGGTTTCGTCGGGATTCATCCCTAACCGGCTCATCATATCACGGGCGTGCTGAATCATCTTGGCATCGCTAAGTTTGGCCGTGTCGTGCTGGTGATAAGACAGGGAAATATGACCTACCGCATTGCCTAAATCGGGATTAAGCCACCGGTGGCGATTAAAGTCTTTAATCATTTCTTCCATGCCAGGGCGGATACCGTTGTAGTCCAGGAGCTGCGCCCGCTTCTGGACTTGCTCGTTTTTGTGGCCTTCGTGCAGGTAGCGGACCGCCCCCCCGAAGCTGCGCCCAGTGCTAACTTTGGCGATCATAGCGGCTGATAAGGTCTCGAAGTTGGTCGGCTAATTCGTTGCTGCGGCTGGCCACGCTGGCGAAGCCCTGCGCGTTAGCCTGGGTGGCCAGCTGGTTCAGGTTACGGGCCATGCCCGCAATTTGAAATAAGGCTTTCCGCTCGGCCTCACCGGTCTCGGTAGGCTGGGCGTTGGCTCCTTTCAAAAGCTGGCGGATGATACCGGCGATACTACGCTTTCGGGTAGGCATGGGTTTTTTACTGGTGGCTCTGACCACGCGTTCACCGTGTCCGGCCAGCTGCTGGAAGTACGCATACTCGGTTTCGTTGACGGCGAAACTGATGCGTTTGGAGCGTTTCTCATTCTCCGTCTTAGGGGGTCTTCCGTTGGTTTTCATCAGTGGGTAAGCGGTAGCCGTGACCTCGTAGAGCAAGGGGTAGGGAGCCGATAGGCGACCGGGTTTTGGTTTACCAAAACACAACTTGCTCCGTATGCACAAAGCAAAGTTAACGCGTCAGCAAGTAGTTTCCAAACGAATCTTAATTACCCTAATATTTAGGATATTCAATTGAATTAAATTACGTTTGAAATACATTAATGTTTAGTAAATTGAAAGGTAAACAGGGCAATTGAAAATACTAAACGTTTAGGATAAGTAGAATCAGCCATGAGAGCTAAGTATAAGAAAGTAAGCCGGCTCTGTGTCTGGTGTGGGCAGGAGTTTGAAGGCACAAAGCGGGCGCTCTATTGCTCCCCCTCTCACTCCGTGCTGGCCAGTCGAAAACGCAATCCTAAACCAGCCCCTGAGCTTGACGTTCAGAAATGGAAAGCTGAAAACGCGGTCTTGCGAGCCGAGAATAACCGCCTGCTTGAGTTGATAGACAAGCTAAGAACGACTCCAAGAGGAACCCCCTGTAAAACCGGGTAAGGCCAAGAAACTAGTCAAGGGGTTAGAGTGGCTGGCAAGACGGGATAAGGATGGCCTTCAGTAGGCCCACAATCTCGATCTAAGCGATGATCTACGCTTTTGTTAACCCTGGTAGCTCATGGCTTAGAGAACGCGTAAGAGGGTAAAAAAACCGATTCTTAACTAAATTTATAGTTGCCCCCCTCTGTCTCTTTAGTTTTTTGCTTTTTTTTCCCTTTCCAATTTGATTTTTGATCTGTCTATCGGCAGACTATTAGCCTTTAGTTTTTCGGTCGCGTCAGCCACCCTAAAAGCCGCTTTTTCAAGTCACTTTTTTCGACAACAAGTGCTTGTGTATTATCAATATCTCTTGTTAAACACTTGTAAGACGAAAATTTAGTAAATAACTGTCTGATTACTAAACACTTACACTGTGGATAACTTCTAATAAACACGCGTTTGGTTGCTAATAAACACGCGTTTGGTTGCACAAGTACCCTTTATAAACACGCGTTTGGTTGCATAAGTACCCTTTATAAACACGCGTTTGGTTGCAATAAAACGTACAATAAAAAAACTTTGCGTGTTTATAATGAACGTTTTTATATTTGCCCAGTAATCATCCTTTACAACATGAAAAAGGCTGTTGAGATATGGCAGGATAACGCTTTGACGGTTGCTCGTTATGAAATGTCCGAAGCTGAAAAGAATATTCTGTACATGGTGGTCGCCCAAGTACGATCAGAGGACGCAGAGAACAAGCTTTATCAAGTCAACGTCAATGAGATGGCAGAGATAACCGGCTCTGGTAGGCTTAAATCGGAAACGTACAAGCAGGCGGTCGGTAAGCTGATGTCCCGCGTATTTGAAACGACACTCGAAAATGGAAACCTTTTGAAAGCTACATTTATCGCGTCAGCGGAATTCAAAAAAGGGACTGCCAACATCGAAATTGAGCTTTCTCGCAAGGTCAGACCTTTGTACGTTGACCTTCATAAGAAGTTCACTAAAATGCAACTGGTAGCCGCTATCTCGCTCAATTCAGCCTATGCCAAACGAGTTTATGAACTGCTTTGCATGTACAAAAATATGCCGGACAAAACATTTCGGCGTAATCTAACAGATCTTAAATCTATGCTCTGGATCATTGATCCGAAGACAGGAAAAGACAGTTATCCAGATTGGACAAAATTTCAAAACAGGGTTTTAGAAGTAGCAGTAAGAGAGATCAACGGCCATACTGATTTGTCATTCAAGTACAAGCCTATCTATGGTGACCGCCCTGGCCGTGGTCGTAAACCAGTGGTCGAGGTCGAGTTTGAAGTGTTCTACCAAGCTAAACCTGAACCGGCTCAAATGTCGAGTCTGCACGAGCGGTTAATCAAGCAATTCAGGCTGCGGCCCGACCAAGCCGATCAGGTACTGTCTATGAACTCTGTTGAGGTTGTCAACCGGCAATTATTCGATATTCAAACTAAAGCGGCCGATGGGAAGGTTAAGAACCTAGGTAGTTACACAGCCAAAGTATTTGGTTTAGAAACGAAAGGGAAAAAAGATGGAGACTAAAAAACCACTCGAACCAATTCCACCCATGCGACGAGGCGCAAACTCCTATAAACCCGAAGATATTCTTCGGTGGGGGGTTGAACGATTCTTGGATGAAGTTGCTCCTAAAGAGCCTTTCAAGATACCAGATTTGGGCTTTACAGAAGAAGAAAACCGACGGATGGATGAGATTATGCGCGAAGAGCGCCAAGCAACGGCTGATGGTCTTTGATACAAACTTAATTATTCAACATATACGCCGCTATAAGCAATTGCCTGACCGAGCAATCATTCCGATGGTTGTGGCTGGGGAGTTAGAAGCCTTTGCGTTAAAAGCCGATTGGGGCTATCAGAAGGTCTCTTTCATGCAGTCTATACTGGATTACTATCCCTT
>MWWG01000096.1_pt1 | contig 13421 bp, 19 predicted proteins | sample 1047331 | NCBI WGS metagenome assembly MWWG01 (sample SAMN06349968, study PRJNA376086) | soil metagenome | isolation source: MG6-4 sample Antarctic (ecotone) soil | place: Antarctica | collected 2015-01-13 | reverse complement strand
CATTTCTTCACATCATCGTGGCGCAGGCAAAGACTCTCGACTGTGCGTGGGCCGTTGTAATATCCGTCGGAGCAAGTCGAATCCTGCTCGCAGACGAAAGAGAACTGCTTATAGTGGGTCGGATCGAATTGACGGTTATATGTGACAGCAAAGTAGCCAAGCTCACCCACTCGGACATCGCCATTCATGGCCACTATCGCCGTGTCGCCCCGCTCGATGCCGTACTTCTCGAAACGCCTCACGCTGATGCGAACACGGCGCAGTCTTCTGGTATGCTCTCTCCTGCTCATAAATCCCTTTCTGCTTTAATGAGCGATGCGTGGGCGGCGCACAGCCTGGCGCCGCATCATGTATTGAACCGCTGCCATGTAGAGATGCAGTGCCACGGCGGCCATCCCGTGCTTGCAGGCCACGCCATCGCGTGTCGCGCAGGAGCAATCAACGACCTTTTGATTTTGCTCGTCGCGATAGCATTTCACGGTATAGATCGTCCCCTGCTGGCTGCCAGTGACGGTGTACTCGCCGAAGGCGATGACGCGGACCGTCGGATGAAGCTCTCTCGCCCTCTCAATCGCCTTCGCCAGCTCTGTCTCCTCGATGATGAACATCTGCTTTGATCCTTTCCTTAGACCTTCTTTAAGACTTTGGTGCGATAGCTGGTATTCATATTCAAGTAGGGCCAGTAGACCAGCACTCGCGTATCAGACAGGATATCGACCACTTCGCCCGTTACTTTGTCTTTGCGTCGATTGTGGGACTTAATCACTTGCACTTTGTCGCCGATATTGAATGTGATCATCTGCTTATCTCATTCTCCACATTGTCGCGCTTTTTCGCCTTGACGTAAAAGATATTACGCTATGACGTAAAAGCTGTCAAGCACAAAATACGTCTTGACGTAAATTGTTTTTCGTCGTAACGTACTGGCTCATGAGCACAGAACTTTTATCAACCGCTGAAGCCGCTGAGCGATTAGGTCTATCCGTGCGCGCTATTCAGAAGATGATTGAGGGAGGCAGATTGCCAGCACGCAAGGTTGGGCGTGACTATGTAATTGATCCAAGCGCACTTGAAAATATCCCCAAGCAAGCGGCTGGCAGGCCAGCAAAAGCCAGCAAGAATTCCGGGGCAAAGAAGGGTGGGAAGAAATGAGCGAGCATACCGGTGGGACATATTTCTACCACGTAGACGGGCCGCGCTTGGGTAGTGATGATGTGATTATTCCCATCTCCCTCTATAAGGGCATGGTCATGACCATCCATGGCCACGAGGAGCAATTTGAGGTGGTCGAATGGAATTATCATCACGGCCATGGTGATGAAGAGGCTGGTTTGCGGATCATCCTCAAGCCAAGTAAGACAAAGAGCCAGTGGAAAGTTACCAATTTTCCCCGCTGACCCGGATATTGTGACAATCAACATCTGTGAGCGTGCCAGTATAAGCTCAATGTTCATTACTAGGGAGAGAGATAAAATCCGCCAAATCAGGGACGCGCTTACAGTCGCCGGCAGAACTGGAGCGGATTTTAGCAATCGCACGATATGAGCATGATGTGCGAACCGATGCTGAGAAGCGCGCAGCAGAGAATATTGAGGAGATTCCAGAGCAATGACCACAGAAGAGCGCGTCCTGAAACTCGAGAACGCCTTCGCCACGCTGGCCCAACTGGCCGCCAGCGCTGAGGAAAGGGCCAATAGAGACGACGGGCGCATTGATGCCCTCACGGACCTGGCTGCCAGTGCCGACAGGCGCTTAGGCGACCTCGAGCGTTCTTTTCAGATGCTCGTCGAGTTGGCTCGCAACCGCGATGATCGTATGGACCAGCACGACGCCTGGATCAACCAGCTCGGCGAGTCACAGGCGCGTGTAGAGACCAATCTGGCTGCACTGACGGAGATCGTAAGCGACCTGGGCCGTGCGCAGGCGCGCACTGAGCAGGCCCTTGTGAGCCTGGCAGAGGCCCAGACGCACACGGACCAGCGACTGGACGCTCTTATCGAAGTTGTGGAGCAGATACGGGACGGAAATCCTTAAAACCTTAATTCCTTAAAACCTTAAATGATCATCTCCTTACTAAATCAAAAAGGCGGCGTGGGCAAGACTACTCTGGCCGTACACCTGGCAACCGGTCTGGCGCGCCGCGGCTTGCGTGTGATGCTGGTAGATGCCGACCAGCAGATCAGCGCGCTCGACTGGTCGGAGCTGCGCGACGATAAAGAGTCTTTCCCCGTCGTCGGGATGCCAAAACCGACCCTTCACACCGAACTGCCAAAACTCGCCTCAAATTATGACGTGCTTATTGTGGACGGTCCGCCTCGCGTCTCAGCGGTCGCCCGCTCGGCGATCATGGCGAGCGATATAGTGCTCATCCCGGTGCAGCCCTCTCCCTATGACGTGTGGGCGGCGAAAGAGATCGTCGACCTGCTTATTGATGTCAAGCCCTTCAAGGAAGGCATCAAAAGCGCGTTCGTGATCAACCGAAAGATCGTTAACACGGCCATCGGCCGCGATGTCGCCGACGCCCTCTCCGAGTATGACCTGCCGGTGCTTCGGTCACAGATCTGCCAACGCGTAAGCTTTGCCGAGAGCGCCGGCCAGGGGAAGACGGTTTTAGAGACGGAGCCGGGAGGCACGGCGGCGCGCGAGATAGAGGCCCTGACAGATGAAGTGATGGAGCTGATGAAGTAATGGGGAAGAAAGTAGACTTCAAGCCCAAGCCAACCAAGCGCAAGGCCGAGACGGCCGACGAGTGGGTGACGGGCGGCGCGACCGTCACTGAGATAGAGCCTGAGAAGCAGGTGAAGGTTAAGACGACACGTTACACCATTGACATTCCCGTGGAGTTGCATGCGCAGATCAAGATCAAGTGCTTTCAGCAAAATGTGAAAATGAAAGACGAGATCTTAAAGCTCTTGCAGAAACGCTTTGGTGGCTAGTTTAAGGATTTAAGGTTTTAAGGATTTCCGTATTTAAGGTTTTAAGTTATTCAGAATGAAACACTTACAAAGAGATAACTATTGACCGGAATATGTATTTATGCCTTAATGAGGGCCGGCATGAAGGATGAACTTATCGAATTGAGCGAGATGGAGAGCGGAGACGCCGGCGACGTGGCCGCAAGCCCTGGCGTCGAGATCGTCGTGATCACTGATGAGCAGGGGCGCGGTGTAAATCTCTCATGCGTAGCGGACGTGGCGCCAGCCGATCTGATCGAATCGGCATTGAATCTCATTCAGCAGGTGACGCGCGCAGCTCTCAATAATCCATCAGCGAAGCGCGCCGGCGATCTGGGCTTAGGCGATGATGAAGCGTTCTAGGAAGAGAGGCGAGAGCATATGAGCATCGAAGAAAGAGCCGTCAACCTGGAGCAGGCTTTTCTCGCGCTAAACCTTCTGGCGAAGCGCGCAGAGGAGCGGGTCGACACCATCTCTGAAAGCATAGGGCTGCTGACGGAGATGATTCAGCGCCACGATGCGCGGCTTGACGGCGTGCAGGCCGAACAGTCGAACGCTGATGTACGGATCGCGGCCCTGGCGGACGCGCAGATCAGAACCGAAGAGGCTCTCAACAGGCTGGAGACGCTGATGGAGCGCCACATGCGAGAGGGTCACGACGGGCGGCAATGACCATCATAGAGTGAAGGGAATTTGATCACGCGCTGGTTGTGAGCGCGCACGTAAAAAGTAAAAGAGCCTGATCGCTCGAAGTTGGAAGCTCAACGATCAGGCCCTGAACCTAAAAGAACCAACCCGGTTTAGCGGGGCGCTCTTTTTGTGTCACACACACATGATAATCATTCAGGCGGATAGTCACAAGCGAAAAATGCTTGATCCCTTTACCGGATCAGATACCGTTCTGCCTGGGCCAACTATTGATAGTATGCAGACAATAGGGGGCGCCACAACATCTTGCAGAAACTTCTTTGCGTCTTTTTTATTCCGTGCTATGGTATGCGCAGTTCGAAGCGGAGCGCTCCAAGCGGCAGTGTCCAAAGGGCACGCAGTACCTGCTAGAGTCGCCAACTCGGGACGATTGATTCAGGCCCCAAGGGCCGACAGATTCTATCCGCACAACGCAGAGCCGCGTGCGGTCACGAGAGTAGGGTCTGCTTCTAAAGTGTCAGCAATGATGCTTTGGGGGCAGACCCTTTTCTTTTGGTTGAAAGTTAATTGCTCTTTTTAGGAGCGGGCAGGGAAGTTGTGATAGCCACTAATAGCCCAATATGGTCTACATATAGATATTTCCTCTTCTTTACCCACAGAGAGCTAAATCTAAGTTCTATAGTAGCACCGTCATAAGTTCTTCGCTCTTTTGAAAATTTAGATTAGTCCCTGCTGATTTCAGCTACCGGCAGGGAAGAAAACTTTTCCACTGGTTGCGCCGGGCCGCCAGTGATTCAAGCCCTGAACAGAGTAGCTGCTGTTCAGGGCTTTTAACTTTGAGAAGGTGAGACTGAGTTCACACTCGACCCCTAAAAGCGAAACCGCCAAGAGCGGACAACTCTCAGCGGCTTCATATCTTGAAAAAATGAACGGTGACCGCCATGAAAATAAACGAAAACCTTTCGCCTGTCAATTACGAAATTCAGCGCCCGCGAGAATTCAATCCTTATCAGACGCCGCTGCTAACCAGAGATAAGCCGCTTCGAGTCTCGCGCAGGCATCCGTGCAAAATCTGCGGCAAGCCTGATTATTGCGGCGTGAGTGTTGATAGCGTCATTGCCTTCTGTACGCGCGTCTCGTCGGGCAGTTTCAAGACCGCCCGCAATGGCGCGTTCATGCACCGCCTCATTGAGCAGCCAGCATCCTTCCACGCAAAACCCAACCCTCGGCCAGCGCCGACCGCCGAAGACAGACCACGCGCCGACGCGGATCATCTTGATCGAATCTATTCAATGCTGCTCCGCTCGCATCTTGTCTTAGCGAAACAGCACCGGGCGCAGCTTCAGGAGCGTGGGCTGGACGCGGCGGCCATTGCTGACAATGGCTACGCGAGCGCGCCGACGGCAATCTACGCGAAGGCCGTCACGCGCGAGGTTTCACGTTACGATCTGCGCGGCGTGCCGGGCTTCTACCGCGAGGCCGGAGAGTGGCGCATGGCCGACGACTATGGCAGTGGCTTCTACATCCCCATCAGAGATGCGCACGCGCGCATCACGGCCTTTCAGATTCGCCGCGATGAAGGCCAACCGAAATACCTCTGGCTATCACCGAGCAGCAAGCCGGGAGCCACTCCAAGCGGCGCGCCGTGCCACTATGCGAAGTCTCATCTGCTGCATGATGCGCGTGAGGTGACTTTAGTCGAGGGCATGTTGAAATCCGATATCGCCGCTCACTTCTTCAACCAACCTGTGATCGGTAACGCGCCGTCATGCTTCGGCGCAGACTTCGCCGAGAACCTCAGAACGAACTTTCCAAAACTCCAGACCGTGTACGTCGCCTTTGATATGGACTTCAAGCGCAACGAGCACGTGCGCGCCGCGATGTTCCGTCTCACCGCGCAGCTTGAACGGGTGCGCTTTCAAGTGAGAGTGCGAACGTGGCCGCCGGAGTGGAAGGGGATTGATGATTACTTGCTGGCAATCGCGCAACAGGAGGTGGCCGCCTGATGAGAACCAACGTCGCTTCCTTCCGAGATTACGCGCCCTCTCGCCTGCAACGCCAGGTGCAGCAATCCTCCTCCGAGCCGCGCGCCGAGTCAATCATCAGTGATATGGCCGACGGCATTCTGGCGACGGAATCTATTTTCTCTTTCGCCGGATTCAGTTACACCGAAAGTCATTTAGTGCTGGCACTCATCGGCATCATTGGCGCAGGAGGGGATGCCGGCATCGAGCTTTACGATGAAGACATAGCGAAGCAGGTAGGCTGCGATACACGCACTGTTCAAAGGTGGCGCAAAGCCTACTTGGACAAAGCTTCAAGCCTTAACTTCTGGCCGCTCGAAATCAAGCAGGGTGAATACTGCAAAGACAAATTACGCTACATGGCGACCAGTTATCGCGTGACCTTTGCCGAGACGCTGGAACAGATCGTCTCGACCGCACGGAACTGCGCCGATTACCAGACTGACCGGCTGAGGGCCATTGAGCGAGCCGCCAGCCTCTATTACGAAGACATCGAGCAAGCCCCGCCGAAGCTCCGCAGGCGAAAACCGAAGAGCGCGCCACAGACACCTCTGGCTCACCTAAACGCAGCGTCGCGGAAGCTCGCGCGCGCCCAGGATTCGTTTCAAGCAATGCCGGATCGCCAGCGCAACGCCTTCATCAACGGACAGGGTGCAGAGCTTCGAGTGACGCTCGATGCCATGCGTACGCAGATGGCCGAAATGGAGGCTATTTTGTCGGGTGTCCCCACAACTGTTGAAACTAAGACAGTTAAGTATATAGGCGACAAAATGTCGGGTATCCCCCCTCTCCCCGAAAATGAGCCTGCTTATGTCGTTGAAAGAACTAAAGAAGAATCAGCGACATTACAAGAGCCGGAAATCGTCCACACGGCTGAGGCTGTTGCCGCCTTCGATTCGATCCTGACCCGGCTCCGCCGGCCACAGGTGGCACGTTCTGAGGTTGAAATTAAGGTGCGCGCGCCAAGCGTCAGCCCGGATGAACCTTCACAGGCGGAAAATCCTGATGAAGCGCCGCCGCGCGGGCTTGAATACTTCGCCGACGATAGCGCGCCGGAATTACCAGACGAGCTTTATTTCCCGCCGGAGCCGTCCAGCGAGACTGATGACCTTGATTCCGACGGGTTGGCCGAGGCTGAAGCCATCCGTGCGACAGAATAGACCCAACCTAAAATATTTTAGGTTCAATGTAAGTTTACTGGAGGTGAACAAAAATGACCACTAAACCAGAAGAAATCGAGAAACTGAAAGCGCATGTGAAGACGGCTGAACAGGAGCTTGATACCGCGCGCACTGCCTTGGCCGAAGCGGAGGGCGGCGATATTGACTTAGCGAAGAGTCTCATCGAGAGCGAGTATAGCTATCTCGAAAAGAAAGGGGATTCAAAATGAATCAGCAGTCAGCCATTCAAAATACCTTAGACCAACCGGAGTCTGCCGGCCATCACCTAAAATATTTTAGGTCAACTCAGCTCGAGGAAGAGCTATCACAACTGCGCCGGCGCCGCGCAGCGCTCAATGGCGAGATAGCAGCAGCAGAGACCGCTCTGAAGCACGATTACGATGCTCTGGCCACCACTGGCGGCAACCGGCAGCTTGAGGTTGCTACCGCCGCTAATGGCACAGTGATGACCCTCAGAGGCGCGCTCTCTTCGCTCGATGATCAAATCCCAGCTAAAGAGCGCGAGCTTGCCGAAGCCAAGGCCACGGAGCAGTGGGAGGATGCCATTGAGCGCATACTGCCGACCGTGGATGCGGCGGCCGAGGCCGTCAGGCTCTATGAAGAGCATGCTGAAGCTGTCAATCAAGTTCTCTCCGAACATGTCCCGTTGATGGCTGAAGCATACCGGGCGTGGGAAGTGGCGCGTAAAGAGTTCGTCGCCGAGGTGCGAGCGCTGATCCCCGGAGTTACGCCGCGCATAGGGACCGATTTTTATGGGGCCCTGGTCACGCCTCCGGAGGCGGCGCAGGCAGCCGATCTGTTGCTAGAGGCACTGGAAGCGCGCTGCGAGGCCGTACGTCCAGTCCTGGCCCCTGTGGCTGGCCTGAGCCTATGTATTGATCAGTCTTTCAAGGTCGCGCTTCAGGAGCCCTACGGCAGCGTTCCACACAGTCTCGCCCAGAGCGTTGTGGCCGATCAAAAGAATGAAGAGAAAAAAGGTTGACTTGTGCGCCAGGTCTGTAGAGCGAAGAGATAGCAATGCGCAGTCGCACAGATTCGAATCAGGGTCAAATCGTCGAAGACCTTCGGCGCGTTGGCATGAGTGTGCATGTGACTTCGAACGTCGGAGACGGCTTCCCTGATTTGGTAACCGGAGGCATCATGCCTTGCCCGCTGTGTCGCCGGCGCTTCCGGCAGACCAAGCTCATTGAGGTCAAGAGTCAAGTGGGAATTCTCACTCCGGACCAGCAAGAGTTTCACCATATCTGGCGTGGCCAACTGGACGTTGCGCGCACTTCGGATGAGGCTCTTCGGATTGTCGGTGTGAGGAAAGAGATCGGATTGCCGGTGTGAGGAAGACACAGGTGTAATTGGCTGCTGATGAGCTAATTTGACGCCCGCGTTGAGAGGAAAGACTATGGAACAACTCAGCGAAGAATGCCAGCGGTTCATTGTCCAGGCCATTGCTGTCTCCATGCCGCTTCCGGAAGTATCGCAGGCCGTGAAAATCCACTCCATGGCGGACCTCTCTGAGGAGGAGTTGAGACTTTACGATCCGACCCAAGATCTTAACCCTGACCGGGTCAGCCCCTATCTCATCCGACTCTTCGCCGCCACGCACGCATACTACCAAGCTGGCATCAATTCTTGGGCTGATGAGTGCGTTGCCGGGTATGCAACGAAGGGTCATCGGCTGGCGCGGCTTCAGCGAGCCTATGACATCATCGAAGATGGGGATGATATAGCAAAACTGAGCCCGCAAAAAACTTGGCTCGTGCTCAATCTTCTGGAAGAGGTCGCTAAGGTTTCGAACGATTGGTATGAGCGAGGTGGTGACGTTTCGACCGGCGACGCTCGAATGATCAGGCTAGTCACGCTCGGCCGGGATGTGGATGAGCTGCTCAAAGATTATGCAGGAGATGACTGATAACAAATTAGGAGTTTGCGAAGAGGCGCATTCTTGCATTTTGTTGCCAGCGGCCCTGCCTACAAAAGTTTACCTGAGTTTACCGGGTGAGATTTATGGCGAGTCTCAGTAATGAGCATAAGGTCTTCATAATTAAGGGGTTTGCCGCTTTCCAGACCCCTTCTCAGATTGTGGAATCTGTAAACGAAGAATTCAGGCTCCGTGTCACTCGACAGCAGGTATGGAAATATCACCCTGACAACCCTCAAACCGCCGATAAGTGGAAGGAATTGTATGAAGAGTTTCATGCCCTGTTTGTTAAGGAAACGTCGCAGCACGCGATTTTCCAAAAGTCCTACCGGGGTGCCGAACTCACGGATATGTACCGTAAGGCAAAGGCCGGACGTAACTTCCAGCTTGCTTCCCAGCTTCTTGAGCAGGGGGCAAAAGAGGAGGGTGGACTTTACACGAACCGACGTGAGTTAACCGGCAAGGGCGGAGGCCCGATCGAGACCGCCGCTATGACTCTCGACCAATGGACAGAGCAGGCAGCGAAACGCACGGCTCAGGTCGAAGAAACAATGGTTATGCTCGGCGACGATGGCGAGGCGAACCCCACTCCCCCAACCTAAAATATTTTAGGTTGGCTTTGGAATCAGGCTGCACGCGCAGCTTATCCTGTGGCAACCCCGGGTCTGAGGTCCGAGCCGCCCAAATCATCCTGGAGCGATCATTCAAGGCAATCGAGATAGAGGAGTTGCAGGAGCGGATCGAGCGACTGGAGGCAATGTTGATTACGCCCCTGAATCAGAGAAATCGTAGAGCATGAGCTGAGCACAGAAAACGTCGCCGACGTGGCCGCGTTAATAGTAATTCAACTTATAAGATCTAAAAATTAAGGAGAAAAACGATGGAGCATACAGTCCAATTAGTCACCGGATATACAGAGAAGGGTATAGCTCATACCGAGGTCACATTCGGGCGCCGTCTGCGCGGACGCCAGTTGTTTAATATTAGCGATCAAGAAGCGGGTGAAGAGAGGGCTTGATTGTGTCAACCAATAGACCGCGACAAGTAAATATAAGAAAGACGGCTGACGGCATCGCACTTGTTAATTTAACGAGCGGCGGGGCATGGGTTTTTCAATACTTCCCTACCAGCGTTGAAACCGAAGATCGTGTTAATTGGGAAACCCAAAATGTAACCATAGGCGTTAAACCTCTGACTTATGAAAACACCGAGCCCCAACATATTGAAATCCCCGAAGTGTGGCTTGATGGCTCGGATTTAAACGAGCCACTTAACGATGAGATAGAAAGCCTGCGGTCGTTGATGAGAGAAACGACGGAAGGTATGCCGCCGCGCCTGCTTTTGATTATTGGTGATTATCAGCCGGTTGTGATTCTTGAAAGCCTGCATGTTAAGAGACAGTTTTTTGACCGCGCCGGGAACGTCCTGCGGGCTCTTGTGAGTATGTCGTTTATTGAATTCGAGCGAAAGAAGTTAAGAGAGCAAGTGTCAAGTGCGGTCAGGTTGGGTAGTATTTTTGACCCTCTCAACCCTCCATCCCAACGCGCCGATACAGCTACAGGAGGAGGGCGCAGAGTGTTCGGCCCGCAGCCCTAAGTAGACATGAGAGACGTCCCTTGCATCTTCCGCAAACAAGAGCGATGAACGCAGACGGCCCATCGAGCCCGGTTCACGTTGAGGTGCATGTGCATGGGGACGTGCGTGATCCTGACAGAATGGCTGACAAACTCGCAAATAAGATCATGGCGAGATTGAATCAAGTCGAGAGCAAGGTAGACGACCCTCGTCACGCAGGAAGGATGTACCACCGCTTCAGTGAAGGGGAATCCGAGCGAAGCTAATTACCATGAACTTCATTGGATTGAGGACGTAAGATATTGAGGATTTGAGCGTGATGTTGCAGAGGGGATCAACAACGGTTATCGGAATAACATATCTGAGTCCTTAGCAAAACCATTGAGAAAAGAGCCGAAGTGTCTGCTATGCACGACGATGATCTGCATCCTACTGTACAGTTCAGTATTTTCTTGCTCTTCGATCTGAGAATTTTTAGGTACAGCTTGTAAATGACGTGGGAGCGGGTATTCATAGATCACATACTCTTGCTCGTTAATTTGAGCTTTCGAATATGGAATCTCACCACTTACAGGATCAATATCTTCAGACTTGAAATCGCAGGTAAAAACCCGCGCAGAAGTTACGACAACGGGCAGGAACACCTGATCAACCCAGGGCATCTTCCTTATTACTTCATAGCTATTGGCGGCCACACTGGCTTGTTGAAGGCTCACGGTCAAAGCCTGAGACTCTGAGTAGAAAAGGGCCTGTGTCGCGAGGGCGACTTGATAAGCTGCCTCAGAGATCGCATTATTTGCGGTTCTGGTCTTAGAATTCTTCTCTTTATATCCCCGATAAGAGCCGCGGACTTCACGGGCTTCATCAACAATCGTCAATTTGTCATCCAGATACTTCGGTGAGAAGCGCGGTAAAACTATCAATTTGGACGAATCCTGTGGGTCCGTCCAGATGCCCGTCCGCCTAAGGATTATGCGATCCCCGCTTACTCGTGCTCGAGCTGGTCCACTGGTGGCGTGTTTAGGGAAGAACAGCCACTTCACGAATTCTGGATTGTTCTTCTTGCACTCAATAGGAAGGGTGAAAATGCGCATGCCGCCGTCGTAACCACTTTGCCAGCGAATCTCAGCTCTAATATCGAGATTGCTTTCTTTTCCGCGTGAGTGCTCTGTAGGTGGCGGGAATTCGACCGGTAAGTTTGTTGAGTTGATTTTCCAGGGACGAGTATCTTCAATGATCTTCCAACATGCGCGCTCAAAGAAGATGCCTTGGATATTGATTGAATGAATAATCCAATCGTCCTCGGATACGGGCTCTGGCGCGCCCTCGGCTTTGCTCTCTGGTTCGTCTTCCATTTCTAATTTTAGTCGCAAAACTGGCCCTTCTCATCATGGATTTGCAGGCCACAAGATATTGCGATCATTGCATAATATGAAAAAGGTTGTTTAAATCCTCAATGAGCTGGTCACCAATCACAATATCTTGAGTCGCGACGCTCCAGAAAAAGCCTTATGCAATCATCTTGCATAATCCGCGTCCGATAAGCCCTATTATGACTTTATTCTGGTGTTATCACCTCACTACGCTGCGCTGGCTTATGATGAACAGTGGATCCTAGCTCTCACCGTCGCTCTCCGGTCTTTGGTGAAAACCTGTGGACGCTGCCCCTCCCGCATCATTGCTGATATTACGTTTCCGTGTGGCTGCCCTGCTCTTCTTCGCCGTGGCGCGACGGCTCTTCCTGCCGGCTTTGTGTTGCTCGGCCTGTTCGGCGCGTCGCCGGCGCAGGGCCGTACCAAAGATCATCTTCACCCGCATGGGATCGAAGAGCAGGCGCTTGCTTTCTCTCTGGAGTCTTTTGACCTCCTGGTTCATACGCTCGACCGCGCCGTTATCGAAGCGGTGATCAAAGTAGGCGAAGATCTCTTCTCGCCAGTTGTCAACCGTCCTGACCAGTTCTTTCTTGAAATGCATCTTGACGAGCGGGGAGCAGCCCTCCAGATACTCTTTCCACGTCTCATAGCGCTCCAAGGCTGTTTCCACACAGGACGAATACCAGATCTCGCAGAAGGCTTCCTTCATCCGGTACGCTTCGTCAAACTCGGGCAGCAGATCGCGCCACCACTGAAGCTCGGCGAGCGCTGCCGCGTTCTTCTCCTTCTCGAGCTGATGTTCGTGCTGGAGAGGGATTTCCTTACGGATCATCTGCCGCAAGCCCTTGCGGCGCCCGCGCTGGCCACTGAGCGCGCCGCGCACCTTCTCCATCGCTTTGTTGACCCGGTTGAAGACGTGAAAGCGATCAATCACTATCACAGCGTTCGGGAAGGCCCGCTCGGCCACTGCCCTGAGAGAGAGAGACATGTCTATCACCAGCACCTGGACGGCCTCGCGTTCCGCCCTGGTCATCTTCTTCAGAATGGCCCTGTAGAGCTTCCACGCCTTTGCGCGCGGCAGTAAGTCATAGACCGTCCCGCGCTCGCCGTCGAGCAGCATGGCACGGTCTACGCGGCCGTAGTAAACGCCGTCCATGCAGAGCACGCGCGGGACGACTGGCTTATAGGAGGCGAGCAGGCGTATGGCGTGATTAGCGAAGATGTCGCGTATCTCATGATGGCTGAGGTGCGTCAGTCGTTCCACCACTTTGTAGGGGTGTAGCAGGCTCTCTTCTTCAACGTGCCGGACGAAGCGATCTGTGATGTTGGCGTTATCAGCGACGCCATACACAGGCTGTGAGAAAGTTCTGCCGCAGCCCGTACATTCGTAGCGCTGCACCCGCATCTCGATCGTGACGCGCATGTCATCAATTGGGCGATCCGAGAGCAGGCGTATGCGTGTGCCGATGAGTATAAAGAAAATCCACCGGCAGTAGGGGCAATAGCCGGGCTTGTCCAGCGAGATCGCCCTCACGTAATACTCCCCCGGGAAAGTTTCTACAGCTTGCTCACCCGGTTTGCTCTGAGCAAGCTGCCAGTGCCGGGGGTTTCGAAGAATATCCATTTCAACACGATTTCCCTTTCTAAGAATCGCGCAGATGGTGGCCACCGCTGCCGGGCTACCAACAGGATTTCCCCTTCTTCGACCTGGAGCGCTCCGCCGGGCTTTACCACTGATTTAGTGAAAGACC
>MWWG01000095.1_pt1 | contig 13454 bp, 18 predicted proteins | sample 1047331 | NCBI WGS metagenome assembly MWWG01 (sample SAMN06349968, study PRJNA376086) | soil metagenome | isolation source: MG6-4 sample Antarctic (ecotone) soil | place: Antarctica | collected 2015-01-13 | reverse complement strand
ACATCAGGAAGGTCGAATACCGGGCGATTAAAGAGCCAGACCAGGAGATTGATTACATCATCCGGTACTACCCCGGAGAAGGCGCGAAGGAATCAATCGCGCGGATTCAAGGCCACCTGCACCGAAAGAACAGCAAACAGACCCTAGCTGCCAAAGACTCGGAAGAGAGTCAACTAAACGAGCCGGAGCAGGGGAGCGTTGCCCAAGTAGCGCCAGCTGTAGAGACACTAGCCTTATCGGTCGTCACAGCCGGCGATGAGCATCTCATAGGGCAACTTGTTACCGAGTTTGGTGTGCTCGCTACTAAAGCCTATGAGCTGGTAACAACCAATAGGGAAGCAGTCATTTTACAGCTTGAGGCGTGGCCGTTCCGGGATATGAAACCCCGGAACCGGGCCGGCTGGATGATTCAAGCAATAGAAGGGAATTATGACGCTCCGCTCCCATATCTTCAGCAGAAGTTAAAACAGAAGGAGCGGGAGAAGCTAGAGGCCGCTCAAGCGGCCACCCGCGCCTGCACCATTTGCGACGGCACGGGCTTCCGGCGCGTAAAGAACGACCGATACCCGAACGGCGCAATGAAGCAATGTACGCACGATCCGGCCATCGAGAACAAGACTATTAGCGCCCAGTAGCCAACCAATCGAGACCAAAGAAAAACAGCTTGAACAAGGCTGTTTTTCTTTAGCACTCATCCCTTAAAGGATTACAGATTAAGGTATAGATTCTAGGTATCTATAACTAGCTGCGCTAAACGCGCGTGAAACACTATCTCCCCGCCGCCTGCTTACCGCAGGCTACCCTGCTTTTCCCGGCCTTCGCTAAGAACAACTTCGCTCGCAAGCTCGCTCGTAACGCTTGAGGCCGGCTCCGCTTGCTTCGGCTTTCAGCCTCGCACCCGATAAAAGTCACCACTAACCGCGCCGACTTTTTTCGGGTCGCTTCGGGGTTTCAGTCGCTGACCGCGCCTTTACCCTAAAAGCAGGGTAGCCTGCGCTTCGCTTCGGCGGCGGGGAGGAACTAATACCTACCATTGGCTTGCAAGTGGCTTGCAAGCCATAATTTCTACAGAACGCGCAAGGGGAAAAGCGAGCAGTCGGTCAAATTCGCACGTGACGCCAACTTAAATTTTCCTTGCGAATTTGGAAATGCTGGGTAAAACCCGACAAACGGAGAAAATCTCTCATAGAACTCGTTACCTTTAGCCGGAGCTATGATTCAACAAATTTACAGCCACGCGGCTTTGAGATTCGACCCTTTACATTACAGATGTCGGCAGGCAGATGTTGATATAGCTCAGACCCCGATGTTTATTGACTACACAGAACGCGACTCTTAACAGAAAGGCCGTTGTGTCAAGGCTCGGACGATTCCTGCCGCTCAAGCCAATGCATGACATATTGCCTCTCAGCGCAGGCCGCAAGAGTTTCAAGAGAAGAAACGCTGTCATTTCAACATGTTTTGACCTGACCAAAATTGAGCGTCAACAGAGCAGGTAAAAATGGGAGGTCAAAATCAAAGCTAAACTGGGCTACGTTTGAAGTTCTGCGATTTCCTATGAGACTTTTTCTCCGTTTGTCGGGTTTTACCCGAGAGGAAGACATACAGATTCTATACCGGCTAACCTGGCGTGCTACGCCCTCCGATGTAAATAGAGAGGTTAATAACGGACGTGGACCCGCTGACTTTAAGGTATCGCGCGGAAGCAAGGACAAGACCATCGTAGAATTTAAGCTAGCAAAAAACACGCAGCTAAAACGCAACCTACAAAAGCAGGTGACGATTTACGAAAAAGCTAACAACACAAAGAAGTCAATAAAAGTAATTCTCTACTTCTCACAAGAACAAGTGAATCGAGTGCAGAGCATACTGAGAGAATTAAATCTTGCTGATGAAAAAAGCATTATTCTTATTGATGCACGTAACGACAATAAGCCCTCTGCTTCCGTTGCCGCTTGAAAGCCAATGGTCGCCCAATATAAGTTGGACGAAGTTGGGGCTTTCAAAGCTGCCAGTTGACGGTTACCGCCGGCGTGCTACGATGAGGGTAAATCTACGTGTTATTAAGTCATTCTACTATGAGCCCTCTCTCAAAATATACATACATTTTAATCGGTTTTGTCAGCTCGGTAATTACATCTATCATTCTCAATTATATTGAGATACAATTAGCCGCTAACTTGGTTAGAGATACTTATACGCTCGGTGGAGATTCATTCACCAAGGCCTCTCTCACCTATTACCTATTGCGAATTATCCTCGTCTGGCTACCCTACTTAGTAGGTCCTGTTATCGTGACGGTACTCTTCTCCAAACGCAAAAAGTCCTAGTACGACATACGCAGTCTATAGGAGGGAATGAAAATGTTCAGATGGCTAGCCCGTTTGATGTCATGCTTGGTTTTGATGCTAGTAATCACTCCTCTTTTGAAGGCGCAGGGTGTAAACGATGCAAACACTGGAGGATCACAAGAGTTTCATCTCCAACCTAATGGAACGTCCGAACGATGGATGACCTATGAAAATGACCCTGACAATATACACGAGCACAACCAACTACCTCTTGACAGATATCATATAACCCGCCTTGTTCCCGGTAAGCAGTATACGATCAGGGTGGAAAGAGTAAATGGTTCAATCGGTAGCTTTCTGACAGTATTTAACCGTGAGACAGGTCGTCAGGATGAATTAACTACCTTCTATGAAGAGAAGATCACAGCAACAAAAAGCAGCCACGGCCCTGTCGATATTGTCCTTTTAAGAGGGCTTACATCATACTTTTTTGGGTTTGTAACTATCGTGTACAAAATATCTGTGATCCCATCAGATCTTCTTGAGAGGAATGATATTATCAGGGGGGCTAACGAACTTTTCCCTGACGGCACTCTAATCAAAACTCCTACCAATCCCACAGTCTATCTCATCGAGAATGGTCAAAAGCGAGGCTTCCCCAGCCGCTACCATTTTGAATCCTGGTTCATGGGGCGATGGGACTTAATTGTCCTTATCTCTGACACTGCTATGGGGAGGTACCCTAATGGCAATATAATGCCGTTTAGAGACGGAACCCTCCTGAAATACTCGGATAGACCGAGCGACAAAACAGTCTTCGTAATTGCAGGTGGTCAGAGAAAGGCGTTTAGGAGCTGGGAGGATTTTATAGGTATGGGCTACTCGGCTCAGAACATTAAAGCAGTGCCCGGACAGATATTAGATGCTGTACCCCGCGGACCTGATTTAGTCAGACAGATACTTATTGCCGGCGGGGCGATAGCACCTTCTCCAACGGTTCATTCAATAAGCGGCAGGGTCACGGATAATAATGGTAATGGTTTGGAGGGAGTAGCTGTTAGTTACGATGCCGTATCATCAACATCAACCCTAGCCCTTGACCGTGTAATCACTGACAGTAATGGCAACTACATGATTACTAATGTGAGATCAGACCTCAATTACTTCTTGACTCCAAGTAAGCAGAGACACTTCTTTTCCCCTCGTAGCAAGGTGATTAAGAACATAAGCAGTGATCAGTCAGCTTACTTCGTTGGAGCATCTTCTCCTTCAGGGGCTCCGAGAATTCTAACTCAAGAAGATTCAGAGCGCGCGGCTGCATTAGACTCGGTAACTAAGTTGCGTGACCCGCTCGCGCTAAGGACGGTGCATAACTTTAGCGTTGATGCAATTACACGCGTGAGCATATTCGCAACCGATCTGACTCCACCTTCAACTCCAAACTATTGGGATGCAGGGGTTTCTGTCATAGCAGAAGACGCAAATGGCATAGGCTGCTTTCCGACTATAGAGCAAATTGCGTCAGTACCAAGTCATCCTTGGATAACACAATTCGTTCTCCAAATTCCTATGAAGCCTAGCACTAGAGGAGATATTTGGTTGCGAATAAATTATCGGGGCGCGATTAGCAATAGAGCTTTTATTACTTTAAACCCATCTATCCCTAGAAGACCTACATTCTTCCCTTAAATTGAACATTACAGTGAAAATCCCCTGCCCTTTTATCCACAGGAACCTCAATAAAACATCACTTCGGATATGGTATAATTGAACAAAAGAGTTATTTTGTTCAATTTCAAAATGCTGGTCTAACGCCCGAATTAACCGGCGAGCAATCAATTTTGATGATGAGAGCCGCGCTATTGCGAGTTCGATTGAATGAGTTGTTAGGCCGATTGCCCGATATTTCTGCTACTGACCTAACAGTGGCATGTTACTGTTCCAGATGTCGACAGCGAGTTTCCAATCACCCTTCTGCCGCCTCCATACTACGACATACTTGCCTACATCACGTTTATTGTCGGGAAGAATTAACTCGTATGTCCCTACCTCATATACCACATTCCCCTGTGCCTCTACATCGGACGTACTTAGCGTCAACTTAGCTCCCATATTAATGAGACTCTGCCAGAGTTCTTGTATCCTCTGCCTCCCCTGAGCCATTGGACTGTTCGGGGGCATCACCCGCGCGCCCTCAGCATACATGTCGGCAATTCTTGCCGCGTCACCTTTGCTAAAAGCTTCAACGAACCTCTTATTAGCGGCTTCAATGGCACCACGAATGTTGCCGTCCGAAGTTTTGTTGCCTTTTGTCTGGCCTAGTGAAAGGGGGGCTGCCACAATCAATATCACTAGCGCTAAAAAGATTCGATTCATTGTCGGTCTCCTCTAGAAGAATGGTTAAGACAAGGTACTTTTACATCTGCAATAAGATCAGGTCAACAGCCACCATGAAATTTTGTGACCGATGACTCCTTCGGCCTAACGACCGAATTGACGTGGGGCGAAACCGCCGCCACACAAGTTAAGGGTCAAAAGACAACGTGATAAGAAAGTCGCTGTTTCGCCCTCACGTCCAATGATTTGGTGCGACGTGAAAAGTCGCTTAACCGAGTGTTCACCTTGAACATTCAAGCAACGAACCGGCTGTTCCATCAGCCGTACTCTAGGAGAAAACGCGATGAGGTAACAAGTCGTGTGAAGCACTCTGACAATGTAGCCTAAGCTGCAAGGCTTCGACTAGAACCGCGAGGTGACAGTCGCTCTGCCAGCATCAACGCGGAGGGGAACTAGAGTCGAATGGCAGGGCTAACTTATGTGAACTCTTGATAAACGTCGTGATGGACAACAAGCCAAAGATGCTGAGAGGCTTGAGCCAAAAGGCAATGTAGCAGGAACAAGTATTCAAATCTTACTTGTCATGGACACCACAGCTACCGGCGGAAAAGAGAGAGCCTACACCAGTCATCGCTCGATTAAGCGGAACACGGTAAGCCCGCAACCTTCCCCGCAAAGGGGAAAGCGAACTGTAAAGCAAGCCGGCAAGGGAGCGGGTAAAGGAGGATGGAGAAAGCCAACGTCATCTTGTAATGAGGTGGATATGCAGACTTCCATTCGGTCTCAACTGACGAGAAAACTCGAAGAACCGAACTTAGGAGAACATGCAAGAAACGGCAAAAGCAAGACAAGCTGCTGCGGTCTCCCGCGCTACTAATTGGCACGTCATAAACTGGCAGTCAATTAACAGTAACGTGCGTCGGCTTCAAGCCGGTATCGTCAAGGCAACACAAGCACAGAGGTGGCGCAAGGTTAAATCTCTGCAACGCCTCCTAACTCGCTCGTTTAGCGGCAAGGCTCTTGCCGTCAGACAAGTGACGGAAAACTCAGGCAAACGAACAGCCGGTGTCGATAAGGTGACTTGGGAAACACCGGAAAAGAAGATAGCAGCCGTACAGACGTTACAGCGCAGAGGCTACCAGCCACTACCGCTGCGGCGCGTGTACATCCCAAAGTCGAACGGCTCAATGCGTCCTCTCGGCATACCGACGATGAAAGATAGAGCGATGCAGGCACTTCACCTGTTAGCCCTCGACCCCATCGCGGAAACGACCGCAGACCCGAACTCTTACGGGTTCAGGAAAGAACGGTCAACGGCTGATGCTATCGGACAATGCTTCAACGCCTTGCGTCAGAAAACATCAGCGCAGTGGATACTGGAAGGCGACATCAAAGGCTGCTTCGACAACATCAGTCACGACTGGACGTTGACTCACATCCCTATGGATAAAATCACACTCAGGAAGTGGTTAAAAGCGGGCTACATGGACAAGAACATCCTTCACCCAATAAATGATGGTACGCCGCAAGGCGGTATCATCTCGCCAGTGTTAGCCAATCTCGCTCTTGATGGTCTGGAAAGAACAATCAGAGCTAAGTGTCAAAGGACAGCACTGGTCAACGTGGTTCGATACGCCGACGACTTCATCGTGACGGGCAGAACGAAAGAACTGCTTGAACAAGAAGTCAAACCGCTCATTGAAGAACATCTTAAAGAGCGGCGTTTGGAACTCTCGCCAGAGAAAACCAAAATCACGCATATCGAAGAAGGGTTCGACTTTCTCGGACAGAATGTACGCAAGTACAACGGCACGATACTCATCAAGCCGTCCAAGAAAAACATCAAGACTTTCTTGGCTAAGGTTCGAGAAATTATTAACACCAACAAGCAGACCACAACCGGAAACTTGATAGTGCAACTCAACCCCATGATTAGAGGTTGGGCGAACTATCATCGGCATGTGGTCAGCAAAAGGGTGTATGACTATGTAGATGCTGCCATCTATCAAAAGCTATGGCAATGGTCGGCAAGAAGACATCCAAGAAAATCTACTACTTGGGTTGCGAAGAAATACTTTACCAACTCAGGGACGGATAACTGGGTCTTCAACGGAGAAGCAACGGGACGGAACGGGGCAACCAAGAAAGTCCGGTTGTTAAAGGCTGGCAGCGTACCAATCAAAAGGCACGCCAAAGTCAAAGGAGAAGCCAATCCTTATGCGCCCGAATGGGAAACTTACTTTGAACGCCGCTTAGACGTTCAGATCGAAGCCAACCTCAAAGGCTATCAGAAACTTCTTCGTCTCTGGGTAGAACAACAAGGTCTATGCCCGGTCTGCCACCAGAAGATCACCAAGATCACGGGATGGCATTCGCATCACATTATCTGGCGAGTCAACGGCGGCACGGACGGTAACAGTAACCGCGTACTTCTACACCCAAACTGCCATAGACAAGTTCACAGCCAAAAGTTGGAAGTGGTGAAACCGCGTTCCGTAAGGAGCGTTACATGAGGCTTGAGCCGGATGCGGGGAAACTTGCACGTCCGGTTCTTAGGGGAGGAAGCGGTAGCAATATCGCTTCCTTACCCGACTTATGTTTGTCCTTAGTTTTTCCACGCCGTTCGCTTCCGCACAACTCTCGGTTAAAAACAAGGGCTGGCAACGCACTTCTTTCCGTTCACGCCGATTGCTCCAACGTCCAGCCCCATTTGCAGCAATACTTTTGTTATCGGCTGCTCTTTTGTCGTTATCATTTGTCAACCATTTTAAGGTATGAAATAAATTTTCTTCACTATCAACAAAATTATTATCGTCAATACACAAGTCGCAATAATAATTTTATGTCTGCCAAAATAAAATAAAATTGTCATTGCAAAAAGTCCTAAAGTGGCAACTAAAGAACCAATAAGAAATGGCTTAATGTCAGTGTATGTCAAAATTGAGGAAGAATAATATTGTAATCTAAATGGCTCACAAATACACCGTATTAATGCAAGAAAAATAATTATAGTCGCAATTTTTGAAACCTTGTTGGTGTCCTTGATAAAAGATTTAAATTTCATTTTCTATACTTTTTTTAATCGCATTTAAAGTGTCTATTGTCTCACGGGCAACTTTCCGTTTGATGATGAAATTTAGCAACCACACTTTTAATTTTGAACTGGAATAAAAATGTGCAATCTTCATTTGAGTTCTATTGTCGTCAATTTTTTTAAAAGTTGATTCTACGATATAGTCGGGCAAGAGTTTTGTTAGACCCATCGTGTCGGAAGGAAGCACTGTAACTATTTTTTCCATCGGAACAATTTCAATATCTTTTTCAATGCAAGTATGTTTTCCGTCTGACAAATGGCATTGGTATGATACTCCCGCTTCCCGAAATTGCTTGTCGGAAATTAAGTCGACCTTGTTTACTCTTGGATGATACTCTGCAATTTTTGAAAGGTCTTGGTTAAACTCCCATACTTTTTCAAGAGGTGCATTTATGATTACTTCTTGTTCTGATTGAAATTTTGGTTTCATATTTTATTCCTTCGTTGTCATTGGCGAAGATTGAAAGCGGGTTACGTTTCATTTTCTGCTCCAGAGAAAGCAGATGATGCTGAAATGACGGCGGCGCGTCATCTGGTCGCGTGTTCAGTTTTGAGAGCTACTCAATTCCTAGCCGTCATTTTTTCCACGCATTGCCGAAGCAACACGAGAAACATAACGCCCGGCTTCAGCGGCGCGCACGAACTTTTGATGATAAATAGCCTGCTGATTGCGCGTCCGCTGCAAGCCGTTGTTGTGCGGCGGCTCCCGCTGGAACGCGCCGCTTGGATTGTTTCACGCTTGAACTGTGCGGCTGCTTGCGCGAAGACCTCTCCAATTTATGACCGTTCCGATGAGATAGGCGAAACCAATTCCCAATGACACTAAAGAGAACACGACCTCGCGCGCCTCAACCTGCTCCGAAGACGTAACCATCTGAAAGATTTGTTGGAAGACGGCGAGTCCACGCAAAGTATAGATAGCTCCTATCAACAGCAAAGCTATTCTCAAAAGAGGAAGCCGACCAAACACGGCTGCTCCCGAAAGAGCGTACAAGCCCCAGATGGCAAAGATAGCTACAAGAACGAGCGTCATCATTGCAGGAAACAATGAGCCGGATTCCGCCCCCTTCGCCATATCTTCGCCCGCGCCAAAATACCTGTAAGCTGGCGCACCGATGAAGATGATTACGAGATGGAGAAGCGCGACGGCAAAGCTAAGGATGCCGCCTATCTTGAGCCATTGGTTTCCGGTAAACATCATGGAATCTCCATAGCCGCACAACTACTATTAGACCGCTGGTAGCGGTCTAATACCTGATAAGGCGACAAATACCGCTGTTAGCGGTCTAACCTCTCTTCAGGGCGTAAATTGCCGCCCCTAGCGGTCTAACCACACCTGCGGGCGACTTTTACCGCTATCCACAGCAGAACACAATCATTATTTGACACATGGTATAATTGAACAAAAGGGTTCTTCTGTTCAATTTCTAACTCCCTTCTCTAATGTCCAACCGCCGCAGCGAAACGATAAAGTATTTAACCCCAGACGAACTCAAACGGCTGTTTTCCGTCATAACGAGCAAGCGAGATAAAGCAATCTTTCTCATTGCCTACCGTCATGGTCTGAGAGCAAGTGAGATAGGGCTACTACACAAAGATAACGTGGAGTGGAAACGGCAGCGCATCTATGTGCAGCGGCTCAAAGGAAGTTACTCCGCAGAACATCCCATGCAGCCCGATGAAGTGCGGATTCTAAAAAGCTACCTGAAAAGCCGCACCGATGACTCCCCTGCCCTCTTTGTCAGTAACCGCACGACTCCGATACGGCGAGTGATGCTGCATTACCTGATGAAGCATTACGCTCAAGAAGCGAAGCTGCCCGAAGACAAGCAACACTTTCACGTTCTCAAGCATTCAATCGCCACTCACCTACTCGACGCCTCAGACGACATCCGCTTTGTGCAAGACTGGCTTGGGCACTCCAACATTCAAAACACGGTAATCTATGCAACGCTTGTTTCCTCATCACGAGAAACGAAAGCGCGAAAACATTTTATGAAGCTCCCCAAGTTTTAATTTCAACAATAATCTCTTGATAAAAACTGCTAATGCTTTATGATTAAACTACCCTAATATCTATAGCCATTCATGCCTACAAAGAAACCATCATCCCCTACTCGCCAGCTTCCCGTATCCGTCATGCTTGTTGAGCGGAGGATTTATTTGATCCGCAGCAAGAAAGTAATGATTGATTCAGACCTGGCAGAACTCTACGGAGTATCCACTAAAGTATTCAACCAAGCGGTGAAGCGCAATCTTGATCGCTTCCCTGATGACTTCATGTTCCAACTCAATAAACTAGAGGCCGATGCTTTAAGGTCACAAATTGTGACCTTAAAAACGGGTGGGAGAGGCCAACACCGAAAGTACCTGCCTTACGTGTTCACCGAACAGGGTGTGGCAATGCTGTCGGGCGTGCTGAATAGTGAGCGAGCTATTGAGGTCAACATCGCCATCATGCGCGCCTTCGTGAAGCTGCGCGAGATGCTAGAATCCAATGAAGAACTGAATCGAAAATTTACCGCCATGCTTCGTAAGCTGGCGGAGCACGATAAGTATTTTACCGTCGTCTTCAATGAGCTTAAAAAGCTGACGGCTCAACCTACTCCACCGCGCCGGCAGATCGGCTTTAAGACCGACGAGAACAAATAAGTTTTATAGACTTGATACTTAAACGTTCCGCGAGCAGCTCGTGGGGTACGGAGACTTCGAAGTAGCGTGGCAGATCTATGGTATTCCCTTTTGGAATACAGACTGCTTTGGCTTCGTGCACTCGGGTGGTAGTGGAAGTTACTTCCATTTGTGAGCAGTACCGAGCTACTGCTAAAAACCCGATGCCCTTGCTGCCAATCTTAGGCCGCTTCTTGTCTGTCAGCTCATCACGAAGGCGTGTATAACTACCACCCACCTTGGTAAAGTCGTTGCGAAACTCTAAGGGTGTAAGGCCTCTCCCGTCATCCCGCACTTCAATTGATTTGAAGTCATCGGCAAGACGGATTCTTACTGACTCTGCATCTGCGTCATACGCATTGCTGATAAGCTCTTTAAAGGCTTTAACGAATGGCTTGTAGATCCCCGAAAGTTCTCGGATGACTGCTGGATCGACGCCGCCTATTTTGATTGGTTTGGAGCTCATTCAGTTTGAGTGGTCGTGGCTGATGGGTAACCTTATAACCTTATAACGTTACGGCACAGGGTGGCCTTGGAAATACTCTTCCAGTATTTCCGCCCACAATTCCTTTTCAAGCATTTTACGCTCTAATGCCCTCATCTTCACCCGGAAAAAGAAATCTTCCGGTACTTCAATAGTTTTGCGCGTAGTTGGGCCAACGCCAACGCTTGCAACCACCGGCGTAACCGGCGCAGCTTTCCGCGTGCGTGCTTTAGGCTCAGGAGCTGCCACAGTTTGAGCGCCGTTCCCCTGCCCAGGCTTGCGCGCGATCTTGAAGCTCTTTTTATTCATTTCATCGCCCTCTTCAGTTCCTTAAAGAACGCTTCCATATCGGAGGCTGCTTTGCTTTTCGGTTGATACTCAATAACAGATTGCCCTTGCCAAACCGCCTCAGAAAAAGCCACATAGGAATGAAGCGCATTTTTGAAAACGGGAAAGTCCCACCCCCCTATTTGTTCGCGCGCCGCGTTCCCTATCGCCGTTCCCTCTTGTAATTGATTGAGCATCAGCCCCCCGGAGAGATTATCTCGCTTTGCCATATCTGACTGCACCACATCGAGGAACTGTGCTGTAGCATCAAGGTCAACCTTTGAGGGCTTCACCGGAATAACGAGCCAGTCAGCCGCAGCCACAGCAGCGTGCGCGTGCTCAGTTACTCGCGCGCCGCCATCAATGATGACCATTTCCCACTTCTGGCGTAGCGCGTCCGCATCTTTGCGGAGATTGCGCGCCGGCAGGCTGCTCGAATGCACTTTTGGTAAATGTTCCGGGCGATCCGCGCACCAATTCATAGCTGAGTGTTGCTCCGGGTCAGCATCTACTAACAGCACTTCCCTACCCTCGCCGGCAAACATGGCCGCAAGGTTCGTGGCAATCGTAGATTTACCACAGCCGCCTTTTTGGTTAACCACCGCAACGATCATGGCCGCACACTATATCATAAAATGTAAATAACGTTACAAAGTTATAACGTTACAAACTGCGAACCGCACTTACGGGCGGTTTTTTCTTGGTCTGAAAACTATCCCACCCCGCCGCCAACACCAAATGCAAAACACCAAAACAACAGAGTCATTGCTTGTGTGCTCACAGGTCTCTTCAGTATAGCGGCCACCCTACCGTGTCAAGGCTTCGCACCGGGGAACTTCACCTGAAGTTAGCGGGTTGCGAAGCCTTAAACCTTACGGTGACACGGCAGGGAACCCAGCCCGCTCCCCCACCTGTGCGGTGAGCACAGCCGACAACTCACCACACTCAATTTTAAGCCGGCAGGAAGAACAAGTTATGGGACAAGTGAAAAACTACATGGCCGAACTCGACAACTGGATTGATGAGTTGGTCATCGAGCCGCTTTTTGCGGTCTGGAAGGGACAGGATGAAGCCGAGCGCGACCCGCAGAGCTACAAAGGCGTGGAACTGACAACATACGGCGTCAGACGCGCAATCCGGGAAAAGGTGCTAGAGAGCTACCACAACGGGCAAAAAACGCCTGTTAGAGCCTCTCAGCCTCCATTCCGGCGGTAATTTACGGCAGGGGCAGATGGCTAAGTCGAGCCGGTATGCCCCTTGACCGATTTATTCTTAATGCTAGGCTGTATGCAGTCTGCCTGATTCCTGCCAACTTCAGACAATCCGACAACTGCATCAGGAGGTATTTTATGGAACTGCTACCCGCAAGCTTGCGCGCAGGGCTGCCCAAACTCTACGCGCAAGAAGGGAACCGCGATCCAATCGTTCACGTCAAATATTTCACGCCCGATTCAGGCTGGACGTGGTACGCCACCGAAGGACAGGCCGAAGAAAATGATTTCGTGTTCTTCGGCTACGTCATCGGACACGAGCGCGAGTGGGGCTACTTCGTTCTTTCGGAGTTTGAGAGCGTCAGCGGCTTGCTTGGTTTGCCAATCGAGCGCGATTTGCACTTTACGCCCGGCCCGCTTTCAGAAGTCTTGAAACGGGAAGGGCACGAGCAGGGTTAATCCCCCTGCTCTTTATCTTGACAGAATCAGCCCACTTGCTAGGCTACATTTACAATTAATTATTCCACCTATGAATCTCACCAAAGAACACTTTGATGAAGCCCTCGCGCAGCAGACCGCATCGCTCATGGCTTATTCTGATAGCCAGGTTGAAGCCCTCGCCGTGATGGTGCAGGGAGGGTTTGAGGAAATCAAAACAATGCTGGACGTGCGCGAGCGCGTTAAGACGCTGGAAAAGGATATGAAGAAAATCAAAGACGCACTCCACGTCTGATAACTCCATAAGGAGCGCAGGGCTTTTAATTCCCTGCGCTTTTTTTGTTGGCGGCGGAACCCACCCCCGGCTCATCGGAGCCGGAATAATGAATCAGGCCAAGAAAAAAGGAGCCGCTCGAATGTTCGAGCGGCTGTGTAGAGCCTAAGAGTCTGCGTTGATACATCAAGCAGTCCCTGCATAGGGTTGTAGAAACTTAGCAAGCCGAGCCGTCATTTCGTACTGGCGAACCGGCGCGAGTTCTTTGAACGTGGTCGTGAAGCTGTTCTCTAAGCTCCACATGGTCGGCTGTTCAAATTCTTTATGA
>MWWG01000094.1_pt1 | contig 13553 bp, 24 predicted proteins | sample 1047331 | NCBI WGS metagenome assembly MWWG01 (sample SAMN06349968, study PRJNA376086) | soil metagenome | isolation source: MG6-4 sample Antarctic (ecotone) soil | place: Antarctica | collected 2015-01-13 | reverse complement strand
GTTGCACGAAAGCGCTATGAACTGAAGAGCAGGGCCTTCCACGCCAGGGATAGGAAGGCGAAGACCTCCAGGGGCTCTGAGGCCGGACGCGAGAACATAGCACGCTCCAGGAAGGCTAAGGCGGCCCACAAGACTGACCCTGGTGTTGGAGCGGTGGTCACGACAGAGCAGGAGCGGCGGATTAGAGAGTTAGTGCGGGAAGGCATGGCGGAAAGGTTTGCGTGGTCGGGCGTGCTAAAGAGGCCATACGACATCTCAGGCAGCCCCGGGGCTGCCCCGGGGCCCACGGAGCGAAAGAAGCTGCCCGAGAAGGTGAGCGGTATCTACGTTCATGGGGGCGAGTGCGACTGTGAATGGTGCGCGGCATGATCCCTGCCTCGCGAGCGTCGGTCGGGCGGTGGGATACCGAGTGGGCCGCAGAGCGCGCCGCCGAAGCGTTGCTCTACCTAGGCCGCAACTATCCCGAGTGTCTTCACGACCTACGCGTGCTAGACGAGCACGAGACGGCCGCCCACGAGGCCGCGATGCGTGGGGACCGGGAAAGCTATCTCGAAGCTCTCAGGTGCTACATGAAGGCCGGCAGAGATGCGGCGCTTCGTATGCGTGGGGGCGAAGCTGGCGTGGCGTCCCTGGAGACCACACTACAGAGGGAGGAACCGTGAAACTCAGCGACGAGCCTGCGCGAACCCTGAGAGCGTTCATAGGCGACGCGAAGGCCGAAGAACTCGGGAAACTGGCGTTTGGATTAGTGCGGTCGCACAGCTTCAACACTGAAGAGCTGCTCTACCTCACAGAGTGCTTCGATTACCTCGCTTACCTGCGCTCCGAGGGTGAACTAGATTACGCCGAGAAGGCAACTCGGCCAGAGGACACGCCGTGAGCGACCTACAAAGGATAGAGACAACAGGGACTCTGGAGAACCTCGCTGGTGAGATTAACCGCGAGCATCGCGCATTTGTCGGCTCCCTGCGCAAGACAGCGGAGCATGGCATCCGTGCGGGAGAGTTGCTCGCGGAGGCCAAGGGCCAGTGCAGGCACGGCGAATGGTTGGGGTGGCTTCAAAAGAACTTTGAGGGCTCGAAAAGGACCGCCCAGGTGTACATACAGCTCTTCCAGAAGCGCGACGAGCTTAGGGCAAAAACGCAGAACTCTGCGCATTTGAGCATGAGCCAGGCGCTGGGGGAGATAGCAGCGCCGCGGGAGGCGCCTTCTTCGAGCAACGCTTCCGCTAGTCAAATTAATGGGGGGAGTGCACCCACCGCACTGATAATGGACGGGGACCTCGCGCGCTTTATGGTCGAAGCGGACAGGCCGTTTCCTGGCGAGGCACGCAAGATGGAAGAGGAGCTAATCGCCGGACGCTGGCGGCCCACCCTGGTCGTTTGGCGCGAAGAACGTATGTTGTTGGCTGGGTACAACGTCTACCCCCTCTACGTAAAACACGGGATACCGTTTGACACCCAGCAGAAGGACTTCGAAACGGAGCTTGATGCGGTGATGTGGTCAATTGGGCGGCGCATCCTCTGGTCTATGTTGCTGCCCTTCATACTGGACCCAGCTGAGCGGAAGAAGCACTATGGGTCGTCTCTATCTAATCCACAGGAGTATGTCGGCAAAATGGAGAGCTGGGCGCACGGCATGCTCGAGGGGGACGGTGGGCGCGAGGGGCACAAGAGCGCCCTCTCTAGGGTTGTCGCCGAGGACGTTGTTAGGGACCTGGCCGTTTGGGGGGTCGACAACATGATGGTCGAACTCGGGCGGTTTGAGAGTGAAAGGAGAGGCAAGTGAGTAAGGAGGAGAGAGCCTTGTGGGACGCGGCCGCCTCGCTTCTGGAAAGAAACCGAAGCTTCTTCCCGAAGGACGCCTCACCAGCTTCCGTGGGGGTAGTGAAGATGTCGCCGAAGTGTACTAAAATGCAGGCGTGCAACAAAAGGGCCAAATATGCAGCTTGAACACAACACACCATCTAACGATGGGTCGGGAGCCCAGCAACGGCTGGGAGGGGTCCTTCATGCCCCATTCCACTCCCGTCACGTCAGCGGGGAGCGCCCAAAGTATTCCTGGCGAACGGCAGTGGCTTCAGACAGAGCCCCGACCGTCTCCCCGCCTTTACAAGAATACCGAGCGGCCGGGTCGTTGTTCCCGGCCAGGAGCAGGCGAAAGCCAGGGGCGGGGCGCTGTCTGGTTCGCAGCAAGTCCTCGTCCCGCTCCAACCTTTACCCACGACTTCACGGACGTCACGAAAGCTAATGAGAGGAGCTGATAAGTGGACGCTAACGAACGCGAAGCGATAGCTGCGGCGAAGCTCCTGGGCGGGGCCCTTCTGGCCCAGGACAGGGCTGAGGGCGAAAAAGCGGAGCGAGACCTCGACGTGTTGATAAAGAAGAGAGATAAACAGCGCCGGCAGACCGAGGCCGAACAAGGCCGAGAAGAGCTGTGGGCTGAGTCCGTGCGGACCTATAGCGCCGCCAGGGACGCCCAGCTACGTGGAGAGTGGCTCGAGTACCACACCGAGCAGGCAGAGCGCCACAGGGCCACCTTGGCGTCTCTCGCGACACACCATGATGAGCAAGCCAGGAAGTACCTACCGAAAGGAGCAGCGTAGCATGACGAAGAGACTCAAGGACATGAGGTCGAAGAAAGCAACCAAGAAGATGGCGCGTCCGGCGCACGACTCAGCCTGGAAAAAGGGCGGCAATGCCTGGCGGCGAAAGGGTTAGCGTTGACACCGAAAAAAGAGCGGTTCATTACCGTCCGAAACGCTGCGGCAAACCGTGTGGCGGTCGCTATCGATAAAGTTGAGCAAGTGAGTTTCGAGGTGGTAAGAAGCGCGGAAGGCAAGCATCTCGTGCTCCGCCTCCCGTCTTCAAACGTCGCCGTCTGCCATGAAGAACAGGAGCGAGTACTCGCAGCGCTTGGCGTGAAGGACCTGAAGGTAGAGGAAGAGCATGAGTGAGAATCTTGCAGACCAGGCTGTCAGGCCAACCTACGAACAAATCGTTGCTGCTATCCCTGATAAGGGCGTCCACGAACTGTTGCAGGGCGCACAGGCCGATGAGCACCGTCTAGGCCAAGAACTAGAGAGAGTACAGGCAAACGAAGACTTAACGACGGAGGCTAGAGAGCGCCACGCCGATGAGGTGATAGCACGCTACTCTCCGAAGATTGCTGATGCACGCATGTCAGCTAGGGAGAAGGTAGCAAGGGGTGCCGAGACTCAGCACCTATTCTCCATTCCTATGCCGGACAAAGGGGCGCTTGCCACCACGAAGGCAAAAGACGCCCAAGAGATGATAGCCATACAGAATGAGAGTGCGGCCTTGCGAGCTCACGCTTCCGAAGTGCAGCGCAAGGCCAGTATGGACGGCAAGGTCAAGCTTAACCACGACCCGCGCCTGAAGGTACTAAAGGAGGCCTACTCCGCTGCTATGGGCGCCACCGGAATAGAGGCTAAAGTCGGTGCACTTGCCGCCATCAAAGCAGCCGAGGGATTGGGCGTTGACATAGAAGAGCTGGTGTCCGAGCACCGCACAGAGATTCACCAAAGAGCACTCGCCGATGCAGAGAGATTCGAGCGTGCCATGCAGGTTCTGCCGTCAGGGAAGAGCGCACCGGCCAACCCGTTTGCAGGCAAGCGCCAAGGCGCCAAGGCCGTCGGCACCTACTCCTCGGAGAGCAAGGCCGTGATGGGAAACGGCAGGCCGAAGCTCTTCGAAAAGAAACGCAGAAAACCGGCGTGGAAGTGAGGTATTGCTAATGTTCGAACGTTACACAGACGAGGCCCGTAAGGCCATGATATTCGCACAGAAGGAGGCAGCGCGTTTCAACCACAACTACGTCGGTACCGAGCACCTACTCCTCGGGGTGCTGTGTGAGAGGGGTGTTGGGAAAAAGGTGCTCTACTCCTTGGATGTCACCTTGGAGGACGTGCGCAAACAGGTCGAGACCATCGTCGGCTGCGGCGAGGAAGGCACCGGTGCGCAGGCGCCGTTCACCATACGCGCAAAGCAGGTGTTTGAGTACGCGCTAAGAGAAGCGCTGGTCCTCGGCCACAACTACATCGGCTCCGAGCACATCCTACTCGGACTTATTCGTGAAGATAACGGTGTTGCTTTCCGGATTCTCTCTAGGCTGTCCGATGCGGAGAAGGTGAGGCAAGAGGTTATAGAGAGGCTCGGCGGAGGCCGCAGCCGTGACTATGGCGGCAGTAAAGCTAGCTCCGCTAGCGATGAGGATGGTGCTCTTGCCTACCTCACACGCGAGCTGCACCAGGTACACCGTGAAGTACATAAGCTGCAGCAGATGAACCGCGAGATGCTGCAAGAACTTAGCCACCTCCGGAAAGAGGTAGTGTGAGTTTCCTAGCCTTCAGGGGTGGGGCTAACGGACCCGCTGGGTTACTACTCGCAATTAACCCTGCAAACGTTAGCCATATCTCTAGCGTGTGGTCCAAGGAATTCAAACAGAATATCCTGCGTCTGCACCTGAATAACGGCCGCCACGTCTCCGTCCTTGAGGCGGACGTAAACGATGTGCTAGAGAAGTTGGGACTTGGCGAGTTCGTCGAGGACTGGGTCTTCTCCCTGGAGAAAGACATCTCCTGATGGCATCTGATGGCAACTGTAGGGGGAGGGGGTGACACCTATTGGCTAATTGTTCAGGCATAACGCAGAGTCGTACAGCCTGTAAGGGGATGCCTATAGACGGCTCTCAGTGGTGCTATGTCCACCATCCGGACCACGCCGAAGAGAACAGGCGCCGCTCTTCAAAGGGCGGCAAGCGAGGTGGTAGGGGTAGGCAAAGCCACACGCAGGCCGAGCTCTCCGAGTTAAAGGCCACCCTGCGGGGACTCGCAGGCAGCGTGCTGGGAGGCACGACGGACCGCCAGGATGCCGCGGTTGTGGGCCAACTCCTCAACACCGTGATAAGGGCCGTCTCTGTGGAGCTGAAGGCAAGGGAGCAGGCCGAGCTAATCGAGAGGCTGGAGAGACTGGAGGAGGCCTCGCAGCTACAGCACGAGGGAGGTAGCAGATGGGGAGCATAGATAATCGGATAGGCCGACTTGAGAGAGACCGCCCACCTAAAGAAGACCCCGAGGCAGACCTAAAGTGGGCCGTTACGTGTGACATCTTAGCCGAGTACGCACGCCTTAGGGCTTCTCGGGCGAAGAACGTCTCCCGCGGTGGTGTGCCCATAGAGCCCGAAGATATCCCAGGCAAAATCTTAGGAGAAGGCTACACCCATGGGCAGCTGATGGGGCTTGCCGTACGGCGTGTATTCGAGCGAGAACACGAACTCGAACCTGACATCCTTGACCTTGATACCACCGAGATGCTTATAGAGCGGTGGACTGCTGCCATGCGCCAGTACATAACGTCTAATGGCTACGACTGGGACGAAGTGGAGGCGTGAAGGTCAGGAGTAGCTTGACACGGGTGGTGTCGCGTTTCTGTAAAGAGCGTGCGGGCCTCCTTGGGTCTGTGTTCGCACCATCACGGGCCCGGCGTGCGTTTGCTCCTTTTCGTGCGCCGGTCCTTTCGTCTCTTTCGAGGAATAAGTAGTGCCTTTCTCCGCTAGCAACCACAAACGAAGCGGCCCCCCAAGGCGCCCAGGGGTCTAGTGCACGACACTACGCTAGCACTCGCCACTCTCATATTTGCAGCGATGGCTGGCATCGGTAGCGTGGTGCGATGCTACCAAAATCAGCGCCTATGGAAGTTCTACAAAAAGCGCAGCAAAACTAAGGGTGAATAACGATTGTCACACGAGAGCCAAAAAGAAGAAACGCTAACTTCGTTAGAGAAGGCCGAGCGTATAGGATGCGTGCATGCCTACTATCTGTCGTGGGCTGGTAAGTGTGACGGCTGTAAGACAGAGCCCTTGAGCCCAAACCTTCCTGACCACTACGCCAAAGCTTCCCGTCACAGCGCCGAGGATGGCCCAGGATAGGCGCGAAGGGTCCTAGTAGGGGTAGGATGCCTACATGGAAGAAGACTTCTACACCGTCCAGGAAGCCGCCCGCATCCTCCGGACCACCGAACGGACCGTCCGCAGACGCCTGGAGCGTGGTGAGCTTAAGGGCACACGGGACCAAATCTCAGGACGGTGGCGCTTAGAAGCACGTTCTGTGACTGAGGCCATGGAAGACAGACCACCAAAGGCAGCTTCGCTTGAGAGACTTCTAGAATCGCCACAGGAGGCCACCGAGCTATTCCAGGTGGTTCAGGACCTCCAGCGCCAACTAGGACGCTTAGAAGGCGCTAGAGAGCTTGAGGCCATAACGCAGTCCACACTTCGCGAACAGCTACAGAGGGAACGTGAACGTGCCGATAGACTCGAAGAGGAACTCCGGCTTGCGAACCGGCCCTGGTGGTCCCGCATTTGGGGACGATGAGAGGACACTGTCCGGGCGTCCCCACTTTCCGAGAATGCTTCTTACTTTCAGTTGCGGACGTTTTGCAGGCCCTGGCCGGACGAAGGCGCTGTATTTCCGGACACCGTCCGCGCCGTTCAGCCGCGGCTAAGGCGGCGTCCAGGTCCTTGCCATAGAACTCCAGCCTCCGGAGTGCAGGCGTCCCGGTGATCTCCTGGAAGCCGGGCGAAGCTAATCCCGGTTGGGCCTGTCATAGTAGTAGATGCCGCACGCACCAAGCCCGGGGAGCCCGAACTCGTAGCTTGGGTCCACTTCCGGGTCGTTTGTCAGGAAGCCCGGAGAGACGCGCACGTACATATCCGGTTGCCCGATCTGACAACTTACGACCTGCGGCTGTGGCCAGACTTGCTGCACCGCCAAAAAACTCAGGCCGATCAGCAAGAAAAACAACATTGCCGCCCCCAGCAAAGCTATGTTCACCACTCGCAACATGATTCGTCCCTTTCCCGAAGTACCACGCCTCCGAACGAAGTATAGACCGAGCCCACACGTTGGTCACTGCAGCTTCTTCTAACGCGGACCCCGTGCCCGCGTTTCTGCCGCCTTGGTGCCGGACATTCTGTTGCATCCCCACACCCCGATTTCCCGGCGCCGGGAAATGCTGAAGTGCTGACTAGCTGAAATGCCGTATCGGGACGGGGCAAAGCGAAGCTATGCGGGTTCTACTCTTCCGAATCGGCGTAGTGGTACCAGACGTAACACCCGCCCTTCTTCTCCGACTCCCAGAGCCCTACGTCGCCGCCTGGGATAGGCATGAGGTTGAAGGTGCCTCCGTGGTACTCGTCGCAGATAGTCACTGATTGGACCCCGCTTTGCACCAGTTCTCGATTAGGTTGCGGCCAACCAAGCCCTATGCCGTGGTAGGCCACTAGCGAAGCTACCACCACCAGAATTGCCACCGCTAAGCCTAGGCTAGCCAGCACCCGAGCCACTCGATTCTCCTCTCCTCCTTTAGCGAACGCTGCACGCCCGCTGCACGCCGGAAGCTACCCGCACTCTAGTATACGGCCCGCCCTGCGGTTACGTTCACCTCCAACGCTAAGCCCCGGCCCGGTCGGTTACGGTGCTACAGCGCTAGCTTCCGCTACCGGCAAGCTCCCCGAAGGTGTAGGCCATCGACAGCCGCATTCGCAGTAGCCGCGCGGTATATTGGTCATGCGCTGTGCCTCCAGTCAGGCGTAGGGCCGGCCCGATGGGGGTCGGTGCGCAAGAACTCAGGAAAGCTTCCAGTGCCCCACGACAGCCACGGTCCCGGTTTCCGGACGAACCTCCAAGTCCACAAAGCCGCTCGAGGTTCCGTCGTCGAGCGGCATCTCGACCAGGAGCCAAGTGCCGCGCCTTCCTTCAACCTCGCCGGCCGAAATATTTACTATCACGCCGGAATCTCCGGCTTTTACGCCAAGTTCTTCCACGTCTTCAGGAATGCGTACCGAGTCAAGTTCCTTATAGGCGTTCATCTCTCTTCCTCTCCTCTTGCCATCTGATTCCATCTGGAATAGCGCATCGGGCCGGCCCGATAGGCCAGGAGCTCCAGGAGAGGGATGCTCGTATCGTCGGGTATTTATGCGCTCGCCACAAGGACCAGAGAGGCGGAGGGCTTAGGGCTAGCTTCGCTGGGGCTGGGCTTAGCGCCAGGATCAACGTTGCCCCGGCGATGCGCCTTCGCTACAGTATCGGTATGTCGGAGAGGAACACCGAAGGCGCCCCTAGCGAAGCTGACGTGCGTGCGAGAATAGCCTCGCTGGGGTTCGCTTGGCTTGTGGTGGCTTTCGTGCTCGTCTCGGTGGTCGGGACGGTGGTGGCGCTCTGGCCCGCTGTAGCGCTGGCCCCGGTAATCGGTGACCTGTTAAGCAACAGACCCCTTACGCTGGTGATGGTACTGGTGCTTGCAGCGGCGTTCATCGCGGGGCGCGAGTGGCTTCGCCTGAGACGGCATTAAGTCCGGGCGGGGCGGGCGAAGGTTTCTGTGTACGCATACACACTGACGAGGCCGGGGCTCTTCGGGGTCCCGGCCTAAAGGGGCCAGTGCCAGGTATCCACAAGCTCTAGGGTGCCATCGGGGAAGAGAAACACGTCGGCGTTGCCGGAGTGGCCTATGTCTTCGCTTGCTCCGCACAGCGGCACCTCAACCCAAAGCCAGATGCCTGTCTCGCCCGCGTATACGCCCTCACTTTTGTTGATTATCACACCACCCGGCTTGCCGAAGGGCTCGCCCGGAACGTCGATGTGGTCCAATTCGTCGTATGTCATACTCGCTCCTCCACCGCATTCTACACTGGCGAAGCCGGGCCGAGACACGACCCCACGACCACCGGGAGAAAGTCTGTGAGTCGTGCGGACGAGGGTTCACAGCCAAGAAGAGCAACGCCATAACCTGCTCGAGTGCTTGTAGGTTGAGGCTTCACCGCGAAAGGAAGCGCATACGAGCGGAGATGGCTGTTGCCAAAGACGTTTCACGGAAGGCCGGGGTAAGGGAAGAGTCCGAGAAGAAGCCACTCGTGAGCCAGAAGGCCACTGAGGAGGCTATAGAGGCGCTGCGCAGGGTGCGCGAGCTAGATAAAAAGTGGGGCGTTGGGCACAACGTCTATCCTGACCTTTCGGATGAATAGCCTACCGGGCCGGCCCGATAGGGGTAGGTGGGCCAGATATCTGGTCGTGCTGACGACGGAGAAGCGTCAAACCGCCCAACCTCGAGGAACTACCCCTGCAGCACCAAAAGACGAAGAAAGTCCTCTGAATTCAGAGGACTTGTTGCACCGCCCAACCTCGAGGAACTACCCCTGCAGCAGTTCTACAGCGGTGGCTATTCAACCACCCGAACGTAGCCTCAGGTAGATAGTTCTTGCTCCAAGCGCAAGCCCGAAGGCGAAGGTTAGCGCTCCCAGCACTATCAGTCCTAACACCATTATGGGGATAGCATAGGACATAAAGGTGGGTGCGTGTACCAGGGTCTGGTCACTGCCGTTCACCCACCCAGGGGCGAGTAGCAAGGTCGCCGTTATGATGGCAACCAGCGAAGCTAGTGCAGCCGAGAGTAACCTTTTCATCAGCACCATCTCTCTCTCCTCCTTTAGTGGGGGCCGCTCTAGCCGACCCCCCCACACACACAACCCGCACTTTGCTACTTTAGCTATCCATGTATCACTTCCTCTCGGTATCTAATCTCGTGGCTCCCAGCAGCTTCATCTCTCTCGCTCCTCTCTGGTGTCGAAAGTAGCCTGAAGCCATTCCTCTATGTCTTTGTGCCACTCGTCGTCGGTGGACTCGATAATCACGTGGGTGCCGCCCTCATCTTCCTCATACACACTCACTAAAACGGTTCGTATCGTGTCCTGGTAGGTAGTCTGCCTGAAGGCTATCCAGACAAGCCAGGGTAGTATCCAGAGCCCGAGCGTAATCACAGTCAGGCCTAGATTCGCAATCCATCCAAACGCTGTTGTTGGAAAGCCCAACCAAACAGAGGATTGCTCTATTAGCCGCACCGAGACAGTGTGTGGGGTAGGCCGGACAACCCCTCCGCCGTGCAGCCAGTCAGTGTAGAGGTACTTCTCTACCCCCAGAAGCACCCTCTCTGCCTTCGCTTTTGTCGTCATCTCTGTGTGCGCCATCTCTCTCCTCTCTAGCTTCCAACTAGGCTTACGAGCAGGTACACGGAAAGCGCCATTATCGTTGCCAGCGCCACCACCGTAGCGATAACCACGACGGCAACGACTGAACCCTGGTAGCCTCTCCCGGGTGGGGCGTAAGGTGGCCTAGGGAACTTGGGCGAAACCGCGGCCCTCTCCTCGGGCGTGGCCAGACGCTCGCCGGCGCGCACTTGCTGTAGCACCCTCCTCTCTTCACGTATCTGCTCCTGGGCGGCGTCGAAGGCTCGGCGTGAGCGGTACCGATAGCCAGCGTCATTTACCCACTCGGGTGGCTCGAGGCCGACGACGTCGGCACTTTTCCTCCGCATTACTCACCCCCGCGATAGGCCGTGTAAAAGAGGGCAAATGCAAAGGCGGCCAATAGAAGTGCGAGGAGCGCACTCCACACACCCCCAGCTTCGCTCACGGTGGCGCGGTAACCAGCGTATCCAGCCACGAACAGCAAAACCCAACCCACGGCCACGATGAGCGCCCTCACGAGCGCTCTTCTGCGCAGCGTCTGCACGGCAGAATCTCTGAGTGCTCCACCTCTTCGCCAGTGTCCTCGTCGAGGACCATCTGGCCTATCGTTACCCAGCCGTCGTTACAGGGGTGAGGAACACGCGGGAAGTTCAGGTGTGCATACTCGCCGAAGTGTTCTTGTGCGGCAGCGTCGTATGCGCGTGCGGCAGCCTCTTCGCTGTGGAAAGACCCTAAATAAACTCTCTTTCCGTTTATCCCGACCCGTGCTACCCATTTCTCTTCGCGCGTGTTCCAGTGAACGCCCTTGAAACGGCTGCTTGTCGCCCGGTTTTGTTTTGGCTGGTTCTGGGCGTTCTGAGACCTGCTAGCGGGGCGCAGGTTTGCACGCCGGTTATCAAGTCCGTCTCCGTTTTTGTGGTCTACTTCCTCCTCCGTGTCCAGTATTTCCCGATGCATGAAAACCCTGACATACCGCACAGCGTAGGACGTGTTTCGAGACTTAAACTCTTGCCACCGATGCCCGCCTACCTTCTCCCAGTCTGCCGCGTCTACTACGGCAGCCCTTTTCCCTCCGAGCGGAACCGCCACGGTCCCCTCGTGGGGCGCTCCGCTGAAGGCCTCGCCGTTTGGCGCTATCCTTACTTCGTCCATGAGGTGCCTCCTCTTGGGCCGGGCTCCGGGGTGTTGGACCACCCGCGGGGCCATTTCCTTTTCCAACAACCTCATTCTACTTGACGAATCAATCCGCGTCAAGTAGAATCAAGGGAAAAGTTGCTAATCCCCAAAAAAAGGAGAGAACATGGAGGCTGTGGCGGAACTGGTAGACGGGAAGAAACTGCGAGAGCTACGGCTTTCCGCTTTGATGACCCAGCGTGAGTTGGGCAGCGCGAGCAACGTCGCTTCGGAGACCATCAATCGCATAGAGAACGCCGGCGCCCCGAGGCGCGCGACAGCAATCACCGTGCGAAAACTGGCAGCCGCCCTCGAGGTAGAGCCTGCCGACCTCGTAGAAGACTAGCAGCCTGCACTAGTCGTTGAGTGTTGGATGCTACAAACCGCAGGAACGATGGCGTATGCTTCTCAAGACATAAAAGTGCCCAGCGTTTCTCCTCTTGGTCAACGCTGGGCGGCACACTCGGGGTTCCCACACCCCAGTGAGCAAAAAACGAACCTTCAAGGGAGGTCCGCTAATGAATCAAGAGTACCACACAACCGAAGAAATAGAGAGAGGGGAGTCCGGCACCCGCCTCCAAGCCAGCCCGGATCCCCGCACCACACGCAAGCCTAAACAAAAGGTTCAGGTGGCGTGCAGATGATATCTTACCCGAACCACGGGTCTAAGACACTCTCCGACTCTCACCAGGGGATGCTTTACGACGATTCCGGTATAGACCCGAAAGTAGCGGCGGAGCGCGGATACTACACGGCCCGGAGCCGTTCTCAGATACCTCAGGAGTTTAAAGACTACCAGCGCCGCCTTGGGCTCGTCGTCCCTACCTACTCCCCCGATGGCGCGACAACAGGACTCCAGCTTCGTCCGGATAAGCCCCGCAAGCCGAAGCTCAAGTACGAGAGCCCCGGTGAGTCCGAGGTAATCGTAGACACCCACCCAAGGTGCCGCGCAGAGGTGAACGCCGGCACCGGGGATCTGTTCGTAGTCGAGGGCGTGAAGAAGGCCGATGCGCTGGTAAGCCGGGGTGCTGCGGCCATTGCGCTAACCGGCGTATGGATGGCGCACGCCCCGAAGTCGAGGCCGAAGCGGCTACTTAGGTGCTGGAACCACGTGCGCCTAGAAGGCCGTAGAGTCTTCGTGGTCTTTGACTCGGACTGGCAGTCCAATGACAACGTGCACGACGCCCTGAGGTGGCTTGTAGAGGCCCTGACGGAACGCGGCGCGGATGTCCGGGTGGCGTATCTGGATGATCGTCGGGACGGCTCGAAGAGAGGTGCAGACGACTTCCTCGTCGCTGGTGGGACGGCCGCACAGCTGAAGGCGCTCTGCCGGCGCTTCGAGGAGCAGGACGTATCGCGCATCAGACTAACCAAGGATGAGAAGCTGCGCGCAGGGATAGAAGATTTGGAGCACCGCCTCTGGTCTACTGAGTGGCGGGGTAGGGGCGGCGCAACAGCCCGCGACGTTTACCTGATGCTGATTGAGGCGGCTAGGCGCCAGGGGAAGACACACCCTGACGGCATACGAGTCAAAAAGGCACAGGGACCGCTCGCACTGGCGGCAGCGATATCCACCCGGACGGTGTGGCGCGCCCTGAACCGACTAGAAGACGCTGGCCTTCTCTACCGCGACAATTCAGGCCGAAGCGCCGATAAGACCGGCGCTTTCGTGCTGATATCCCAGAACACACCCCCCCGCGCAAAGGTAAGTCATATAGATCAGAAGTACCGCACCGAAGACAACGAAACGAACAGGGCGAAAGAAGGGAACGTAACAGAGAAGCTACAAGGATATGGTGCTGGTGACTTACCTTTGCGCGCCCCCCGATATGGTGCTGGTGACTTACCTCCCCGGCTTCGGTGGTCGCAGCCGTCCTGGAAGCCATCGAAGGCGGTGCGAGAGAAGTACCGCAAGGGCGAGATCTCGCGCATCCCGGATCCCAGGGAGCGGATAGAGCGGCTTGGCAAGACACGCTCGGCGATCATAGATGCGCTGGCTACCCGCGGCGCTCTTACGCTCGGAGAGCTGGCCGTTCTCTTGCACCACAAGCGCCCCCGAGATCTGGGGCGCCGCAGCCTACCGATGTTAGTAGAGGTTGGGATCGTGGTCGTGGCTTCGCCTTCGGATGGCGGGGTGCTCCGCCTCGCCGACGGTTGGGGGGCGGCACTCGAAGATCAGCGCACGCTAGGTAAGGAAGTGGAAGCCGACTCAGTTGCACGAAAGCGCTATGAACTGAAGAGCAGGGCCTTCCACGCCAGGGATAGGAAGGCGAAGACCTCCAGGGGCTCTGAGGCCGGACGCGAGAACATAGCACGCTCCAGGAAGGCTAAGGCGGCCC
>MWWG01000093.1_pt1 | contig 13598 bp, 12 predicted proteins | sample 1047331 | NCBI WGS metagenome assembly MWWG01 (sample SAMN06349968, study PRJNA376086) | soil metagenome | isolation source: MG6-4 sample Antarctic (ecotone) soil | place: Antarctica | collected 2015-01-13 | reverse complement strand
GTATACGGCACAAAAGCGCATCGGGCACACGCTAAAGCCCGGCAAGACGCGGCCCACGCTCGACTATGACCGCGATGAGTTAGAACGCTTCAAAGAAGAGCTAAATGCCGAAGTCCACCGGCCCGCCGAAGTGCAAGCCGGAGAGCCGACCGACAGGCACGGAACGCCGACAAATGCCGCCAGCAGCGGAAAAGAGTTGGCGAAGTTTGGCGATTTTCCGGGTGCGCCAGTGCAGACGTTGGAGCTTTTCAGCACTCTTTTACAAATGGCGCGAGTAGAAGCAGTAGCCGACGCGCAAGCTCAGCGTGACACGCAGAGGCCAGCCGTTGACGTAGCTGATAAGCTGCTTTTAACGCTTGCCGAAGCTCAGGCGCTTACAGGTTTGAGCCGTGCCACATTGCGCGATGGAATAGAAGCCGGCGACCTAAAAGCGCGCCAGATCGGGCGTGCGTGGCGCGTGAAGCGCAGCGACTTGGAAAACTATATTAAGAAGCTGTGATGGAAACCCCGCCAAATGGCGCCACTCACTTATAATCTGTGGCGATATTTGGCTAAATACCCAGCCCACTATTACAAATCTTATTGGCACAGGGCGAAGGAGTAGCAACGAGTAGCTATGAATAGTAAAGAAAAAATGCCCGTTCGCCCAATGTTTCGGATAAGAGACAGCAAAACCGGCGAGGCTTTACCTGTGACGCCTGAATTGCTAAAGGTAGCTGCTAAGAGCGTGCATAGGTCATTGACTAAGGAAGAAGAGGCGCGCATCGCGGCTCAAAAAAGAGCACAAGTGCAGGAGCACGCCCAGAGACAGGCTGAGGCGCTACAAAGAGCAGAGGCACAACTTACAACGCTGGATACGGCCAGCATACCGGGACAGTTTAATACTCTGTTCGCTACCCTATGCGAGTTGAACCCGGATTTTATCTTGACGCCAGAAACAACATTAAACGACCTCTACCGAGCCGTCATTCACGCACAGCCCAATTGGTTTGGAAGCGGCTTAATTGCAGAAGAAGACTTTTGGGATGTGCTCAAAGAAAAGGGCATACCAGAATGCCAATACTTCACCACACGCGACCAAATAACCTTTATCAAAAAACACCCTAACCGTGAGGCCGAAGGCTACAGCTTACGTGAGTTGCGAACTTGGCTTGGCAAAAACGTGGTGCCGCGTGGCTATCAGCTACCCAATGAACTACCGCAGCCCACTTTCATCGAAGCACGCACCGTAGGCACCGCGATAAGTGATGGGCGCGACTTACGAGACTGGCAACGGCTGGATGGGGTTTTAGCCATGCTACACGCCCCAAAAGGCTCAACGCTGCAAACTCGCTTCGAGCCGGGCAGAGTATTGTTGAGTTGGTGGGGTAGGCCGGCTGAAGTTCAACTGCTTGAGGCCGAACTACAAAACCTTGAGTTTGATGCTGTGCTGTTATTTTTCACCTCTTTAAGTTTGGTGATTGAAAATGGCGAAGTAGACACGTCAATAGATGCCTTAATTGCAGCCATTGGGAGAGACGAGGATGCACGGCGCAGCCAAGCGGCGCGCAAGCTGTGGCGTGGCAAGCTATGGCGCTGGCTGATGCTCTTCGATTCAATGGCAATCATTGGCGCGCGGCCTGGCGTGTGGCGGGAACCACGCAGCGTAGACAGCAAGCGCCCAAAGATGCCGGTCGAAAAGCTCTACTCTAACGATCCCCTATTGATAATCACTGGACAACGTGGCACGGAACAGCCAAGTTTCGACAACAGCGCCATACCTAAAGAAGTTTCCATAGCCGGTGGACGTTGGCTGCGCGAGTTTCGTGGCAACCGCGAGTTTCTTTCAAAATTGGGAAACGTGCGCGCTATTGCTGCCATCCGGCGCGGCCAACCATCCGGTGATTGGGCCTGTTGTATAGGTCTGATACTTATACAGCTATGGCGTGAGCAAGCTACAAAAGCATCCCACCATATTATCAAAGACAGTGCGGGCAATAACAAAAGCCAAACACTCAAATTTAGACCCTTCACACGCCGCGAACTACTGCAAACGTGGCGACCCGATAATGACGTGTTGAAGATTTTGAAGAGCGACAAGCCACACCGCGCCAAGAATTACTGGATAGCAGCCATCCAAAAGCTTAGAGGGCAAGGTGTAATTGGCTTTTATAAAGAGTTGGAACCGCTGAGTGCAGGCCGCAAAGACTGGCAAGACAAGTGGCTTGAGCAGCCGCTCGATATTCGCCCAATCGGAGACGTGCGGAAAGATACCATTGAGATTAACAAGGAAGCTAAAGTCGCACGGGAGCAAGAGCGCAAGAGAAAACCACGAAAAAGCGGTGCGTAAAAGTGGCGGAACGGTGCTCAAAAGTGGCGGAACGATGCGTAAAACTGGCGGAACAAATACAAAAGGCCCTTATAAAACAAGGGCCTTTTACCTTTTCGCGGCGACAATACTAAATACTAAAGCACGCAATGCGCTGGCACTTGCCAACGCACGCGCTTGGTATAAGATGCACACCTAAGAGGTGATGCAATTTGAGTGACCCGACAAGCGAACCCACCCGCGCAGGCGCAGAAGAGCCTATGCCCCGACTGTGCCGCTTTTCCGATCTGCTGGGCGAAGTCATAGACGAGGCCCGCGCCGCGCACGAGGCGCGCGTGAGCGGCACGCCACGCGGCCCGATTACTGGCCTGAAAATGTTGGATGCTGCATTAGGCGGCGCATTTCCACCAGGCGCAAGCATGGTGCTGGCTAACACAGGAGCCGGCAAAACCGCGCTGGCCTTGCAAGCGGCCACCCAAAACCCTTTCCCATCGCTCTATGTGAGTTGCGAAATGTCGCCCGCTGAGTTGTTACGCCGGCACATGGCGCGTGTATGCGGCGATTATCTAAACCGCTTCAAGAGCGGCGAAATGACCCCGAATGAAGTAGAGAGAAAGGCCCGCCAAGCCGCCGAAGCCGCGCCGCTGTTTTCGATTGTGGACGCGACGCGGGCCTATGCTTCGCCTCTTTATTTGCGCGATGTGGCCGAAGCTACACGCGGCGATGCCCGGCACCTTCTCATTGTTGTGGACAGCTTGCACGCATGGGTTGAGGGCGCGGCGACCGGAGCGCCAGAGTATGAAGCACTTAATATGGGCTTGGCTGCGCTGCGAACATTAGCCGGTCAACTCGCCTGCCCGGTGCTCATTATTTGCGAGCGCAACCGAGCGAGTATGAAGAGTGGTGGCGTCAACGCGGGGGCGGGCACGCGGCGCATCGAGTATGGGGCCGAAACTGTGATAGAACTTGACCGTAAAGAGGACGCACGCGAGGACGGTTCCGGCGAGGTTGAGGTTACTTTGCGCTTTGCTAAGAACCGGCACGGCGCGGCGGGTAAAACCGTGCCGCTCAAGTTTCACGGTGCGATGCAACGCTTTCGAGAGGTGGAAAAGTGAAGCCGCCCGCGTTGTCGCTGAATGACTTGGAAACCTACGACCCAGACGGCGGACGGGAGCGCCACAGTAACCGCCGCTGGCTGTGTCCCCATTGTGGACACACCAAGCCGCGCGACCGCGCCCACCGCTCACTTATCGCCAATGTGGAAAGCGGCTTGTGGAACTGCCAGCGATGCAAGACAGGCGGCAAACTGCGCGACTTTTGGGAAGAACGACCCACACCCGACCGGCGCACGCACCAGGCTACAGCGTTGCGTCGCGCGTTCGAGTTGCCGCCCACACCGGCACCATCCACAACCGCAGGTGATGAGACTTGGCACGACCAATTGCCCACCATGCGACCGCTTGCTGACACGCCCGGCGCGGTTTATATGAGTGGGCGCGGCATTCCCTACGATTTGGCGCACGCCGCCGGCGTGCGCTACACGCCCGGCTGGGCACCGCGTAATGCAGAGAACGGGTGCTACAAAGCTGGCCCCGCCGTTGTGTTCCCCATGCGTGACCAAGCTGGCAAATTGGTGGCGGCCAACGGGCGCTATATCCACGCTGCGGCGAAGCCCAAGACCCGAACCGGCGGCGATGCCAGAGAAGGCGTTTTCGCCACGCCGGGCGCTTGGAAAATGGACACGTTTATCATCGTTGAAGGGCCAATAGACGCCCTGAGCATGGCGCACGCCGGCTACCCTGCTATCGCCGTTGTAGGCTGTACATTGCCGCTGTGGTTGCCCCGCGCTTGCGCTTTCAAGCGTGTGCTAATTGCGTCCGACGCCGACCCCAGCGGCGACGCGGCGGCGGGCGAGTGGAAGCGTCAGCTTGGCCCATTTGCTACCCATTGTGAACGGCTACTACCCAAAGGCGCGAAAGATTGGAACGAATTGCTTCAAGCCATAGGACGCGACGTGCTGGCCGACCTGCTGGCTGAGCCGGTAATGATGGAAGCCAGGGCGCTACAGTCGCTTGAAATGCACGGCGGCGGCGCGGCTTTTGAAGATGAAGAGTAATGAGTAAAGAGGTAGACAGGTAAACTATGGCTTGGTTTTCATTGTTATCAGTATAAACAATGAAATAATTTCAAAGAAGAAGCGACAGCACGATTTGATGAGGGTGGAAAACGGTAGGAGGTTAGAAATTATGTCCAACTTTACAAGTGAATTTTTGAGACACGAGGCGCGTATTGTGTGGCTCCAAGACCCAACACTTTTGCCCTGCGTGCGCGAGGCAATGGCGATGGGAAGCAGACGGCGAGGGCTAATTACAACAGGCTATCAACGCGACGGGCGCATTGTCGTTGGCTATGCCGAACTGAAACCGGATGCTGAATCATTGGGCTTAGGGCGTTTTATGCGTCGCGTGTTTTATCTAATGCCAAGAGACTGCGCCTTAGCTCCAAACGGCACAAACCGACATGGCGCACCAGAGGAAGCGGTAGACCCCACAACGGTGTTCCCAGGCGTGCCGGGCCGAACGACGAGGGCGGCGTGGGAAGGTGCTGGCAAGTGACGCGAGCCGAACGCCGGCTACTGGCCGAGGTCGAAAACTCTTCGCTGTGTTGGGAAGTGCGGGCGCTTGTGCAGCAGTGCGGGCGCTGGCAATCAAGCCCGACTTTTCTACTTCGTCGGCTAAACGAGAGCGCCACGCCTGCCAACCGAGAAAGCCCAACGTGGCCTAAGAACGCCAACCAATTGGGCGCTGCATTAAAGAGCTTTGCACCCGGCTTACGGCTCAAGAGCGTGGCCGTAACTTATAGCCGCAACAGTTCTTACGGCGGTCGTCTGTGGCACTTGCGACAATTGGAACAGTGCGACGAGCCGGAGCCGTCCACCCCGCGCAAGGGACGAACCGACCAAGAAGCGATGTACCGCGCCGGATATTTGCAGCCATTGAGAAAGAAACCGTTGAAACTTAAAACAACGGAAAATAACCTAAAGCATTGACACAGTAGCACACTTTTTCCTGAAAATCAGCTCGCGCGCGTCGAGACTGACCGGGTGAAAAGCCTTTTTCCACCATGCCAAGCCGCTTTCACCTTGTTTGTGTCCCAATGCTTTTGGAAAACGCAAATTATTTACCTAAATCAGTGACATAACCAAAGACGCAGCGGGGAAGCTTGAAATGGGCAATAAAAACAGTACGCGATGGGGCGGCCACACTAAAAAGCGTCTGGTCGAGGACTGCCGGCGTATATCAGCGCGCGAGGCTCAGCACGTTGGCATGGCTACCACCACAACACCAGTAGCTAACAGCGCCGCGCGGCGGCTTTGGTGTCTGTGTCCCTCATGCGGCGCGCGGGTTTGGTATCTGTACCAAGTGTCGAGCCAAGCACCCGACGCCGGCGCCGCCGAGCAGTGGGGGTGCCGGCAATGCCACGAGTTGACTTATACATCGGCCCAGCAGCGCGGCACATGGGCAGCATTTTACGCCGACCTAACACAAGAGAAGTGGAAGGCATATACCGACCAGCACGCCTCGCTTGATTGGCTTTACGCCAGAGTAAAAGAATCTTGGGATAAGCTGTGTGCGCCCTATGACTTGCGGAGTCTGAGCGCCGAAGAAGAGCTAAGGCTGATAGCGAGCATGGGCAGCAAAGAGAAGGTGCAATTCTATTATGAACGGCAGCTATGGAAATGGTCAGGTGTCCGCGATAGGTTAGAGCAGCGCGCCGCACGTTGGGCAATGCGTGACCTGAAAGCGGAGTGGAAGCAGCGGCACCGGAGTAACGGCGGGCAAACAGTGAAGGACTAACCAACACAGAATTTTGGAACACCTGTTTTTTGAAAATTAGGTGTAACTTCGGAGAGGCACCTGCCGACGCCTCACGGGGCGGGGTGCCCTTTGCATTCCTGACGGGGAGGGGTAGTGGCAAAAGTGCTGACCCAGCACCGCGCGACATCGGCGGAACTGTAGACTTTCCAAACTGTAGACTTTGGCGCGCGGTCGAGCCGCAGCTAACGGTAACATCCATCCGAGCGCCCACAGGCACACCCGCAAATAATTTGCGCTTGTGGTGCGTGCTGTTCCGCCTGCTGTTTTGTGTTCTATAAGTCAAGTTATACGCTAACAAGGCGCTGTAGTGTGTCAGTTAAAGCGAGTGCAGAGACTTGACACCATCAACGCGCCGCGTGGCACATTGCATAATTATATTCATATCAGATTTCCCGCTCTGTTTTCAGGAAGTGAGGAACGCCGCGAGCCGGCTGTTATAACGGCTTCCACTTTGGCGTTTAAGCGGCTTCTGAGGTGTTGGCTGTGTCGGGTGCGCGTCCGAGGTAGGGCGACGGCTGCAAGCGCAGCAGCGGCCATAGAACAAGCGGCATCATACGCAAAAGCCGCGCATCGTTTATTTGATGCGCGGCTTTTTTGTGTTCTACCGTTCTGTGCTACATCGGCAGCCAACGCGCAGCAGAGGCGGTGGCTTCCCAGTCGGCAGCGGTTCATCACGTCGCACGTCCACCGCCTTGTTCCAAGATTGTTTCTAATTGTCTTGTGAACTCAGAAAGGGACATTCCCATAGCACGGCAAATAGCCCACAGTTCCACTACATCAATCCGCCTTTCACCTGATTGGCACTTGCTAATGTAGGACTGAGGCTTACCCAACCGCTTGGCGACTTCCTCTTGGGTAAGCCCGGCCTGCTTGCGTGTTTCGAGCAAGTGGCGCAAGAAAACTGTGTATTCCTTTGATTGAAATGATAGTGGCTTTGGAATCGTATCTCACCCAACGGGTGAGGTTAATCCCATTATGTAAATGTCCCAGTGTGGGATATAATTACCAGAGGGTGAAGATATGACAAAGAAACCAGTATCCAAGTTAGGGGTCGGCTTGTTGGCTTTCTGGGGCTTGGTTGGTGTCGTAGGATATTGGAATACAGTGCAGAAAGAAGCGCGTAAAGAAGCGGCGGCAGAAGCCACTGTCCGCAAAGCAGAAGCAAAGCGCCAAGCCAGAGCCGGGTATTTGGCAGCTAATCCTAAAGTCGCGGCTACTGAACGAGCCGAACAGCGCAGACGTGCAGCTCAACAACAACAAAAATTCAGAGTAGCAGAAGAGCAAGACAGGCAAGCTGAAAGACAGGTGCAGCTATCGGAGAAACAGCGCGGCCAGCGCATTGAAAAATATCTCAAAGAAAATTTCGCCGGCGCCGCTGGATTTGAACCAACTTGGTATTTAGCGGTGAAACGTCAATACAGCTTTGTTGACGATAGAATCAAGGTTCATACCAACCTCAACTACGTCCTAAGCGGCGACCCATTGCGAGAAGAGTGGGAAAGATTAGCGCGTGGTACCTGCATGGGAGTATCCGGCTATATTTACGACAAAGCCAGCCCGGACAAGCACCTCAAAGAAGTTCAGGTGCTTTCGAGCGATGGGCGGGAGCTTGCCAGTTGCCCATAACGTGACTGGCAAACTAATCGTCTCTACAGAGTACTAACAAGGCGTTGCACCCGATGATCTAAATTTTCGCTTCGCGCGCTTGCGTGCGTCTTGACTATATGACATCATAAAAGTTGAAAGTACTTTGCCCAACGAATCTGACCACCAATAGGTATCAAACTATGGCAGAAAACAACAAACCAGTAGACATCACAAATCAAGGAGCAATCGAATCTACGCTAACATTGTTTCCTGGTTGGCTACGTGAAATGTCGAAAGGTACAACCGGGCCGCAAAAATTTGGTGGTAATCAGTACCCTATGTCCATGCAGTTCACCAAGTACTTGGGTAAGGAAATTGAACTTAAGATTACCGGCCCTTTTAAGAAAACTTTCACCTTTGATGCAGAATTGCCTCCGAACGACGGCGACGAACTACAATTTAAAATCGATTGGGGTAACGGTGAAATTAAGCTATTTCTATTTGCTCAACTTGTGGCCACACAGAAGGCCGAGCAAGGTCAATAAGACCCGTTCTGAAAGTGGATAGTGAACAAAATAACAAGATACTGTAGCCGATAAAATGCAGACCTAAGTTTCGCTCCCACCCCGCTTCATGCAAATGACCTAATGTGAAATTAGCGATGGCACATAAAGCGGGGTTGCGAGCGGGAATATCAGCCCACCGCTCGCAACCCCTTAAGCCAACGCCTTAGCCTATATGAAACCGCTTCTTGACGTACTCCACTGCGACTTGAACTGCGAAGTCAGATGTGAAGCTGGCAATCAATGGTTGTAAGGCAGGGACTTTGACGGACAGCCACAGCAGCAGTAACAAGAAGGGCAACGCCAGCAGCCAACGAGCTACCTTCTTGAATAACGGCATCATGCTGGTTCTGCAAAAGCATGGTGACACTACTTGTGTACAATGGGCAGGAGCATTTCCAACAACAATGCTACTGTTGGAAATGCTAATTACGGTTGGGCTGTAAACAAATTGAACGACCTGGTGCGGCAAGTGCTCACCGCATTGAGAATCAGGAGCGCGCTTGCAGATTGCGCGTCCTTCTGTCACACTTTTGTTCATTGTTGTAACCATGCTGTGATGATCGCCTGGAAAACTCTCATCACAGCCAAACTGAAAAGCAGTTTTAGATTTCCCTCGCACCGAGCATCTCCACGATAGCTCAGGCGAGGGATTTTGCTTTTCTTACTCTTACAACGTTTTTCTTCCCGATTTGTTAATGGATTTGCACCAACCTCCTTTTGCTTCAGTAACAGAAGCGCGTGAGATGCGTGCGCGGGTTACAGTAAGGCCATGCCGCGCACGCTTATGTAAAGGCCACTCGCGCGGCCACACATAACATTTTCTTCTGCCGCATACCCGATAGCGAAAAATCTCGACAACCTTTCGATTCGAGCGGGCCGAACGCGACAAAACGCCGTTCTGGGGGTCTCAAAGACACAGTGGAACCGTGCCGAGGCGACCAAAGTAGGGCTTTGGATGCGTTGTGCCTATCGCTTTGTCACGACAGAGACCAAATTGTAATTACGTCTTGGGGGTCTTGAGTGGTTTTTGGGACTTCAATGACAGTCCCGCCCGCCGGGGTCTGATATGTTGTGTGCAGGCGTCTTTTCAGCCGGGGACATGGCTTAAAGCGACTGCGAGGAATACTGCGAAGGTGCTCTCAAGAGCGCCTTACTCACGTAAATAAACGATTTCACTTACACAAGGTTCACATTAATTATACCATATTTTTGAGGAAAATGCAAATAATTAGCAATCTCGCCAAATCTCGCCAACAGCCTTGATATTCCGACACGCAAGCATGGCGAAGTATGGCGGGATTAAACTAAAGTGTAGAAGATTAGAACTTTTTGTATTTTTGTGTAACAATATGCACAGGAGCGTGAAGTAATGGCGGATATGCTTTTGACCATTGACCAAGTAGCCGAGCGGCTACAGATTCACCCGGCCAGTGTGCGCCGACATTTGCGTGTTGGGGTGCTGCGCGGCGTGAAGCGGGGCAAGTTGTGGCGTGTGCCCGAAAGCGCGCTATACGAGCCGGCACCGGCCCAGGGACACAGCCGCAGCCGTTCCCACCGCGTAGCGCCTGAAATCATCCAGGCTGATGATGTATGGGCCAACATGAACAGCGGCGACGACGCACGCCGCGACGTGGCATTGCGCGCGCTTTTCCAAGCACCAGAGGCAGTGCAAGCGATTGTGATGCAACGCAGCGCCGAGGCCGCAGCCCGCTACTATGCTACGCCCAAAGGCGACACCGAGCTTGCCGATTGGCGGGCGCTGGACGGCGAACCGTTCCACGACGATGAGGGAGACGGCGCCGACCTATGACCATTGGCACCGGCCCCAGCAATAGCCCAGCAATCAACCCCCGGCGCGGCGAGGTGTGGCGTGTGCAGCTTGACCCGGTACGAGGCAGTGAGCAGAGCAAGACGCGGCCCGTTGTGGTTTTGAGCGAGCCGCCGCGCGGACGCCCGACCATGAGACTGTGCGCGCCCGTCGTTCACTTTAAGCCAGAGCACGCAGGCATGGTGTGGTGCGTGACGTTACCACCCGACGCCGACAACGGTTTAAGCAAGCAGAGCACCGCCGACGCAGCACAAACGCGGGCGCTTGACACAGCGCGCTTTGTGCAGAAGTTAGGCACCGTCAGCACCGCGAAATTAGAACTCATCGCCGAGGCGCTTTATCATTGCGTGAAGTCCCCACCAACGCAGCCAAAAACCAGCACAGCGCCCGCGCCATAGCACCCTACTTATGAACCGCCCCAGTTGGAACGACATCCGGGTTAAAGCCGCTGCATTTGCTAACGAGTGGCGTGATGCTCATTACGAGCGTGGGGAAACTCACAGCTTTTACAATGAGTTTTTCGAGATTTTCGGCGTCCGGCGCCGGCAGGTTGCCACCTTTGAAGAACCAGTAAAGAAGCTGGGAAACAAGCAGGGATTCATTGACTTGTTTTGGAAGGGCACGCTTTTAGTCGAGCAAAAAAGCGCCGGGCGCAGCCTCGAAGAAGCCAAAGCACAGGCAATGGGCTATTTCCCCGGCCTGAAATCTTTTGAGCTACCCCGTTACATTCTCCTTTGCGACTTTCAAAACTTCGAGCTGCACGATTTAGAAACGAGCGAAACGGTTTCCTTTGGCTTGGCCGAACTGCCGGCGCACGTTGAAGCCTTTGGTTTCATCTTAGGCATCGAAAAGCGCATCTTCCGCGACCAAGACCCGGTAAACATTGCCGCTTCGGAAATCATGGGGCGGTTGCACGATTCGCTAAAAGCAGCGGGTTACGCAGGCCACGACCTTGAACGCTTTTTGGTGCGATTGCTGTTTTGCTTGTTTGCCGACGACACCGGCATCTTTGAGACACGCGACATTTTCACGACGCTTGTAACGGAGCGCACCAACGAAGACGGCTCAGACTTAGGTTTGTGGCTCAGTCAGCTTTTTCAGGTTCTCAACGAGCCAGAGGAGCAGCGTCTAAAAAACCTCGATGAAGACTTGCGAGCATTCCCCTATGTGAATGGAGATTTGTTTGCTGAACACTTACGCATTCCAGCCTTTGATCGAGCCATGCGCCAGCGGTTGCTTGAGGCGTGTACGTTCAACTGGGATGCAATTTCGCCGGCTATATTCGGCGCGCTTTTTCAGTCAGTAATGGAAGGGCACGAGCGCCGCGCGCAGGGCGCACACTATACGACGGAGCGGAACATCCTCAAGGTGATTCGCCCGCTGTTCTTAGATGATTTGCGCGCTGAGTTTCAACGAATTTGCACGTTGCAGCGTGGCAAAAAAGCGGCGCTTGAAGCGTTCCACGACCGTTTGGCCGCACTGCGCTTTTTTGACCCGGCTTGTGGCTGTGGCAACTTCTTAGTGATTGCCTACCGCGAATTGCGCGAGTTGGAATTGGACGTATTACGAGAGCTAAACCCAAACAAGCAACAAGTCACCAACATTGAGGCGCTTGTGAGGGTGAACGTCCACCAGTTCTATGGCATTGAGATTAGCGAGTTTCCGGCGCGCATCGCGGAAGTCGCCATGTGGATGACCGACCATATAGCCAACAACCGCGTTTCTCTTGAGTTTGGGCAGGTGTTCGCCCGTATACCCTTGCGCCACTCGCCACACATTCACCACGCCGACGCACTGGAAATTGATTGGGCCAGCGTCTTACCGCCCGAAGAATGCCATTTTGTTTTTGGCAATCCGCCTTTCATCGGTTCCAAATATCAAAGTGCTGTGCAGCGGGCGCAAATGCAGCGCGTGGCCAACTTAGGCGGCAGCGGCGGCACTCTCGATTATGTTTGCGCGTGGTTTCTCAAAGCCGGCCAGTATGTAAATAATTTGCCCGTCCGCATCGGCTTTGTGGCGACCAACTCCATTACTCAGGGGGAACAAGTCGCGCAGTTGTGGCCGTTGCTCTTTGGCCGCCACAGTTTAGAAATCGCTTTTGCCCATCGCACTTTTGCATGGGGCAGCGATGCGCGCGGCATGGCGCACGTCCATGTGGTGATTATTGGCTTGGTGCCACGCAGCGAAGAACCAGCGACCAAACGCTTGTTTTCCTACCCTGATTTGAACGGCGACCCGACCGAAAGCCCTTGCACCAAACTTTCACCCTATCTAATCGAAGCGGGGCGATTGGGCGACCCGCACCTTGTTGTGCGCGAAGTGTCGCAGCCCATCAACGGCGCCGCGCCGGTAGTAATCGGCTCCAAGCCGATTGACGGCGGGCACCTCATTTTTAACGCAGCACAAAGAGACGAGTTTTTAGCGAGTGAGCCAGGAGCGGCAGCCTATCTGCGTCCTTTTCTTGGCAGCAAAGAACTTATCAACGGCCTGCAACGCTGGGTTTTAGCATTGCACAATACCCCACCCGCCGAACTACGCCAAATGCCCCACGTTCTTGAAAGATTGGAACGGGTGCGCTCTTGCCGTGAACAAAGCACCAGCCCGCCCACCCGCGCGCTTGCAGCCACACCCACACGCTATCACGTCAATGTCTTACCCCAGCGCCCTTACTTAGCAATTCCCGAAGTCAGTTCTGAGCAGCGCGATTACGTACCCATTGCCTATTTGCAACCACCAACAATCCCCAGCAACAAACTTCGCATTCTTCTTGACGCCGATTTATGGCAATTTGGCGTGCTAACTTCAAGGATGAATACAGCGTGGCTACGCGCAATCGGCGGGCGCTTGAAAAGCGACTTCACTTATTCGATTGATGTCGTTTACAACAACTTCCCTTGGCCAAGTGCTACAGACGCGCAGAAAGAACAAGTTGGCCGACAAGCACAGGCGGTGTTGGACGCCCGCGCCGCATTTCCAACGGCGACACTTGCCGACCTCTACGACCGCTTGGCGATGCCGCCGGCACTGCGGCAAGCCCACGCCAAGCTTGATGCAAACATAGAGCGGCTATATCGGCCTCAACCATTCGCCGACGACGCGCAGCGAGTTGAACATTTGTTGGCGCTTTACGAAGCTCTTTCCGCGCCATTGCTTGCGAGAACACATCAAAAGACCAGGCGCCGCGCAGCCGCGAGACGTTGACTTTTTGTGAAATAATTAGCAATTCCGCCAGTTCCCGCCAACCGGGTTGATATTCCGACACTCAGCATGGCGAAGTATGGCGAGATTACACGAAGATACAGGCGAGGGGCACAGATGAATAAGCAAGAAGCCGCCAACTTTTTAGAAATCAGCCAACGCTCATTAGAGAGGTATACGGCACAAAAGCGCATCGGGCACACGCTAAAGCCCGGCAAGACGCGGCCCACGCT
>MWWG01000092.1_pt1 | contig 13716 bp, 18 predicted proteins | sample 1047331 | NCBI WGS metagenome assembly MWWG01 (sample SAMN06349968, study PRJNA376086) | soil metagenome | isolation source: MG6-4 sample Antarctic (ecotone) soil | place: Antarctica | collected 2015-01-13 | reverse complement strand
GGTTCCGGCTTACACCCCCATGATGCAACCTGGTGCGTAGTCGCGATGACTTTGGCGTCAAAAGCTACCGCTGGCGGCATGGCTTCTGCGGGGCAAGTACAATGCGTATGGGGGTGTCGAGGCCAAGCTCGGCCCCCGTTTTTCCCTGAGAAGTAGAACGGGGGCCGTCTTGTCTCGGAAGCTCACTCCCCAAAGGAGGTAGCCATGCGATGAAGATGAGAATAAAACTTGGTAGGAAGTTTGAGTTTAGCTTACGCGTCGACAAAGCGGTTCTATTTGCTCTGTTGATGCTGTTCTGCTAATAACTCTGAGCCTCGTTCGGTTACCGCCGTTCGGGGCTCTTTTTTATTATATCCCTTCGATGAGAGCTACGCTTACCGGCGTGCCTGAGGCACGCCGGCTACGACTGTCACCTGTTCGTGTTGGAAGCCAGTAGCTTCAACCGTGCCAAGGTGGATTCAGCCTGGAATCGAGCTAGTGCCGCTGCTTCCTTGGCGCGGAGGCTGGCCAGGACGACCGTCAGCGTTTGTTTGCGCTCAGTTGTCAGAACAGGATCGCGTAGATCATCTTCGATGGCGTCCATCTGGTTTTGCACTTTGACCGCCTCGGCCTGGTGGAAGTCATAGGCAGCCTGGACCGGCGCGAGGATTGCGGCGCGGTCCGGCTCTGCCGCCTGTGTCGTTTGGGAACCCAAGAGCAGGGCTGCGGAAAAGAAAAACGCTTTGCTAAGTTTCATAATTTATCACTTCCAAAAGGTTAGTGGCTAAGAGTCATCGGAGAGCCGTTGCCTAAGGCTTACCGGTAGTTGACCTGAGCTTGTGCCTGGCCTTTGGTCGTCAGCGTGCCGCAAGACACGCAACGGATTTTGCTCAACTGTGATACGGGTTCGGGTCGGCCAGGCCTTGATATTCACTATCCGTGAGGTAATTTAGCCGTGTTAGCTGGTACGGGTATTCGCCTTTCAGCAGGACGATAGGCCGTTCAGGACCTAGCCGCATCACTTCGTCAGGCGTCAGCAGGGACCGGCCGGCAAACTGTTGGCTCACGCCGGCCGATTTGCCCCGATTCATCGATCCGCCGCCGCCCGACAGGCTGCTTCCGGTGTTTTTCCCTTCGTTCTCGGTTTCGTACTCGATGGTGGCTTGTCCCAGGGAGTCCGAAATGTATTTGGCCGTGTCATAGTCGTCGGTACCGAAAAACGTCTTGGCCGAGTTGGCCAGGAATGTTTGCCACTTCGGGTAGACCCCTTTTAGCTGGCTCAGGTCCTGGATGAATATCCAGAACGAAAGGCCGTAGCCGCGCAACAGGCTTACGGCATCCTCGATGGCCTTCATGTAGCCGAGCTGGCCGAACTCGTCCAGGAAGAACGCTACCCGGTGGGCCGGCTGTTTCGGCGACGAGGTAACTGCGGCGATTACCGATGCAATGAAGCCGCGCACGAAGCGGGCGTTCGTGCTGATCTTGACGGCCGGCAGTACCAGGTAGACGGTCATCAGTTCGTTTTTGATGTTGGCCAGCTCGAAATCCGACCGCGATAAGGTGGCCGCGATCCGGGGATCGTCCAGGAATGATGTGTGGCGTCGGGCCGTGGACAGCACCGACCCACGCTCGCGGTCCGCCATACCCATCAGGGTATTTGCGGCCCGCGCCGGGATACCAAATGCCACGCTTTCGTCAGACGCCATATCTGCCAGAGTCCCCAGGAAAGTTTCTTCATCGGTTGTCAGCATCCGGCGCAGTTCGCCCAGGTGGCGTAGTTCAGCGCTTAGGCCGGAGACGTGCAGCATTAGGCCCTGCAGGAGCATCTTGGCCGATTCGTCAAAATGGGCTTCGCCGCCCTTGGTATCCACGATGACCAAGCTGTCGGCCAGTGCGGCTGATTCGCTGACGCATTCCGGATCGGTGGGATTGATGCGATCCAGGAGATTGAAAGCATGCGTCTCGCCCTTGGTCTCGTTGAATGGGTCTACCACATACACTTTGTGGCCCATCTGCCGGCGTGCTCGGGCTGTGACAGCGGCATTTTCCCCTTTAACGTCTAGGACCAGGGCCGATCCAGGATAGGTCAGCAGGTTGGGAATTACGGCGCCGATGCCCTTTCCTGCGCCGGTCGGGGCGACTGTCACGACGTGGCCGGTGAAGCGGAAGCGTTCATCCAGTGGTGCCGGCACATCGGCGGCTCTGGCCAGGGCGAAGCCGGTTGCGTTGTTGGACTGCGCCAGGTGGCCGCCGGCGATCATCTCGGCGGTGGTCCCCCAGCGAGCCGAACCGTGGGTAGCCTTCTCTGCCGCCATTTCGGAAGCAGCATCACCAGTTGGTGCCCTACCTGAAACACTTTCGCGAAGGTTGTCCAGCGTGCCGCCCAAGGTGCGCAAATGCTTTGCCAGCGGTGACGTGCCGAGGCGTGCCGCCATCCACTCGAAGACACGGCCGCCGAAGTAATACATGCCAACTGTGCCGGCCAGTGTGGCCCCTATGCCGAACCACTGTGGCAGCATGGGCAGCAGGACAAAGGAGACTGCGAAAACTACGCCTGGGAGTAGGTACGCAATGCCTGCCGTGATCCCGACGACAGCGGGGTTCAGCCGGCGTTTGCCGGCGAGCCAGGCCGCGCCGAACATCACTACCAGCAGCAGGAATAAGAAGCCCTTCCACACCACCGCCAACCGGTCACCGAATCCGCCCACATAGCCGGTAACGGTGCGGCCCTCTTGTCGGTCGCGGATCGCGCTTGCTTCGGTTTTCGATTCGTTGGACCTGGCCTGCTGCACCTCAGCTTTTTCTGACTGGCCCAGGCCGCGTATGAACTCGACACCTCGGGTCACAGACTGGGCGACCAGCTGCACGCCTGCGGTGCCGGCCTGGCTCGCTTTTTCGCCATCCAGGCCGGCAATGATTTTTTGTGCTGCACTGTCTAAATCCGTAGCTGACCCAAGGCCGGCATTCTGCATGAGGAACTGTATATCTTGCCCGTACAAAATAACGACCGCTGCTGCGCCGGGAACCTGCCTGTTTGCGGCTGCTGCTGCTTGCATCTCTTTAACCATGGGAAGGGCTTTGGCCCATTTTTCCCGATAGGTCTTCCAGTCGCCGGTATTTGTCGCCATCGATAAATCTTGCTGCGCAACGCCCAGTGCGGCTAGCTTCGATTCCCAAGTGGCGTAAACGGCATTTTCAGCTGCGCATGCCTTCCGCTCCCATTCTTCTGCGGATGTCTTGTCTTGGCTAAATTCAGTGGTGCCAGGTACGCATTGTGCGAACACTGCCGCCTCTGCTTGGATAGGGATAAACAGCGCTGCCGTGGCGAGGGCTGTTGTCCCGAGCAACGTGCGCATTATCTTCGGATAGTTGGTCATAGTTTCCTCTGTACAGGTTTATATGGCATTAAGGACGGTTGCCGCCGTCGTTGTCTTTGCCATCGGTAGTTGTTTCTATTGGCGTAATCGTTGGGAGGTTGAATAGCTCACGGTCTCTCTCAGCTTTCAATATAGGGTTGAGCAGTTCATGTAGCTGCTTTTCTTTCCATTCGCCACTTTTGATTTTGGCTAGAATAGCACCGCCAATCAATATTTTACGACGCGTATCCTTCTTTCGCTCGACTTCGTTTTCACGCTGTTTAAGCGTCTGAATTTGTGCTCGTATTTGAGCTTCCTTTTCCAGCAGATCGGCTAGCTTTTCGTTTGTAGGTTTTGCCATTTTGGTCCCTCCGTGTATGGGACTTCCATGCTATACGAGACCGTCGGGTTGCGCAACCCGAGAGAAACGAAGGGCGCACTTATGCAAACTCTTCGAGTTTGCGTGCGGCAGGGTTCCCCTGCACCCCTAACGTCAACCCCCTTTGCGCTTTGGCTAAAAATTGTGTATTGTATTTTCATTGCCGCAAAATTTTAGCGGCTAAAGAATATGGGTGTCGGTTGAAGCGCCGAAAAAATTTAGCGGCTAAAAAAAGTGGGTTATCCGGTGGCAATATTTCATCTAAGCGTTAAGACTATTAGCCGCAGTGCTGGCCGTTCTGCCACTGCGGCTATTGCTTATCGTTCTGGTGAGAAAATCACCGACGAGCGCACCGGGATGGTGTTCGACTACTCGCGCCGTAAAGGCATTGAGCACACAGAAATTTTTCTGCCGGCTGGGTCTCCCCAGTGGGCGACGAACCGGGCCGAATTATGGAACGCCGCCGAGCAGGCAGAAACCCGTAAGAACTCGACGGTTGCCCGCGAGTTTGAAATCGCGATTCCATCCGAGCTGAACAAGGAACAGCGCCTTGAACTGGTTCGAGATTTTGCCCGTGACCTGGTAGAGCGTCACGGGATGGCTGTTGATGTGGCCATCCACGAGCCAGGCGAAGAAGGTGACAATCGCAATCACCATGCACATGTGCTGTGTACTACGCGCCGGCTAACACCGGAAGGCTTCAAAGACAAGACCCGCGAACTGGACGAGCGCGCCAGCGGCGAGGTTTTGAATTGGCGGGCGCGCTTTGCAGATACCGCAAATCGACATCTTGAAAATGCAGGACGTGGGGAACGTGTTGACCATCGAAGCCTTGAGGCACAGCGTACAGCCGCCATCGAGCGGGGCGACGTAGTGCAGGCGGAAATTCTGGATCGGGTTCCGACCATACATCTAGGCCCTAACGTAATCCAGATGGAGCAGCGCGGCATTCCTACGGAGCGTGGTACTCAGTCGCGGGATATCACTACACGCAATGCACAAATTATCGACCTGGCCGCAGCCCGCAAACGGATGGAGGCAGCACGGTCGATTCAAGAGCCGGTATCCCGAGATTTGGACGCGGAGCTACTGCGAGATGCCGTGCATGCCCACGAGCCTCTCCAGGCGGCCAATGATGCTGCTCGACCTTTCGCCCTCGCCGTGAACAACACAAGAGGTTTGAACCGTAACGATAGACAGGAATCCACTATGCCAGACGAAGACTTCAAACAGCCGAATGCTGAGCAACTATACGAGGATAAGGAAATTGCCAAACAGCAGGCAAGCACCTTAGCTAAGGAGTTGAACGCCGACAACGATAAGGGGGACCATACCAAGGAAGCACGGAGGCGCGAGCTGTTGGCGCGTTTCAAGGAAAAAGCGGATCGCGATCGAGGCGACAACGACCGCGGCCACTAAGGCGGTGCCCGATCGGCGGCAACCGAGCGAGCACCTAATCACAAACCACCTGTACAGAGGCGGACCATGACTACCCACAATGTTACCGGCCACACGCGCCGTCAGCTAAAGAAATACAAAATTATCTCTGCATTCGCTGTGCTTGGCCTGGCCTTGGCCGGCTGGATGTTTCAGACAGCCTATGTGCAACACATCGAGCTGCTGAATGCTGGGGATGCCGTCGGGGCAGAAACTACTGCGCAACGGTATGCCGCAGGGCCACCAGGAGGGCCGGCCATGAGCATTCAAGCCTGGCGAAAAACGGCCCTATCTGCCTACATCATCGCGGGCATAACGCTAACCACAGCTACTTATACTCTCGCAACCACCCAAGCTAACGCAAATGCTTTAGCAGCTCAAAAGAGCCATGTGGATGAGAACGAGATCAAGATGGCCAATGAGATCGAAGACGGCGTAAACGCCTATGGCGCATCAGGCCTGACCAGTCCGATAGATACACGGCCTAATAGTCCAGTGGACTGGTCAACGGTCGCCCCTGGCGTAATGCCGTCTGTAGTTGGTATTTCAGTGGTCCTAAGGCCCAAAGGCATGGGGGAAACCAACCGTGCATGGATAGTGCCAGGAGTGGCGACGAACCGCGCTACGGCTCTGCTTACGCGCTACCGAGCCTGGCGCCAAGATTGGGCAACGGAAGATAAGGGGCGCGCTTGGCGTCCCTACGGTGCCGGTTTCATTGTGGGTGATGGGAATACGGTTTTGACTGCCGGTCATGTGGTAGCGGAGGCAGAGTCAGTACGGGTAAAGTTGGCCGCAGGGGGATGGCGAGCTGCCCGGGTCATTGGCCTTGACGAGGCCCAGGATGTCGCCGTGCTGCTAATTTCTGGTGAGCCAGGGCCAGCATTGCCGATAGCGTCAACTATGCCGCGTCAGGGACAATCCATTGCAACAATCGGATCTCCGGCCGGCTGGGGTTTTTCGTTGAGCGCTGGGACTGTCAGCCGTTATGGAAGGGACAGCGGGCTAATCAAGCCGGCTACGTTCCTGCAGGTCGATGCTGCAATTATCGGTGGCAACTCTGGCGGTGTAGTGTTTAACGCCAAGGGGGAAGCGGTTGGCATGGTTAGCTATGGCAATCGCTTTACCCAAGCTGTTCCCATCGAGCGCGTTATGGCTGTGGCCGACTCGATCCGACGCGGGAAGAAATACGCCGGCTGAGCCAATTTCCCAAAATGAGTAGCAAGCCTGTATTCGGACATTTTCCGGGTTATTCGGACATTTTCCGGGTGCTATGTGTGTCAATTTGATAATATTTACTCATTATGGGAAATAGTCTGCATATGGCGAAACCTAAAACCCGCTTTAGCTCTTTCGTGAAGGAGCTGGCCCTGACTGGGCCAAAGCGGCCGTTCCCACCCTTCGTGACTCGGACAACGTTGAAGGACCTGTTGGCAGACGATGAAGACACAGCGGCCTCATGGCTCAAGGCCGAGGTACAGGCGGCGTTCGATGACACCAGCCCGGCCGTCCCGCATGATGAAGCGATGCGTCAGGTACGCGCCGCGATCAAGTTCGTATAAGGTGGAGCCATGTACAACCAAATATTTGTCACCAACGTGCTGCGCCTGCTTGAGCAGCAAGACATAACCAAAGTGGACCTGGCCGCCAGGGCCGGCGTTTCGGTGTCTTTCCTCTCCGACCTCACGAACAGTAAAGCTAACCCTTCCCTCCGGATCATGGAAGCCATCGCGGGCGCACTGGCGGTGCCGCTACCAATGCTCCTACGCGACCCGCAGGTCGCGTTGAATGACGGAACTAAGGCTGTCGAAGGGACCTACGTCCTGACGGAGTTTCAGGCGTACACAGCGGCCAAGTGGGACGCGCAGAATCGCCAAAAGGCTAGTCGCCATCACGTGCAGTAACCTTACCTTCCATCATCGATTATTTTTTTGATGAGATATCCGAGGCCGAGGATGGCGACAAATACCCCCCATTTGAAGTACCAGGCATTCCACCATATCGCTTCAACCTCAGAGCTAAACGGGAAGACCTGGCTAGCCCAATGTGCCAGCGCCGGCCACCAGCAAGCCCAGAACGACGCCAATAGTATTGGCCAGATCGCACCTGGTCGAATTTGCTCTATGTCGTCCCCAAACTTCCACGAAGCGCCGGCTAAAACAACCCAGCCTATCAGGCGACCAAAAACTGAAGCACCGGAGCTTATGTCAAGATTAAAAAAGGTGGAAAACTGCCAAATCACATAGGCGGCAATCGCTACAACACCCCCTATCACCAAAATTATCCAACTGTCGTCATTGTTATTACGGCTGTTCATAGCACTCCAATGTACTTGCTGTTAAATTAAGGAAGCTGCGCGAACTTATCTTGCAGAAGAGCTGTAATCTCGTCCACCATTTTTGTACCCCGCATAGCGCACGATGCTTTGATCTTTGCATGAAGACTAGCTGGCACATCGATTGTTAGCCGTTTGGTCCCCTCAGGCTCTACAGCTTTGCGCTCATCGACCCATGCATCCGCCGAAGTCACCGCCTTGGCGGCAGGCTTTGCTCCAATCGAAATTTTCTTGGTACTCATCGTGTGTACTCCGTCATGATTTCTGTCATTACTGCCTGTACTTCCAAAGCAGCCATACCGTCCTGATCGATCTCGAATATCGACTTCCCTTGCGCAGCGGCCTCAGCGAAGACAACACGTTGCGTGACGCTTGCCCTCAGCACCGGCAAAGGGTAAGCCGCCAAGGCTTCCCCTACATCCCGACCAATAGCTGTATTTGCGATTTTACGATTAACCACAAAACAAGATTTCAGGGTTTCTTTATAAACACGTGCTTCGTCAATTAACTTAACGACTTCTTCTGCTGCCCAAATATCATATGGAGAAGGCTGAACAGGTATAACAACCAGGTCACTTGCCATGATCGCACTACGGGCAAGATCAGTTACCCGTGGAGGGCCATCAATTACTATATGGTCAAATCCGTGACCGATGATGGCGATTTCTTTGTGAACGGTTGGTCGAGGCAAGCCCACCACTGCAAAAAGCGGTGCCGCCTGGCGAGCTGCTGACCAGTCCAAGGCGCTTCCCTGTGGGTCTGCATCGATCAACAACACTCGTGCTCCGCTTCTCGCTAACCCTGCCGCCAAGTTCACCGCCAGCGTAGTTTTACCCACGCCGCCCTTCTGATTTAGGATGCCGATAATCATAAGTCCCCAAGTCTATTGATCGTATTTGTAATTTTACTTTAAATCGTTTTTCTGTAAATGTAATTTACGTCACGTAAAGCGAACCCCACCTAGCACCCCCTAGACTGGGAGTCAAAACCCGACGCGGCCAACCCCACCTGTAACCTAAACCTACTGCCCCTACAGGGGCAAAATGTCCAGGGGTGTGGACATTCTGGATGTCCACTGGGGGCGGTATTGGTGATCTAGGATAGTCAGGAGACTTGGGCTTGACTGCAATCCTCGGGGTTTCACACACATTAGTAAGAAAAAACCAAGTACGAAACCCTCGAATGGGAGTCAAAACCCGACGCGCCGCGCCACCTGACAACGCCACCTGTAAGCTAAACCTACTGCGCGCAACGGCTCTTATGTCTAATCGAAACCATCATTTTAATCATATGTGATATACACTTTATGATATAATGTATATCAGTTGATCTAAATGTGAGGCAGGCGAATGATGCAAAGTGTCAGTATGGAGACGGCAAAAGCCTTGGTCAGTAGCAACACCGTGACGAAGGCCATCGTCCAGTGCTTCGACGGCCGGCGCTGGGCCATCGTGCTACGCGGCCGCGACGAATACGTGTTGAAGTCGGCCAGACAGAACCCGCGTGCTTTCGCCAAGATCGAGACAGCCCTGGGCGAAATCCAGGAGCTGGGCCTTCGTCATGCCGAGATCGATTTCGTTAAGTGGCAGCGCGACCAGACAACGTTGCCGGCGGCGGCCGCATGAAGTACAGCTATGAGATCAACCCGCGCCCTGTCGAGCTGGGCGGCGGTTGGAAACTGCGATTGCTCGATGGTGGCGAGGAAATGGGCCGCGGGGTCTTCCCTGTCATCGCGGATGATCCGCAGGCCGGCATCACCTGGTGGAACGAGTGCAGCGAGCAAGAGCGCGCCCACTGGCTGATGATGGCCGCCTCTGCGCGGCCGGCTGACGCTTACCACGCTTACCAGCTGGCCGAGGCATACGCCGACGCCGAGGCTACCGCTTACGAATGGCTCGACTCAAGGGAGGGCGCATGAGCGCGAACAAGTCACAAGCAATGGCAAATATCCAGGCACGCGCCGAGGCTGCCTTGGCCGCGCAAGCTGCGCAGGGGCAGACCGACCTGTTCGGCGATGCGGCCCCAGCGCCGGCGCTGGTGGCCAACATCGAGCAGCCGCCCCCAGCGTTGGCCGAGGACGTGGCCAAAATAGTCGGTAAGCGCGCCAAGCTCTTGCCGGTGCGGCATGTAGAGCGTGATTTTTTCCTGTGCGATATGTTCGACTACGCCATGAAGGACGACGGCGCCAGTATGGAGGCGCCGATTTTCACCCTCTCGACCAAACCGGACTTGACCGTATGGCAGTGGACAAGCAAGGACGGCAGCAAGGCGCTAACCGTCACACCTAGCGTGATGGGCCGAGCAACCATGTTCGACAAAGATGTGCTGATTTACGTTATTTCTCAAATGACGGAAGCACTTAACTGTGACCGACAAGATGCCAAGAACAGAACAGTTCGTTTCGTCGTATACGACTACCTGGTAACGACCAACAAGCCCACAGGCGGTAAAGAATACAAGCGCTTAGAGACGACGTTAGAACGCTTGCGCGGCACCTCGATCAAGACTGACATTACGACTGGCGGTACCCGAGTTAAAGAGGGTTTCGGCATCATCGACAGCTGGACCATCGTGGAAAAATCGCCCGACAACGAACGCATGATTGCCATTGAGATCACGCTTTCGAAATGGTTGTTTAATGCTGTCCAGGCGCACGAAGTCCTAACGATCCATCGTAATTACTTCCGCCTCCGCAAGCCCCTTGAGAAGCGCTTGTACGAGCTGGCGCGAAAGCATTGTGGGAATCAAGCAGCCTGGACTATCGGCTTAGAACTGCTCCGGGAAAAATGTAGCGCACACAGCCATATTCGGGCCTTCCGTAGCCAGGTACAAGAAATCATGGCTGCGGACACCCTGCCTGAATATCGCATGGTGTATTGCCGTGAGAAAGACCAGGTGACGTTCTACATCAGGGATGCAAAGAAATTGATTGCCGCCATTGCATCAGGGAAAAGCAATTTGCCCGAAAAATTTAGATGAGCGGTCATCGTTATATCACTGACGCTTAGGCTGGCCAAGGCATCGTTCCATCGATGACGCCTGTGGATAGTATCGTTACATCACTGACGGTTTTCTGTGGATAGCCTCGTTACATCACTGACGGCCATATCGTTACATCACTGACGCCTGATTTTTACCAACCCAGTGTTCATGGGCATCTCTGGGAGATTTCCACAGGCTTAACAACGCGCGCGTTTGTTAACCCTTTAAATCTTTTAACGGCGCGGCCTAACGGCCGGGGCACCCCGAAGGGGTGCCCCCGAACAAGTCGGCTCCCCCTCCCCGCTATCAAGAGTCCGCAAGCGGACTCAAAACGCGGCTGAAGCCGCGTAATGCAAAACAACGAGACACACCAGCCAACCTATCCAGAGACGATGCACAAAGAACTAACAACCAAACCGTCCCTGACAGCCCTCCGGGGGCGCCCTTCGCGAGGCGGGGAATGGGGTAAAAACCACCCCACCCCCACCTGCGGAGCATGGGTCACTGCAATGGCGTCAAGGGGCCGAGTCCTCGCCCGATGGGCTGCGGGCCGCACCAACCCCTTGACCCCATCTCCGTTTAGGAGCCTGTCGTGGCTTGCCAAAGGCCACGCTGACGCGTTTACAGCCCCGCAGTGACGTTTTTTTTCGGTAAAGCAGTGAGGGCGCGAATTACAAGACTTAAAGGCCTTAGGCGGGCTGTAATCGAGTGGCGTTTGCAGAGATGATGGGGGTGTAAGCCGGAACCCTGTCGTTTTCAGAAGACGACTGCACCAGTTTATTGGGCTGGCCGCCGTGTGTGCAGCGGACTTCTGACCGGAAAGGGGCAGGAGTTCTATGCACGAAGCGCCGCGAGAGGCATGGATTGCTCGAAAGTCCCGTGCACGGGGCGACGACGCCGGAACCGCCGATAATACCTACGATCAACCGGCGAGTTGCTTGATGCGCTCAATCAGGCGACCGAATGCCTCGTTCACGTATTCCTGCACCTTGGGTTCTGCGCCCTGCTTTCGCAGCGAGTCCTTGAAAGCATCCAGGTCGGACAGCCATTGCCGATGCAGTCGGCCCAGCTCGTCGAATTGAGGCCGGAAGACTTGCAGATTGCCGCTTGCACGAAATGCCTGATAGCCGCGCTCAAGCGTGGCCGCCGTGGTCAGCAATTGCGCGCCTATTTGCTTGTGCTGTTCGGAGAACTCGGCCATGCCGTCATAGGCCCGCGATGCCTTGTTGCGTTCGGCTTCGGACGCCTTTTCCATGATGTGGGCGTAGCGGTAGAACCCTGGGAACTCGCGGGACAACGCCATGATCTGTTGGTCGGAAGTGCCGACCCAAATTCGGTGCAGGTCTGGCGCATACCCCATCATGCGGTTGATGATGGCATGGGCTTCGCTGACACCTTGGACGGCAAGCTGTTGCATGTGTTGGTCGATCTTCGTGGCCAGACGGCGAAATTCATTCATGCTCATGGCCGTCCTGAATCAAGCAACCGCGAGCGTCAGGTGTCCGACCGGATTGGCCGCCGGCCTCACCTTGATTTCGATGTCGTAGCCGAGGCGATTCAAGCAGTCCATCAGCTTGCGCTCGGACAGGTTGGTAAAGTCGCCGCGCATCATGCCCGATACCTTCGGTTGCGGAATACCCATGCGCTTGGCCGCCTCTTGCTGATTCAGTCCTATGACGTGCATTGCTTTTCTTATCTCGACTACAAGACCGGTTTTGATCTTGAGTTTTTCGGCATCGGCCAGTCCAAGGTCGGCGAAGACGTTGCCCGAACTGCGTTGAACCTCGACGCCTTCAATGATTCGTTTTTGCATTTCGTAGCTCCTGTGCAAATGCCTCGGCCACTTTCAGCCGGGCGTGAATGATGTCCATGTCTACCTTTGGCGTTGCGATCCCGCTCTTGCTCTTTTTCTGGAAGCAATGCAGAACAAACACCGCTTCGGCAAACTTGACCGTGTAGACGGCGCGGTACGTACCGCCAACATCGTTTTCTACGACCTCAAGCACGCCGGCACCGCCGAAGCCCTTGAGCACCTTAGCGGCGTCGTCCTGATCGCCCATTTGTGCCAGTGATAGCGCGTAACCGAAGCGCCGCCGGACATCGGCGGGCAACGCCATCAAATCCTTGTAGCTACTGGCTATCCATTCGAGCGGTTTTTCTTTATCGACCATGCATGCATTTTATACCTGTTCAGGTAATTACACAAAGCAAGCCGTTTGTCCGGCAAACGATCATTAGGCGGCCATGCCGGGCGTTGTCCGGCAATACACTTGATTTACGGGTTGTCGGACATTAAGATAAGCGGACGGAATAACGGACAAAAGGGCGGACAATGGCACTTATTGGCTATGCGCGGGTATCGACTGCGGAACAGGACACCGCCTTGCAGACTGATGCACTGCACAAGGCGGGCTGCGAACGGATTTTTGAGGACTCGATTTCCGGGGCCAAGGCCGACCGCCCCGGCTTGGCCGCCGCGCTGGCCTTTCTGCGCGACGGCGACGTGCTGGCCGTTTGGCGACTGGATCGGCTTGGCCGCTCGCTACCGCATCTGATTGAGGTCATCGGCGGGCTGGAAGCGCGTGGTGTCGGGTTCCGGTCGCTGACGGAAAGCATTGACACCACCACATCGGGCGGGCGGCTCATCTTTCATGTGTTCGGCGCATTAGGCCAGTTCGAGCGCGATTTGATCCGCGACCGCACCAAAGCCGGGTTGGCCGCTGCCGCCGCTCGTGGGCGCAAAGGGGGCCGCAAGCCGGTTGTCACCGCCGACAAGTTGCAGCGAGCGCGAGAACACATCGCCAACGGGCTGAACATTCGCGAGGCCGCCGCACGGCTCAAAATCGGCAAGACGGCCCTTTACGCCGCCTTGCAGGCTGCGAGTACAGCCGACTCCTGACATTCTGTGCAGTCGGCTTCTGAAAATGACAACCCCCGATTTTTCCGCCAAGTGCGGAAAGCCAGTACTGGCGCGGCCTGTCGCCAAACAGTTGTTTTCCGCCAGCAATGCCTCCAAGCTGAAAACGATCTGCTTGAGCGGCCAAAACACATACACGGAAAACTGTGTCGAATAGGAAAACAGCCGGAAACCTCTGTAGAGGCGATTTCCGACAGAATTTTCGGCGGTTCCGGCTTACACCCCCATGATGCAACCTGGTGCGTAGTCGCGATGACTTTGGCGTCAAAAGCTACCGCTGGCGGCATGGCTTCTGCGGGGCAAGTACAATGCGTATGGGGGTGTCGAGGCCAAG
>MWWG01000091.1_pt1 | contig 13821 bp, 10 predicted proteins | sample 1047331 | NCBI WGS metagenome assembly MWWG01 (sample SAMN06349968, study PRJNA376086) | soil metagenome | isolation source: MG6-4 sample Antarctic (ecotone) soil | place: Antarctica | collected 2015-01-13 | reverse complement strand
TTGCGTTAAGGCGCGTGTAAAACTATCGGGGTTCGATGCTCTTACGCCGCTTTTGCACCTTATCACGAGCGAACAAGCCATTTGGCCACGGACTCGGAGGTTTTCCCCTATTTGTTTAATAACACCCTTCTTCCCCTTTTGTGATGAATCCGACCCCCCCACCGGCCCCCAGCAACGGCGTGGCCATCCTGATGGCCGAGATTGAACGCATTGCCCAGGAGCTACGCGCCGTGAACAAACGCCCCTTACCCGCCACCGAGGACCAGGTAAAGGCCCTGGTCAAGCTGGCTGAGCGCGACCGTCCGCTGACGCTGAACGTTAATAGTGAGGCCGTGGCCAAACAGCTCGTCGGCCAGGTGGATAAGCAAGCGCAGGTGTTCCAGACGACGGGCTATGAGTTGATTAAGTACCTAGACGACCGGCAGAAAACGATGAGCGCCGCGCTGGATAAGGGCGTGGCCGCCGTGCAGGCGGCCGAGGCCAAGTTGCAGGCCAGCGCCCAGCAGATCCCGTGCTCGGTGCCCCTGAACGTGTTTGACAATTGGCGCTCGACGCTGAGCTTTACGCTAGGGCCGGTGGTGCTGGTGCTGCTAGGGATGCTGTTCACCGGGCATTTTTCGCGGGTGCCCAAGGAGGAACTAGCGCGGGTGCAGGCCGAGTTGGCGCTGGCGCGAGGCGCGGTGCAGCGGTTCCAGGAATGCCGGGCCGAGTTGGCGAAGGACCGCCCGGAACTGGCGTACCAGTATTTTCCGTACACCAACGACCCCAAGCCCGCCCCTGCTAAAAAGCGGCGCTAACTTGGTCTCGGTGTCAGAGCGAGCCGTGGTAGGGTACCCCCCGCTTACATCGCAGCAGCTTACCCAACTCTTGCGCTACCCCTTTTAGAGCGCATTAATAATCACGCGCAATCAAACTGTTTGGCCACGAACTCGGAGATTTTCCTATGTTCGTCTAACAACACTATAATTGACACAACCATTTATTTTATTATTTTAATAGTTCGTCTACTGGTCTCAGACGAAAATCAACTACAATAGAGTCGCCTTGAACAACTTGAATAGGTTTCGGCTTCGCTGTTATATATGAGTAACATATTCCGATTACATAATGCTCTCCATTGGGTATTTCCGTTATAAATCTACCTGTTGAATCAGACTCTATCAAGAGCTTTTTTGAATCAAAGTATATTTGTGCTTTGGGTAGATGAATGCCCGTTCCATATTCCTTAAATTCGCCAATAACTATTGGATTGCTCAGCGAATTTTTTCTCCTAGTTTTCTTAATAATAGTTTCACTTTCCTGTGCATAGAATGTTCTCTGTTCATTATTATGAACGGAGATCTTAAACCACAGAAGAAGAATTGAAACAAAAAGTGTCATATTATAAAAAATTGCTACTACGTTCTTTTGCTTCTAGCTTGTTTGAAATTCAGCAACCAGGAGGACGAGAGCCGCTTGGCGGCTCTGGTGTGCCATCTTGGTTGAATCCGTCAAATTCTCTTCCGATGACGTTTTTGATTCTAGTTTGTTCATTTGCCGGCTTACTTGTAAAAGCACTCGTGTCTGTTAAACCGCTCCAAGCCAAATCCCGATAAAATTGTTGCGGCAGAGTGTGTCCTCTTGACTGTCCGTACTCCTGTAAAGATGCCGCAAGATCATTTATAAAAGTTCTTACTATTTCATCATGGTGTAGGCCATTCAGCGAAGGAATACTACCTGGATTAGCTATAACTTGATTTGTCCAGTCGCTCACTAATTGTGGATATGTTGATAGGGCGTGTGTACGATTTTGGCTAAAATATGCGACGAGATACGCATGAACTGATTCATGCATAAGAATAGCCGCCATGTATAAATCTGTTGAATTCCTCATCTGATAGGAATCGAACGTTGTAATTACCTGATTGTGGCTATAAATAGAGTGTGTTTGTCCAATTGTACTTGCTGATAACCGGCCATCTACTAGCACCCAATTTCTGCCATAATTAGAGAAGTAATTATTGATTAATCCAACTCGACCATTTTCAATTTGTTGTACGTTGATTGCTACACCTTTAAGGCACGGTGGAAGGGCTGATATATCCACCAAAAAAAGCGTTGTTCCATTACTACCGTCTTCTAGAACGCCGCTGTCGTCGCCTCCAGGCAGCTGTGGGTAGTCGCTTGGGGTTGATGAGCCCCCAGTGCCACCTCCAGTACTACTTCCACCGTATTGCCCACCCCCACCAGATGAGGGAGGGCATACATTGACCGTATAGGGGGGAGCATGAGAAGTAATGAGGTAGACACAAGTGTTAGTGCCGCGCTGTGCGTTTTCTGTCGGCGTACTATCATCGGCAGAATAAGATAGTTGTGGATTGCCGGGAACCACACGGCTTTGAATATATCTCCTGCCCGCCCGGAACTGATAGCGGAGATCATAATAGAACACAAAGCCAGTAAAAGCTTGCACAGAGAGCGGTGTTGCAGTCCTCCCTTTTTGGTAGAGAGCCAAGAACAAAGCTCGAGACTCAGCCATAGAGTGCTGAGTAGTTGCCAGTACTTCAATAATGGCAGCTTTGGGCTGTTGCGTAGTTTTCTGAACAATAAGTAAATAACGGTGACCGTGATACCCACTGCCTGCAAATCGATTGGGGGCATCAGTAAAGGGGACAAGCGTTATAGTTGCCGTTCCGATGTGGGTGGTAGAGGTCAAGGTCCAATCTAGTGAGGACATATCGGAAGTAGTAGATCCGGCTGTCGTAAGCTCAGTTGGATCTGCTGCTTTAAGGGAACCAGCTTGTCTTGTGTACCACTGCTCAAGCTGGGCGGTTGAGAGGGTAACTGTTTCGGCAACGGGTCGAATAAATTCTGGCTCTTGTGTAGTACAAGCAGGAATACCTAGTGTAAGGAAGCCAATAGCCGCAGCGGTACGCAGCAGAGATAGTATCTTAATTCGGAGCATAGGGTAAAAATAGATTGAGAAGATTTGGATGTGCCAAAGTAGAAACTTTCAGCGAATATTGCAGACAAAACCACGACAGGAAATAGAAAGATAATAGGAGAGGCTCAAAGCGACTCAAGCAGTTATGCGGCACTATCAACCGTGCTTTAGCTGAGCAGCAAATAGGGAAAGTACTACCTCTTAACGCAAGGATGGCAGGGGTAAAAATAGAATAATTCCGATATCAACCGTATAAGAGAGATTATGTTAAGCGACAAAATGAAGAAACAAAAGGGAAAATAGACCTTCCCCACTGCCCCGTAAATCCTACTTTGTCCGGGCCATGGTAGCGGGCTAGAGGGGTTCCTTCACCAGCCCTAGCCCCAAGGCGGGTAGGTGATCGAAGTCGTTGTCGGTCGTATGCAGGGGCTGATCCAAGTAGAGGGCCGTGGCGGCAATCCAGAGGTCGTTCTTGCCCATGTTGCGGGCGCTCATGCCGGGGGGCAGGGGTTGCCCGCGCAGCTTGCCCTGACTATAGGCATCGAGGCGGGCGTAGAGGCCCGTTAGCTCGGGCACGAAGCTCACGAGGGGGTGCCGCTCGAAAATGCGGGTCAGGAAGGCCACTTTTTGGTACCCCCAGTCGGCTTTCAGGGCGAAGGCTTCCAATTCCCCCACCACGGCAAACGGAAGCAGCACACGCAGCGGCAGGAGTTGCTGGCGGCGCAGATGGGCAATGACCAGGTTGGTATCAAAGACCACGGGCGGAATCGTTCCGTTCCTGCTGCAAGAGGTCGTCCATCCGGGCGTTCTCTTCGGCCGTGAAGCCCAGGTCCGGGATGGGAAGCGCCTCCGTTGGGGCCACGGCATTCAGGAAGTGTTCGACGCCCCAGCGCTTGATGTCGGCCGGGGAGTAGTAGGTGAGCCGGCCCCAGCGCAGGGGGGGAATGGCATCGGGAGCAACAGGCGGCGGAGATAGGGCCATGAGCAGGGAGGGCTAAGCGAGGGTGGGTTTGGGGACTTTGGCCGCGACCAGGCCCAGGCGCACGAGCAGCAGGCCCCCAGGGTTGCGGGTAGCTTTCACCTTGCCCGTTTTCAGGTCGTGGTTGTAGCGGTTGACTTCGCCGACGTGGGCGGCGCTGGCCAGGATGGTAGCCCGGTGCTTGGCATCCGTAATGCGCAGCTCGTCGAGGATGCGGGCGGCGTTGTCGAGGTGGCTTTGTTGGACGCCGGGCACATCTTGAGCCGTGGCCACTAGGTCGAAGGGGATGGGGTCGGCCAGGGCTTGCGGCTTGACCGTGAAGATGATGTTTTTGAAGCTACGGCCGACTTTCTCTAGCTTGTAGCTGACGTGCAGCTCAGTGTGCTCATTGATTTGCTTAACGGCAATGTCCAGCACCTTTCCGCGTAGTTCATTGATTTGCTTCATTTTCTCGTTGCCCTTCTCATCGAGCAGGCCGAGCATCTTTTTGAAGTCCTGGAGGTCATATTTTTTGGTTTCGCCTTGGTCCTTCCATTGGCTGCAAAGTGGGTAAATCCGCTTTGCATACTTACTGTTAAGACGGAGCGCGGCAGCCAGTTCATAGCTAGTAAAGTTGTTTTTAAGGTCGAACAGATAGGGTAGAATATGCTTCGTAAGGTCAAATTCTATGATTCCTTTGCCTAGATGGTATTCGACTTGTTGGAACATCCAAATCTGCTTGTAGCTCTTTTCTGTCAGCACTTCAAATACTCGTGAGCCCATATCTGCTGTGGCTTTATGAAGGTACGCAGCATTGTATTTTTTACCAGTTAACTTAGATAATTCCACGATATTCAAAGAGTAGCTATCCATATTGTCTTTGCTCAGCTTGGAGATAATGAAGAATAGCAAGTCCTGCTGTAGTTCCGTGTAATCATAGCGAGCATTAGTCAGAGCGTTGTGCTGGCGTATTTGTAAATCCTGGTTCATTTCGGGGATATTTAGCTGATTTCAGGGCAATTATACTAAAAAAAAGACCATTGCAACATACAGTCTATTTTATTAGTCTACTTAGCCCCACTGAAAGTCTTTGTTAGCCCCACTGAAAGTCTTTTTTAACCCACTGAAAGTCTTTTTTAACCCACTGAAAGTCTTTTTTAACCCACTGAAGGTCTTTTTTGAGTAGTATAAAATATTGACAATCAGTAGCTTATGCACCTCTCAAATAGAACAAAGCTTTTAAAATACACCAATTGCTGTTCCCGCGCGAGGAAAAAAAGCTTTTAGGGACTGTTCGAGGGTACAACGGCGCGAGAAAAACAAAAACAGCAAAGCCCTTTAAGCCAGTAGCTTGCGCGCATTTTATAAATTTCATATTATTAGTAGTCAAAGGTTTATGAAATAAATGTTGAGCTTATGTGCCGTTTTGGACGGGGCAGTGCTAGGGTTTGCTTCAGGTGCTGTCCGGCCGTACTTTACTCTTATGGCGGACCATTCCTTTCGATTGAACAACACCCCCCTTGGCACGCTGCTGGTCAAATTCTACCGAGTGGAGCCATTCACGCCCGAAGCATTCCACCGGCGACTAGCGGCGGACTTTTTGGCGGCCACGGTACCAGGTAACGGAGGCTGGCGACTGTCTTTATTTCAGGGCTTCGTAGACGACGCAACGGTACTGCCGGAAACTATCTGGCGGCTGGCGGAGCGGTGCCCGGAGTGCAACTGTGTGCGCATCGAGCAAGCCTGAGTTGGGGCAGTGGGGAAAGAGAGCCGGCGCGATGGTGGCCACCAAGCGTGACGAGGTAGCGACGTGATGAGGGGGTAGCACAAGAGTTGGAACAGAAATTATCGGTAAGGGAAATCTATACAGTCGGGCGTCTCATTAAACGTGCATTTTAAGGTGCTCAGGGCGGTTTTTGAGAATGATTAGCTTTTAGCTGCTCCGTCCGTTTCTTTTGGCCGTCTCGCGCATCAACGCCTTAGTTCGTGCTTGGTTGCTCACTTAATGAGACAAAACAACTGTTTTTTATCACTTCAGGGGGCCTACCGATAGTTTCTGTTCCAACTCTTGTGCTACCCCATGAGGTAGCGAAGTAGCGAGTTGGCTACCAACTGAGAAGACTGACTGGACCAGGTGAGCGGCGGGCCTAAGCAACCGAAGGCACAAGCTGAGGCAGGGGCAGCAGCAGACAAGCACCGCGAAAAAGCCAGTCAGTTAAAGTTGCTCAGGTGAAACGGATTCGTACCTTGTGGCGCGTGCAGAAGTTGTTCTGCCGTTAAGCAAGTTATGTTTTTCGCTTCGCTCAAAACCCGTTCGCCTTCCAGGCTCACTAAACTTGCCCCTTCGGGGGTCCATCCCATGCAGCCACCAGTTCCCCGGCGACGCGGCCGGCAGCCCAAGACGACGCCCCACCAGGTGCATACGGTTTCGGTCCGGCTGACGGAGGCCGAGCACCGGGAGCTGGCCACCGAGGCGACGACTTACCGCAAGTCAATGGGCGAAATTTTGCGGGCGGTTTGGGCGGGCACCCCTGACGTGGCGCGTCCACCCCGGCCGCGCACAGTCGAGGAAATGGCGCAGCTCCGGCAACTCATTGGCATGGCCAGCAACTTAAACCAGTTCACCAAGCAGCTCCACGCCGGGCACAACGTAAGCGAGGGTGCCCGGCACGTGTTGGGGCAGCTCTACCGGCTGCTCGACGAGTTAACCCCCGACCCAGCGCGATGATTGGCAAGGTGACGGTTGGCAAAAGCTTCGGTGGCATCTGCCAGTATGTGTTTGGAGAGGACAAGCAGGCCGAGGTGCTGGCGGCGGAAGGAGTGCGGGGCACGTCGGCCGAGCGTATGGCGGCCGACTTCAACGCGCAGCGGGAGCTAAACCCGGCGCTGGGGCGGGCTGTGCTGCACGTCGCTTTAGCGTGGCCAGCGGAGGAAACCGCGCAGCTCAGCAACGACCGGATGAGCGAGCTAGCCCGCGCCTACCTGAAAGAAATGAAGGTGGACGCGGAGAACACGCAGTGGGCCTTGGTGCGGCATAAGGACCAAGACCACCCCCACCCCATTTGATTGTCAGCCGAGTAGACAACGACGGGGCCACCATCAGCGACCAGCACAACTACCGCAAGAGTATGGAGGCGTGCCGCACGCTGGAAAAGCAGTACGGCCTGGTCAGTGCCTAGGAAGTGAGCCAGGACAACCGCCGCGCCCAGCGCGAGGAGCTGCCGGCGCGGGCGGCGGCTAAGCTCTACGTGCAGGACGCGCTAAGCCGACACCTGCCCCACGCCACGAGCACCCAGGAACTCACGGAGGCCCTGCAACGGGACGGTATCGGGGTGCAGGCGACGTATCAGAAAGGTCAGTTGCAGGCCGTGGTGTTTGCGCACGAGGGCCTGCATTTGAAAGGCAGCGAGTTAGGCCGGGCCTATAGCGGCAACAATTTGGCAAAGACCATTGACGCGCAGCGCGACCAGGTGCAGCAGCAGCGGGCCGAGCTGAGCACGGCGGGCCAGCAGTACGGGCAGCAGCGGGTGGCGCTGGATTTGGAGGCGTTCGGGCGCGAGTATGGCGCGCAGAAGCAGCAGGCCGAAAAAGACCAGCAACAGGCACAGGAGCGCACGGCTCCCCAGCAGACACCCAAACCCCCACGGCCCACGATTGAGCGCAGCGGGGGCTATGGAATCGGCGATTAACCTTCTTCGGGTGTTGTTAAACAAATAGGGCAAAACCTCCGACTCGGGCGCATAGCTGTCTAATTTTCATAATCAGAACCCTGTCTAACAATGTATTACCCAACATGCGGGCAAAACGATAGTCTTAACGTTCGTTTTCGCTACCCTCTTTCAATTGCGTTAAGGCGCGTGTAAAACTATCGGGGTTCGATGCTCTTACGCCGCTTTTGCACCTTATCACGAGCGAACAAGCCATTTGGCCACGGACTCGGAGGTTTTCCCCTATTTGTTTAATAACACCCTTCTTCCCCTTTTGTGATGAATCCGACCCCCCCACCGGCCCCCAGCAACGGCGTGGCCATCCTGATGGCCGAGATTGAACGCATTGCCCAGGAGCTACGCGCCGTGAACAAACGCCCCTTACCCGCCACCGAGGACCAGGTAAAGGCCCTGGTCAAGCTGGCTGAGCGCGACCGTCCGCTGACGCTGAACGTTAATAGTGAGGCCGTGGCCAAACAGCTCGTCGGCCAGGTGGATAAGCAAGCGCAGGTGTTCCAGACGACGGGCTATGAGTTGATTAAGTACCTAGACGACCGGCAGAAAACGATGAGCGCCGCGCTGGATAAGGGCGTGGCCGCCGTGCAGGCGGCCGAGGCCAAGTTGCAGGCCAGCGCCCAGCAGATCCCGTGCTCGGTGCCCCTGAACGTGTTTGACAATTGGCGCTCGACGCTGAGCTTTACGCTAGGGCCGGTGGTGCTGGTGCTGCTAGGGATGCTGTTCACCGGGCATTTTTCGCGGGTGCCCAAGGAGGAACTAGCGCGGGTGCAGGCCGAGTTGGCGCTGGCGCGAGGCGCGGTGCAGCGGTTCCAGGAATGCCGGGCCGAGTTGGCGAAGGACCGCCCGGAACTGGCGTACCAGTATTTTCCGTACACCAACGACCCCAAGCCCGCCCCTGCTAAAAAGCGGCGCTAACTTGGTCTCGGTGTCAGAGCGAGCCGTGGTAGGGTACCCCCCGCTTACATCGCAGCAGCTTACCCAACTCTTGCGCTACCCCTTTTAGAGCGCATTAATAATCACGCGCAATCAAACTGTTTGGCCACGAACTCGGAGATTTTCCTATGTTCGTCTAACAACACTATAATTGACACAACCATTTATTTTATTATTTTAATAGTTCGTCTACTGGTCTCAGACGAAAATCAACTACAATAGAGTCGCCTTGAACAACTTGAATAGGTTTCGGCTTCGCTGTTATATATGAGTAACATATTCCGATTACATAATGCTCTCCATTGGGTATTTCCGTTATAAATCTACCTGTTGAATCAGACTCTATCAAGAGCTTTTTTGAATCAAAGTATATTTGTGCTTTGGGTAGATGAATGCCCGTTCCATATTCCTTAAATTCGCCAATAACTATTGGATTGCTCAGCGAATTTTTTCTCCTAGTTTTCTTAATAATAGTTTCACTTTCCTGTGCATAGAATGTTCTCTGTTCATTATTATGAACGGAGATCTTAAACCACAGAAGAAGAATTGAAACAAAAAGTGTCATATTATAAAAAATTGCTACTACGTTCTTTTGCTTCTAGCTTGTTTGAAATTCAGCAACCAGGAGGACGAGAGCCGCTTGGCGGCTCTGGTGTGCCATCTTGGTTGAATCCGTCAAATTCTCTTCCGATGACGTTTTTGATTCTAGTTTGTTCATTTGCCGGCTTACTTGTAAAAGCACTCGTGTCTGTTAAACCGCTCCAAGCCAAATCCCGATAAAATTGTTGCGGCAGAGTGTGTCCTCTTGACTGTCCGTACTCCTGTAAAGATGCCGCAAGATCATTTATAAAAGTTCTTACTATTTCATCATGGTGTAGGCCATTCAGCGAAGGAATACTACCTGGATTAGCTATAACTTGATTTGTCCAGTCGCTCACTAATTGTGGATATGTTGATAGGGCGTGTGTACGATTTTGGCTAAAATATGCGACGAGATACGCATGAACTGATTCATGCATAAGAATAGCCGCCATGTATAAATCTGTTGAATTCCTCATCTGATAGGAATCGAACGTTGTAATTACCTGATTGTGGCTATAAATAGAGTGTGTTTGTCCAATTGTACTTGCTGATAACCGGCCATCTACTAGCACCCAATTTCTGCCATAATTAGAGAAGTAATTATTGATTAATCCAACTCGACCATTTTCAATTTGTTGTACGTTGATTGCTACACCTTTAAGGCACGGTGGAAGGGCTGATATATCCACCAAAAAAAGCGTTGTTCCATTACTACCGTCTTCTAGAACGCCGCTGTCGTCGCCTCCAGGCAGCTGTGGGTAGTCGCTTGGGGTTGATGAGCCCCCAGTGCCACCTCCAGTACTACTTCCACCGTATTGCCCACCCCCACCAGATGAGGGAGGGCATACATTGACCGTATAGGGGGGAGCATGAGAAGTAATGAGGTAGACACAAGTGTTAGTGCCGCGCTGTGCGTTTTCTGTCGGCGTACTATCATCGGCAGAATAAGATAGTTGTGGATTGCCGGGAACCACACGGCTTTGAATATATCTCCTGCCCGCCCGGAACTGATAGCGGAGATCATAATAGAACACAAAGCCAGTAAAAGCTTGCACAGAGAGCGGTGTTGCAGTCCTCCCTTTTTGGTAGAGAGCCAAGAACAAAGCTCGAGACTCAGCCATAGAGTGCTGAGTAGTTGCCAGTACTTCAATAATGGCAGCTTTGGGCTGTTGCGTAGTTTTCTGAACAATAAGTAAATAACGGTGACCGTGATACCCACTGCCTGCAAATCGATTGGGGGCATCAGTAAAGGGGACAAGCGTTATAGTTGCCGTTCCGATGTGGGTGGTAGAGGTCAAGGTCCAATCTAGTGAGGACATATCGGAAGTAGTAGATCCGGCTGTCGTAAGCTCAGTTGGATCTGCTGCTTTAAGGGAACCAGCTTGTCTTGTGTACCACTGCTCAAGCTGGGCGGTTGAGAGGGTAACTGTTTCGGCAACGGGTCGAATAAATTCTGGCTCTTGTGTAGTACAAGCAGGAATACCTAGTGTAAGGAAGCCAATAGCCGCAGCGGTACGCAGCAGAGATAGTATCTTAATTCGGAGCATAGGGTAAAAATAGATTGAGAAGATTTGGATGTGCCAAAGTAGAAACTTTCAGCGAATATTGCAGACAAAACCACGACAGGAAATAGAAAGATAATAGGAGAGGCTCAAAGCGACTCAAGCAGTTATGCGGCACTATCAACCGTGCTTTAGCTGAGCAGCAAATAGGGAAAGTACTACCTCTTAACGCAAGGATGGCAGGGGTAAAAATAGAATAATTCCGATATCAACCGTATAAGAGAGATTATGTTAAGCGACAAAATGAAGAAACAAAAGGGAAAATAGACCTTCCCCACTGCCCCGTAAATCCTACTTTGTCCGGGCCATGGTAGCGGGCTAGAGGGGTTCCTTCACCAGCCCTAGCCCCAAGGCGGGTAGGTGATCGAAGTCGTTGTCGGTCGTATGCAGGGGCTGATCCAAGTAGAGGGCCGTGGCGGCAATCCAGAGGTCGTTCTTGCCCATGTTGCGGGCGCTCATGCCGGGGGGCAGGGGTTGCCCGCGCAGCTTGCCCTGACTATAGGCATCGAGGCGGGCGTAGAGGCCCGTTAGCTCGGGCACGAAGCTCACGAGGGGGTGCCGCTCGAAAATGCGGGTCAGGAAGGCCACTTTTTGGTACCCCCAGTCGGCTTTCAGGGCGAAGGCTTCCAATTCCCCCACCACGGCAAACGGAAGCAGCACACGCAGCGGCAGGAGTTGCTGGCGGCGCAGATGGGCAATGACCAGGTTGGTATCAAAGACCACGGGCGGAATCGTTCCGTTCCTGCTGCAAGAGGTCGTCCATCCGGGCGTTCTCTTCGGCCGTGAAGCCCAGGTCCGGGATGGGAAGCGCCTCCGTTGGGGCCACGGCATTCAGGAAGTGTTCGACGCCCCAGCGCTTGATGTCGGCCGGGGAGTAGTAGGTGAGCCGGCCCCAGCGCAGGGGGGGAATGGCATCGGGAGCAACAGGCGGCGGAGATAGGGCCATGAGCAGGGAGGGCTAAGCGAGGGTGGGTTTGGGGACTTTGGCCGCGACCAGGCCCAGGCGCACGAGCAGCAGGCCCCCAGGGTTGCGGGTAGCTTTCACCTTGCCCGTTTTCAGGTCGTGGTTGTAGCGGTTGACTTCGCCGACGTGGGCGGCGCTGGCCAGGATGGTAGCCCGGTGCTTGGCATCCGTAATGCGCAGCTCGTCGAGGATGCGGGCGGCGTTGTCGAGGTGGCTTTGTTGGACGCCGGGCACATCTTGAGCCGTGGCCACTAGGTCGAAGGGGATGGGGTCGGCCAGGGCTTGCGGCTTGACCGTGAAGATGATGTTTTTGAAGCTACGGCCGACTTTCTCTAGCTTGTAGCTGACGTGCAGCTCAGTGTGCTCATTGATTTGCTTAACGGCAATGTCCAGCACCTTTCCGCGTAGTTCATTGATTTGCTTCATTTTCTCGTTGCCCTTCTCATCGAGCAGGCCGAGCATCTTTTTGAAGTCCTGGAGGTCATATTTTTTGGTTTCGCCTTGGTCCTTCCATTGGCTGCAAAGTGGGTAAATCCGCTTTGCATACTTACTGTTAAGACGGAGCGCGGCAGCCAGTTCATAGCTAGTAAAGTTGTTTTTAAGGTCGAACAGATAGGGTAGAATATGCTTCGTAAGGTCAAATTCTATGATTCCTTTGCCTAGATGGTATTCGACTTGTTGGAACATCCAAATCTGCTTGTAGCTCTTTTCTGTCAGCACTTCAAATACTCGTGAGCCCATATCTGCTGTGGCTTTATGAAGGTACGCAGCATTGTATTTTTTACCAGTTAACTTAGATAATTCCACGATATTCAAAGAGTAGCTATCCATATTGTCTTTGCTCAGCTTGGAGATAATGAAGAATAGCAAGTCCTGCTGTAGTTCCGTGTAATCATAGCGAGCATTAGTCAGAGCGTTGTGCTGGCGTATTTGTAAATCCTGGTTCATTTCGGGGATATTTAGCTGATTTCAGGGCAATTATACTAAAAAAAAGACCATTGCAACATACAGTCTATTTTATTAGTCTACTTAGCCCCACTGAAAGTCTTTGTTAGCCCCACTGAAAGTCTTTTTTAACCCACTGAAAGTCTTTTTTAACCCACTGAAAGTCTTTTTTAACCCACTGAAGGTCTTTTTTGAGTAGTATAAAATATTGACAATCAGTAGCTTATGCACCTCTCAAATAGAACAAAGCTTTTAAAATACACCAATTGCTGTTCCCGCGCGAGGAAAAAAAGCTTTTAGGGACTGTTCGAGGGTACAACGGCGCGAGAAAAACAAAAACAGCAAAGCCCTTTAAGCCAGTAGCTTGCGCGCATTTTATAAATTTCATATTATTAGTAGTCAAAGGTTTATGAAATAAATGTTGAGCTTATGTGCCGTTTTGGACGGGGCAGTGCTAGGGTTTGCTTCAGGTGCTGTCCGGCCGTACTTTACTCTTATGGCGGACCATTCCTTTCGATTGAACAACACCCCCCTTGGCACGCTGCTGGTCAAATTCTACCGAGTGGAGCCATTCACGCCCGAAGCATTCCACCGGCGACTAGCGGCGGACTTTTTGGCGGCCACGGTACCAGGTAACGGAGGCTGGCGACTGTCTTTATTTCAGGGCTTCGTAGACGACGCAACGGTACTGCCGGAAACTATCTGGCGGCTGGCGGAGCGGTGCCCGGAGTGCAACTGTGTGCGCATCGAGCAAGCCTGAGTTGGGGCAGTGGGGAAAGAGAGCCGGCGCGATGGTGGCCACCAAGCGTGACGAGGTAGCGACGTGATGAGGGGGTAGCACAAGAGTTGGAACAGAAATTATCGGTAAGGGAAATCTATACAGTCGGGCGTCTCATTAAACGTGCATTTTAAGGTGCTCAGGGCGGTTTTTGAGAATGATTAGCTTTTAGCTGCTCCGTCCGTTTCTTTTGGCCGTCTCGCGCATCAACGCCTTAGTTCGTGCTTGGTTGCTCACTTAATGAGACAAAACAACTGTTTTTTATCACTTCAGGGGGCCTACCGATAGTTTCTGTTCCAACTCTTGTGCTACCCCATGAGGTAGCGAAGTAGCGAGTTGGCTACCAACTGAGAAGACTGACTGGACCAGGTGAGCGGCGGGCCTAAGCAACCGAAGGCACAAGCTGAGGCAGGGGCAGCAGCAGACAAGCACCGCGAAAAAGCCAGTCAGT
>MWWG01000090.1_pt1 | contig 13851 bp, 13 predicted proteins | sample 1047331 | NCBI WGS metagenome assembly MWWG01 (sample SAMN06349968, study PRJNA376086) | soil metagenome | isolation source: MG6-4 sample Antarctic (ecotone) soil | place: Antarctica | collected 2015-01-13 | reverse complement strand
GTCCAGCCTGAAACTCGTCGCCAAAGCGGATGCCGCCGTCGGGAGGTTCGACCAAATCTCCACCGGCACGCTGAAAGAAGTCGCCGCCGACGCGCAACTGGCTATCAAACAACTCTACGACGACGCGGAGCGCCACATCGTCACAACGCGCAAGAGATTCAACAAAGTGATGGGCGGCTTCGACGACAAACTCTCCCGGCACCCGGTCTTGATAACGGTGATGATCGTGGCGATGCTCGGATTCTTCTTCGGTCTGCTCGGTAATGTCGCCGGTAGGAGGCTCGTAAAGGACAACGCTCAAGAGATGGTAAGCGAGTCCGTAGCCAGAGCGCAGGAGACGATCAATCAGAGGGTGGATGAGAAGATAGACACTCTGAAAGAAGTATCCGACAGGATTAATACGATGGTCGTGGACGCGCAGTATTGGGATGTTCTCACGGCTAACATGAGCCACGATCAGAAGATGGCCTATGTCAAACTGGCGCAGGAGCAGGCGAAGCGTCAGGGGCGAACGCTGAAGGTGTCGAACAACGGCCAGCAGGAGAGGCCAAAGAAATAACACCATCAACGAAATTGTTTTTCGATTGCTTGAGCCTAAGCCGCGTCCGGTCATAGTAGATGATACGAGTTACATGCTGGCAACGGACGATCACGACGAAGCCATATATCTTTTCGCTGTGGTAAGCCTTGATTGCTCGCGCGATTTTCTATGCTCTATTTCTCATTCAAGTGATAACGAAGATTCTCTAAAGACGTGTTAGCGCGGTTGCTGATTCCTGCATTGAAAGATTGCCCCAAGCAGCTTCGAGCGAGATTGAAAGATGAATGGTCACTTACAAGAGCCTTTTCGACAGATACAAAGCGACGGATGCAAGACTGGCTTTTCAGCTATCAGTCAGCGCATAGCACGACCTTTAATTTTGATGGTTTAGCTGACGTGACAAACAAGATTGAAGTAACAGCTTAAAGGCCGACATTAACCGCAATTTCTTGTGCTTCATGCTTTTGTGAAGAATACCCTTGAATTGCCATGACGCGGCTTTGAGCGCGCGAGACCCGATCATAATATCTAACCAACCGTCCGACGCAAGCAACAACATGAACTGAACCAGCAAACATTGATGAGAGGTAATCTGAGGGTGGTTGGATTAAATGAGCTGTTAGAAATTGCGTCCGCTTAAGCAGAGATTGCTTCTCCAGCCTGCATTCTATAATTTTCAGCGGAGACGATTAACTTCTAGCATAGATAAACATTGAGAGGATACGGTAAAAGATGACACCAAGAAAAGAAATGCTGCTGAGTAATAATCTGTGTGCCTTCTTCGTTAGCTCTCTCAGCCGCTGCCTTAACTGTATGGAAGAGGTAAAAATTTACGAACTTTGAGAATAAGACAATTGCTTGATTATTAAGTTTAACAGTAGATTTAGACTGAGTTTTGATCCGGGCAGGATTAACGATAGCATTTTCCGAGAAGTTTGTGAGCACGTCTCTTTGCATATTACTGTATATATATATGGCTCTCGCTGTTAGATTTTCATCTGCTTTTTTCGTTTGTTGCTCTTTTGCAAGAACGTAAATTACTAATTCCGTGTCCTCAATTACACGCGCAACAATGGAATCAAGGAAATCGGGATCCTCAATGACATAATCTTGGAAATCTCCGAAGTCGAGGTTCTGGAAACTTCGCAATCGTGTTGATGTTGATACGTTAGAGGACATGTTGTTGCCTTCCTATTGAAAACTATCGTTCAGCTAAGATTAAAGATAGCTATCACTAAAAGAACACAGCCCATAATAAAAGCTAGCCAAGTTAGAAGAAACAGGAAAGGTACAGGCCCGCTTTTTGTTATTTCGTTTCCCTGCTGGGTTCTTGATACTATAAATTGGTAGCCCAACAAAGATAAAAAGATAGCCAGAACGAACACAAGCGATGCCCAACGAACAGTCCCGAGAATAAGAGCCGTAATGGTGACGCGCTGAGTTAAACCCCATAAAAGCGCTAACATGATTCCAGAGGTTGCGATTATAGTTTTGAAAAGTTCTTCAATATATTTAAGAGCCTTGTCTTCTGATTGTCCTCCATTTGAAGCCATCTATATCCTTTCTAACACAAAAAATTAATCGCAAATCTTATCGGGATTGTGAAAGCAATACTATCGTTCAGCACAACGCGAGAACGAGCAAGACATCTGCACTTTATTCATATGGGAAATTGAAGTCAATATTTCCCACGATGGATAGCTTCATATCTACGCTTGATGAAGCGATATCTGACGCTCGAATTTGCTTTGAGGCTTCAAAATAAGATCAGCGATTAACGCCGACCCGATGGTAACAATAAAGTCTGTCTGATAACTCATGCTTCTCCCAACTGGACATTACAGTTAAATTTCTGCCCCATATGTTGATTAAAATATCAATAAATCAGGCATCCGTCCTTATGTTAATTGGTCAAAAGAGTCATTCTGACCAATAATATAATCCTACAAAAGATTGATTTTGTGGGATTAAACAGAAGAGAAATATAACGCTCGCCATTGATCGCCACACACAACTTGATGAGCAACAGCAACAAGGCTTGCGAACGCAAACAATGTTGTCGAGGTCTGTTATCTGGCGTTAGCTGGCTCCGAACATGAGGTTTGGTTGCTTTTAGGCAACCACTCATATCATGAAAGTGATCCCCATGCAGCAGCTATCTCAACCGTGAACTGTCGCAACTATTAGTTACGCCTTATTACTTCTTCAGCGATTACTGCGCCCCCTATAATCCCTCCGACGATAGCCAGCTTTTTCCATCTACTCTTCTTCTTTTCAGATGGTGGGGTGGTACCGGAAACTATCATTCGTTGAGAGACTGCCGATGACTCGGCTGGTTGTTCCCTTTGCGGAACCACAAGGATTATAGTTGGCGCGGGTTGAGTTTGTTGCGGAGATGTCGGCTGGGGCTGGCGTTGATAGTTAGCGTAACTCGGTTGTGGCTTAGGATAGTTTTGCACTACGGCAGGTCTAGGCTGATAGCTAGTGGATGAAGAATAATCAGGCTGCGTGTAGCTCGATTGGGCATCGTAACAACAGTGATTTGGCTTTGCTACTCTGCGTCTCGGTGCTGCGGCAGGGCTCCCGTCCTCGGTAGTAGGTTCTTCTGGGCTAACCTCTTCTTGACTCTCTGTATTTTCTTCTTGCTGCTGCTTGAGCTGCGCTTCCGCAAACTCTCTCTTCTGCTTTTCCAGTTCGGCTTTTTCTTCTGCTAGTTGAGCGCGTTCGTTCGCAAGTCGGGCCTCCTCTTGTAGCCGAGCTTCTTCGGAGGCTCCTGGAACATCTTGCTGGACGCCAGCCGCCTTACTTCCGTCACCTATAACTTGGATGACCTTAGAGTTTTCTCCGGAAGCAGAGTTAACGTTGCAGCCAGCTTGGAGCAAAGCACCGAAAATAAACAGGATGAGTAAGGATACTTTAGCAGTCATCTCTATTACCTCCTTGAGGCGGTTAACTGGCACCAGCATACGCTCGAAAAAGCTGAAACTCAATCTCAATGTTACAGAGAATTGGAGTCGCAACAAAAATAATATGAACGAGGATTTTATTTCGTCGTCGAAAGTTCAGAGCCAAAAATTTGTCTACAGTCTTTTACGGACTGGTAGAATCCGCGCTCACAAGTTCGGCATGGGCCATTCATCAAGCCGTTACCTGACGAGACCTGTACTGGAAGCTAACTGTAGTAAATCGAGGCTGAGGAAACTACGACGACTTTCTGTTGCTAATTATCTGAAGCATGGACATAAATCGGGCGAGTGGCAAAAACTTATGAATCTTTGCCACTCTAGGAGTTATGGCTACCAACCAAACTCCACCACCCGACTGCTTGTTGCGTCTAATTCAACAAGCTGATGAACATTACAAACAATTGCCGCCCAGAGGCAAACCAGCACGCGGCAGACCCCTGTTCTTTGACACCAAATCATTTTTCCTACTGAGCGTCTGCGCCGTTATCTTGCGCTGTTTCAAAGCGGCGGAACTAGAGCGTCTGCTCTTACGCGACGCCTTGTTGCGACACGCTTTAGGCTTTGAGCGCACCCCGCATCGCAAAACTATTGCCCGCCGTGTAGCCCGTCTGTTGCCGGACGCCGAACGACAGATCAAAGAACTAGGCCACGAGATTCTTGTTGCGACAACCACTCAGAAGGCGGCAGTCGTCAGTGCCATTGATGGGCGGATGTATTCGGCAGCCGGAGCGCTGTGGCACAAACAAGACCGCGAAGCTGATCGTATTCCGGCTGGTCTGCACAACGTGGACACCGAATCACGCTGGTTCAAGAGCGGGTATCGGGGTTGGGTGCAAGGCTATCGCCTGATGCTGCAAGGTTTAGTCTTTCCGCAGCCCGTTCCACTGTTTGCCACTTGGACGATGAACAACATCGGTGAAGCCACGACAGTCAAAACGGCGCTGGCAGAACATCGTTTGCCCGTCACATCTGTTCTCTTGGGCGATGAAACTTTCGGCGGCCAACCGCTGACCACTGCTTACCAGCGTGCCGGAGGCTTTTTACTGACGCCCAAGCAACTCTCGAAGAAACGGCGCAGTTGGAAAGATGATTTGTTCTCGTATCGCAAGGAAACGATTGAACTTCTTTTCCAGCGCATCCTCCAAGCATCTGACTTGAAAGCATGTCCAAGCAAAGGGTTGTGCGGCAATGGAGCGTTTGTTTTAGCCAGCGTGTGGTTGTATCAACTCATCTTCTGGTGCAATTACCGGCAAGGCACAGCGGCAGCGGATGTCAAAGAACAAATAGAGTTAGCCAGATGGCGGATTCACTTATGATTTATGTCCATGCTTCAATTATCTAATTCCGCGCAGTCAATTTCTTTTCCGGTAGCATCATCCAAACATGTTCCTTCTATTGGATTCCTTCGCGGATAGTTCTTTTTTCGCTTGGGTTTTGGCGTAGGTTCATTAACAGCAATCTGATTCGTTGTACCGCCATCACTTAATGGTGAACTATTAGAGGATGAAAGTTCTGTAGGACCGTATACAATGTTTGGTGTAGGAGATGGAGTGATTGCTTGCTCAGAAGGTGATTTGAGTGGTTCGGAAATAGGTGCTTTAGGATGTTGCCAAGTTCCATAAGAAATATAATTCTGAATTCCTCCAGAGAATAAGATACCTATAGTAGCCAGAGCAGTTAGTACAATAGCAATTGTTTGTATCGTTCTATGGAAATCTTTATTATTTTGATTACTTGTACTCACTGTACTTCTCCCATCCAAGTCATTAACGGAACTTCAAAAATCTATCATACCGTGTATACGTTGAAGAAATTCATTCCGTTGCCTTGTTAATCACAGAAAACGGCTTTCATCAATAAACGATTTGCACTACAACAAGATGGTACAAGCAGCAGAACAGAAGAACTTAACTATCCCGTTCGCTATTTCTTTTCCTTCATAGACCTACAAAATCAGAATGGCTCAATTGGTCAAAAGATACGTTCTGACCAATATGCTATCCTCACAATATGCCAGTCGCTGCTGCTAAGAAGAAACCCGCGAAGGCCAACAAGAGCAGAGCCACCACACCGAAGCCGCCAGAGCGTCAAGCCACCCGCGCACGTCGGAGCGAGACGATTAAGTTTCTCACGCTTGATGAGACGCGGCGACTGTTCGCAGCCATCACAGACAAACGAGACAAGGCTATCTTCCTGCTCGCCTACAGGCATGGACTCAGAGCCAGCGAGATCGGTTTACTGCGGGTCAGTGACCTCGATCTCAAGCGGCTTCGGGTGATGCTCCACCGGCTGAAAGGCTCTCTTTCCGGCGAGCATCCGTTACAGGCGGACGAGGCGCGGGCGCTCAAGGCATGGCTTAAAAGTAGAGACACGGACTCCCCGATTCTCTTCCCTTCCCGGCGCGGCTTACCTATCAGCCGCCAGATGCTTGATGTCTTGATGAAGGGCTACGGAGAGGAAGCAGCGATCCCAAAAGGCAAGCGGCACTTTCATGTCCTCAAGCACTCAATCGCTACTCACCTACTGGACGCGGGTGCAGAGCTACGTTTTGTTCAGGATTGGCTAGGACACTCGAACATTCAGAATACCGTAATCTATACGGCACTCGTCTCGACCAGCCGGGAGGCAAAAGCGCGTCAGTATTTTTTGAAGCTACCGCGCTTCTAATACGCGACCGATAATGGCTATTGTGTTACTTTCGCACCGCATTAACAGAAATTAACCTCGAATATCTCGACAGCCTCCACCCAAGGGGGCGTATAATCTTCCTGTCTGTCAAAGTCTTCTCAACTGACCGCGTTGACCAGACTCCTCACCATGTTCGACATCCCCCGTTGAACGTGCCTGACGGCAGACAATATCAATCAGATGTTTCCAGCGAAGTGTGCGGCCTCGCTCAAAGATAGGCTGTGGCTCGTCGTCTTTCTGCGTTCAGTCTCAGGTTATCTGTTCTGAGCCGGGCTGTGAGCAAAAGGGTGACAAGATTGAACCGCTCTATTTTTTATTTCGACGACGAAACCTCGCTACTGGAAATCTTTCGGGAGATGTTCGGCAACGAGTACGACGTGAGCACGGCTTCGACGCTCGACGAGGCGCGTCGCGTGTTGGTGGAGTGCCCCCCCGACATCATTATCAGCGATCAACTCATGCCCGAAATCGAGGGGACGAAATTCTTAGCCGAAGCAGCCCGAATTTGCCCCCACAGTTTCCGCGTGTTGCTGACGGGCAAAGCGATGGTCGGCGATGTGATACCGGAAATCAGCGCCGGCATCGTTCATCTCTTCATGAGAAAGCCGTGGACTGAGTCGGAGATGCGAGAAGCTTTGGAGCGCGCCGAGATTTCTCTTAACTCTTCTGGCAAACCCCGTCGCAAGCGTCGGAAGGAAGGGAAAAAGTGAACGGGGATGCCAGCTTTAGGAGCGGCCTCCCAGTTCTGATTCGGTTACTGTCCTCACCCCAGCAACCGATGAGCAGCAGGATTCACCTACTGCTCGGTTGCGCGGCATATTAGACAAAACACGGGCGAGGCGCAAGCGGCGGCATCTGAGAATGTCTGTTGAGTTATTTCTGATCCTCTAAGTTTTTCATTAAGCCTTCCATGAGGCTGGATGAGCTGGTGCTGACGGATGGCTCCGGCTTATTCAAATCAGGCCACTTCTTCATCGCCTCGCCTGTCGGTCGGAAGTTCGTTGCGATGGTCTTCGTCTCTTCATCATAGGTGACGTAATGTGAATTTCGCATGAGGTCAGCGAGCGCTATTGCTTCCATCGCCGAGCCGACGTAGAGGCCGGGTTTGTCGGTATCGGAGTGCTCAAAAGCGATGCCATATTTTCCATTCGCGTAGTCGAGTATCAGAGCGAATTTCTTAACTTCTTTTGATGGCATTGATCTTCACCTTTCGACGTGATGAGGCTGCGCCGGGAGTATGCGACAACCAAGCCCCTTTTACCTATGACCGACCGCGCGGAATCTGAAAAGCCGGCGCGCGAGCGCCGTCCTTGCCGCGCGGTGTAGCGAGTGTCGACGCGACGCGACCAATTTTCTCAAGACTCAGGCGCGAGCGTGACCCTATTCGATTAGATAATAATATCATTGTTGAATAAGGCAGCTAAAAAGTGAACGGGGTCGCCAGCCTCAAGGCGGCAACCCCGTTCAGATTTGGTCATTGTCTTTACACAGCAGCCGATAGCAGTAGAATTCACCCGCTACTCGGGCGCGCGGCAATAAGGGCAGGAGTCGGAAGACAGTGCCCGGATACTTTATTCTTTTCTTAACAGAGGCCGCGGTTTCTTTGATGGCCGCAATGTATGTTCTAACGCTTTCTCATTACCAGATACATCTCGCATCTCCATCAACTCTTTGGCCGCTAGTCTTTTAAAGTGATTATAGTGATCGTCTGCCGTCGAGCTACGTCCGAGTGCTACTTTAGGCTTATTAGTTTCTTCAATTACGTGTGCGAAAACATCGTCCGTAGACTTACCGGACTTCATTCTCGTTTCAAGTTCATCTCGTAGGTCCTGATTCGCTCTAATCAGAGCTTCTACTTTGCCATAAAAGCCGGTGGTATCCGGCCCGACAAACGCCCCGTCATCGAAGAACATACCATCAAGAGACACGTTGACTTTAGAATACTGAGCCAAATTCCTACTCACGCTGTCGAAATAAGGTGCAAGATTGGAACCGCCGGTATTCACTGTAAGTGTATCCAGTGCTCCAGCGAATCCGGGGAAAGCTAGCCAAGGAGTATTTGACTTGATGATGTGCCCATCCGAACCTAAATCCCCATCACCCATGAGACTGTACTTAGTGACATACTGATCAGTTCTGGTAATAACCTTCCCGTCAGGTCTAACTAATTCCCACTTCAGAACGAAGGCGACGACCGCGCGCTTCCCCGTATTTTTTATGAATACCGAGTAAGGTCGTATTGCCTCCAAGAAGGAGCCTGACATATTTTCACGGACCGTATTTAGCATTTCGTCATATGAATTTTCGCCAGGACTAATTATGGCAAGGCCATGCTCCCGAATATCCTTCACACTGAATTGCACGCTCATAGGTGTCAACTTTCTCTCACTGAAAATGAACCCACTAGCAGCGCCTGCTACCACGGCCAGGAGGGCGGTTACAAAAATATTCTTCTTCATTATCTTTATACCTCTTTCGGAGATTGGAACTTTCGGCAGCTCCCTTTACTACACCAGCCAAGTGTTGCAAAGACCGGTTTAACGGAAAGGCGACACTGTCGCCTCTGTTAATTTCCAGCACGGAGGAGAAACACGTCCCAAGCCCATCGCCCGACCTGCGCGCCGTGCGCGTCTTTGACCTTCGCGCGATACTTGAACTGGTTCCCGTTTCCGTCCACCCGCCGCGATTCCCGGTAGTCAAGGTCAAGCCTTAACACGCCTAGTGCTGGCAGCCCTCGGAGTTCTCCGGGTTGCGAGATACCGTCGTGGTTCGCGTCTCGCCAGAGCCGTAATGAAGAGAAGATAGCATCGCGCGGCCCGATCCAGCCGTCGGAATTCCCGCCGCGCTCCGGCCTGTCATACTCGGCGAGCGCTAGGAACCCGTTCATTTCTACGCCGTCGGGTGGGGGCGGTTGTGGCGAGGCGTTGCCGAACAATTCCCGGCCACTATCAATTACGCCGTTACCGTTGCGGTCCAAGGCCAGCCATGCGTCGTCCGATCCCGCCTCGGTCCAAGCCCACCGCTCTGGTGTACCCTTGCCGGAAACATCAAAGTCAACGCCGTTCGCCGCGTTCGTCAAACGGAAACCGTTGCCCGTCGTGTCTATGAGAACGGGCGAGCAGTTAAAGCCTTCCTCGCATCCGCCGGAGCAGCTACAGGAATCGGGTTCGTAGTCACCGAAGCGAGCGCACTGGTTCTGGAAGGAACTACTGCGTGTGCAGATGCTGCCGTTATAGATGAAGCCGGAGGCGCAGCCAGTCGTCGGGTATATGCCCCAGTCCGCAGCGCCGTTACACCCGCCTGCAAATGCGGTCGGTCGCACCGGGCATGGCAAGTTAGTAACTTGCCACATATCCAGCCACCCGTCGCAGTGATGGCCTCCAAACCCGCTCGTTATAACCAATCCCGTTTGAGAAATCTTGTTCCACCACGATCCATCTAGCCCGGGGTCGCGGTATTCGCCGTGAACCTCTGCGTAATTGAGAACCGTCCAGCCAAAACAGGCACCAAATGCAGCCGACTCTAGCGGTACAGAAGGGCCATCAAAAGAGCCGTCTGAAATACACTGCCCGTCAGCAAAGGCGTATGCAACGCCATTAAAATTAATATCTTCACACTTGCCCGTAACCGAACTACCTATGAGACAAAACTTAAAGAATAAATAGTAATCAGTTCGAGCTGAGACCAGAAAAGTAGCAGTAAAGAGCGGTAAGGCCACTGCCGCGAGCAGTAAAAATTTACGCATGAGGGGTTTGCGTGGCATCTTCTTCGAGATGATGCTGGCAAGGCTGAGGATATTGGGTAAGCGCATAATTGCTCCTGTAAGGTGCCTGTGCAGGTAAAGTGGACGAGGTGCAACAGGTTGGGTTGCAACGTCTCGCGGCTAAACGACTCAATTCTGAACGCCGGCGTAATCCGCTTTAATATTCCGGTAGTAAGGTAAAGAGCTTGGCTTATATTTGTAAGGCGAAGTTGGCGGAATCTTATGAGAATTTCGTCAACACGATTTCGGCTTATCAAATCAGCCCGTGTTCGGTGACGCCGAATATATATTCAACACGCTCTTTGCTGTCAATCATTATTTTAGATACCCTTTACTGAAAACATTGGACTTAAGACTACCTGCTGCAATTGCAGCGCGTTATCTGCCGCTCTGCCGTCATCATTCACGTAATGCGGAACGAACGACAACAGACCGGACAGTCGGGATGAGCACAGATTCGCGCCACGAACCGAGCGCCCATCCCGCAGCTTTGTTATCAGCGAATCAGAGGCCGTCGCGCCCCTTTACGCGACGGCCAGCAGCACAGCCCGCCCCGCCCAAGCGCGGACGTGCCAGCATGAGACGAGCGCCCGCCCGCGCTCATCTCATTTCAATTTGACGAGGCCACCGCGCTCCTCACCCATAACGCTGACGACCTCGCATCGACACAGCCCGCGCCCACTTCGCAACTGTGCCAACCGGATGAGCGCAGGAGACAAACGCCCATCCCCAAGCCTTTTACTTCGCGCTGCTCTTGCGCGCCTTCTCTTCCCTTCTCAATGCAGCCGTAACTTGCGAGCCAGCAGGCGCGCGACCGTCTCGGTAATCAAACTCACATCACCCGGCTTTCGCAGGAACGCATTAGCGCCAGCTCGTCGCGCTTCCATTTCCACTTCATCAGCCGAGAGCATAATGATCGGCGTTTGTTGCCGGTGCGCCAGCGTCCGCGCCCGCTTTATCAACTCCACTCCGCTTGTGTCCGGCAGCTTGTTATCGAAAATCAGCACATCGAACCGCGCACCGCTTTCAAGATTCTCCAGCGCAGCCGCGCCGTCGCCACACGTCTCGACCTTCCACCCTTCACCCTCTAATGTCTCTTTCACCGCGTCGGCCACTACCGGATGATCTTCGACGTGCAGGATTGAGACAGCCCCGGTGTCGGAGCAATCTACTTCGTCACGAAACATTAAACTGCTTCGGCGAGGCTCTACCGGCGAAGATAGGTCGGCGAGCGCTTGGTGACGCCCCTTGTGCAGCATGGAATCCAAACCCTTACGACTGATGCCGAGCAGTTCAGCCGCACGCGCTACGACGCCGCCTGCTTCCCTTAATGCACGCTCGATGAGCCGAGCCTCATAACGTAGAACCGCGTCGAAGAAGTTAAAGCCCTTCCACGTCGGCGGCGCGGGGAGCGAGCCGATAAGGAACAGCACGCGTCGAGAGGCGGTCAGCAGCCGGTCTTTACTTTCTCCATTGCCGGAGCGTGAGAGCAGATCGGCGGTGCGGTCATAGGTTGCGCTTAGGTCTTGCACCGAAAGGCGCTCGCCTAGTTCTTCAATGATGGTGAGCGCAGCCAGCCCCGCGGCTTCTAAGTCGCCCGCGTTCTGCGCGACCTCTACAGCACGTTGCAGCGTTAGGCGCGCGACCTCATATCTACCCGTGCGCGCGAACACGATTCCGTGTGTGGTCAGAGCTTCAGCTAATAGTGATTGCTCGCCGCCCTTTTCGAGAATCTGGACAGCCGAGCGGACAAGCCTTTCGGCTTCAGTAGTGCGACCTTCAGCTAGCAGCACTCTTGCGCGGGTGTCATCCACCTGCGCGGTGTGTACGCTGTCTTTCATGCTGGTAAAGAGAGCTTGCGCGCGATCAAGGTGCTGGTGAGCTTCGAGGAACTTCTTAATAGTGCCGAATAAGAATCCGAGATTGTTTTCAACGCAGGCGTGATAGCGCGTGTGTCCGGCTTGCTCGAAATGGAAACTAGCAGCCGCGTATTCAATCAGCGCGCGATCTATGTAATCGCTTCGATGTTCAGCCGCGCTCAACTTCCGCAGCACTTGGGCGTACTCGTTATGGAATCTCCCGTTGATGCTATGATTACCGCTCGCATCAAACAGCGGTGCAGCTTCCATATGCAGGCGCAACGCATCGCTAAGTCGGTTGGCAACTTTTTCGACGATTGCAGTACGAAGCAAAGTAACTGCCTTTACCTCGCTCTTACTACTGGCTAATTTGTCCAGAGCCGCATAAAACCACACGCGCGCCTCGTTGAAAGCTCCCTCGCGCCAGTAGCAGTAACCGAGTTCCATTTGTGCCTCTGCTACCCTCTCTGTATCCTGTACCCCCTCGAATCTCGTCATGCTTTCGCTGATAAGATTCTTCGCCGCCTCTTGCGCCGCCTCGATCTGTCGGATGCTTCCAAGCCAGCCAGTGAGGACGCCTACGCGCAAAACCACGTCCGCCGCCGTCGTCTCGTCTAATTCATCTAGCACCGGACGCGCGCCGACGTGCGGCCATAGCTCGCCCATCGCATCGCGCGCGGCTTCATAGTTCCCTATATCCTCTAGCTCTTTAGCGAGCCTGCATCTAAGCAGCGCCCGCCTATTCCGGTCGAGAGTAGGATCAGCTATTTCGTGAAGTAGCTGACTCGAAATAATCATGTGAGGACTACCTTTCTTGGCTTTTCGATAATGGTGGAAAGGCGCATCCCAGCACGGCAGGGTGCTAAGATTCGCCCGCGTTACTCGTCATAGGTGGTCAGGTAAGAACTTCACTTCCCGCCCATCACAACAAGTCAGACAAGGAGAACAACATGAAAACCTTACGCCGACTCAGCGTTGCGTCAGTATTCGTTTTTGTGCTTACCATGCCTGCTTTCGCAGGAGAGATTTCAACAGGCATCGCGCCACCACCGCCGCCATCGGCAGCGACGGCAGGCGAGATACAAACCACCGTTGCGGGGCAAACAGAGACGGGTAGCATGAGTGAGGCTACCGCGATTGATTCAGCGACACAGGCCGCGCTGAACCTCCTACAAAGCGTGCTGTCGCTGTTCTAAGCAGTCCGCTCAATTTCAACTAGCCCAAGCTGCCAAGACTCAAGCGAATCGGCGGCATAAGTATTTGTGTGTCTGAACGAGCTAGGAATTTCAACGCCGGATAGCCGAGAAGCGCAAGGAAGCCCGGCGCGGAAACGCGAAAGGCGAGATTAAACCCCTGTAACAGCCGATGCAATAAGTTTTTCAAGCCGGACATATCAATTCATTAGATTTATGGCACGTTGGAGCAGATGCAGCGCAAGCCGCATTAAAAGGTTCGTCAGGAGCGTGACAGGCTGATCTCTGACAATGAGTTTTGCTTGTCGGAGCGTTCGTGTGCGTCGTTGATGGATGGTGTTCGCTCTGGTTACTACGAACACCCACTTTAATAGCACTTATTAAGTATTGCTAAGGACGTATCATTAACGATATTTCTTGACCTTTTGAAGTCCTTACGGTACTTAATAAGTATTATAAACAAAGAGTGGAGGCGTATGAGTATTCGAGTAGAACTAAAGCCAGAGGTTGAAGCAATGCTTCAGAAGCGTGCGCTTGCTAGAGGCTGCGATGTCGCCGGATATGTCGAGCATCTTATTGAAAAAGACGTTCTAGCTTCACAACCGTTTGATGAGATTCTTGCGCCAATCCGACAAGGCTTCCAACAAAGCGAAATGTCAGACGACGAGCTAGAGACACTTTTTGAAGAAGCGCGCGAGGATGCTTTTCAGGCGAGGCAGGCAAAACTCAAATGACTGACGGCGATCTACGCCTGCGTGTAGTCTTCGATTGCATGATCTATCTGCAAGCTACCGCCAACGAGTCTAGCCCCGCCGCCGCGTTGTTAAGGATGATGGATGAC
>MWWG01000089.1_pt1 | contig 13856 bp, 11 predicted proteins | sample 1047331 | NCBI WGS metagenome assembly MWWG01 (sample SAMN06349968, study PRJNA376086) | soil metagenome | isolation source: MG6-4 sample Antarctic (ecotone) soil | place: Antarctica | collected 2015-01-13 | reverse complement strand
CGCTTGCGATCGCATCAATGTTGACTGCCCATTTTAACTAATAAATAGCCTATATTATTAGTAATAAATTATTAATTTTATAGGCTACTATTCCCACACAAACACACAATAACATTATGCAATTTACTCACAACAAAGCTATTATCGGAATGCCTGAGACTCCTTATCTACTCAGAGTTAACAAGCAGGTTGGCTGTTTCTCAATTGGTAACATTGAACCGGGTAACATTGAAAGTTTGAATACCTACGGACGCGGCAAGTATTTGGAGTTTGCGATCGCGGCTTGCGACACTTCATTGTACGGGAAGATTGGTAAAGTAAAGGACGATCAGCAGTATGCTTTTATATCGGCGGTAATCACAAAAAGCGATGATTCTAGGTTGCCTGCTGGCTTGCTTATACATTTTTTGGTCTATGGCTACGAAGCGAGGTTTTTCACAATGTTAGCTGCTGAAGTTGAAACCGCCGCAATATTTGGTGGTAGCAAAGCGCAGATAATTCGGATGGTGTTTGATAGGTCGGTAAGCACTCAATTTAACAGCACGATTAAGCCCCCAACTATTTCTAGTCGGGACGCAAATAAGGATGAGTTAATACTTTTTGAAGCAGCCCAAATGATAGGTGAAAAATACCCGGCTTATTTGCCAGACGCGGCGGCTCTATATCCAGAAGTGGCGGACTCGCAGACTGGGGAAGTCGTAAGCGGATTGACTCGACATAGATTGATGCCGCTATTGCCTATCAGTGAGCCGCAGAAGTTATTAGCTTAGGAATAAAAGCGCGATCGCACAACATAAGTGCGATCGCATCAAAGCCACTTGGCTATTTCGGTTTAGGAATTAATGCGATCGCACTCAACCCTCTCAAAGGATTAAGAAAAATGGATAAACAAGTGAAGCAAAACAAACAGGCTCTAGCAAAGAATTTGAACCAACTTATGCCTACTCTACCAAGTGAACACTTGAAAAATTTGGCTAAAAACATAGCTCAAGTGTTTCATGGGCAACTTGTTCAAGAAGATGCCCAACTTCTTGGAGAATGTCTTATCGCTCGTTTTACTCGTAGAGGAGGAAACCCAGCGCGTCGTTACTGGAAAGAAGGCAGAATTAGTGCGGCAGAGTACCTGGAATTGAATTCTCAGGTTGATATATGGGATATGTTTTATGACCTTATCCAGTTAGCTTGGGATGATATGAAGCGAGTTAATTCAGTAGCTCCGCAAAAATTCCCTTTTGAGCAGGAGCAAGATTTATTTCTCAAAGTTTTAGCTGACAAGTACAATACTCAGTTTTGCGTATGCCTACGGCAGTATTACAAATACTCCCCTGCGAAAGTTGAGAAAGCTAGAAAAATGATTAGGTCAGCATTTTCGCAGAATAAAGGTCTTACACATGAACAGCAACAAGAATTTTATAAGTTGATAGGAGACGAATCGGAAAATGTCTGGTTTGTCTACGCTAGTCAGTTTTTTATTGACTTAGCTAAAGTTGACCCGGTAGTTGCTAAAAAGCTAGAAGAATTCAAAAAAATTCTCGTTGAATCGTCTAAATTAGCATCTCAGCAAGCTACTCACAAACGCAAGTCAGGCGACAGCTTGACCCATGCTTGGCATGACGATCAACTATTAATTATTCAATCTGGTTCTAGAACCTTAAATTTCTCCAGTCTCTTAACCTATTCTTAACTTAAGGATCCTGTAATTTCCGCAAATAGCTTTTTTTGATTCAGAGAACATTTAAACTGAAAAGTATTGCCTACTAGCAGCCATTTTTTTGACCACAAAAGTACACCCCTAGTTTTAATTAAGCAATGGTAGCCCAACGATTAAACGATTTCGAGGTCTTGACCGAGCATATCCAAACTCGCCTTGACATCAGCACTTACAACAAAGTTTTGGCAGAAGCTAAACGCCAAAGAATTAGCAAGACTGCTTTAGCAAGGGATGCGATTCGACAATACCTTAAAACTACAAAACCCTCAGCAGCATAAGCTGTTGGGGTTTTGTAGTTTGATGTTTTAGTTAACTTTTAGAGTTAACGAGTGCTGCCTGAAGTTTTTCCGACCGATAGCAGCACTTTGAACCCTACAAACGAAACAAACTCAATGCCTTAGTGCCAAAAAATCCTGTGTCTAGCAGGATGACGGGCAAGGCTTGAGCTAACTAACAAACGCCTACTGAGGCTAAGAACTTACAGTAGGCATCTATATATAATATGAAATTTCTTCATTTTAATTCTACCTCACTACAACACCCTATCTACTGCCTAACCTCTGTAATCGAGGCACTGAGGAGTTTTCAGGATTACAAACCCAATATTAGAGCAGCCGCGATAACTCTCCATGCACGAGAACTGGGCATCGGCGAATTGCATTTTTACGCGATCGCGCATCTAGCAGGCTTGGGAGGTCAAGGCTAATGTACGCAACTACTAACTGCCCACAACCTCTAAAAATTGACCAGGCTCAAGCGCTGCAACACTTAAAATATTTAGGTTACGAGAGCGATAAGGTCTCCTTGCGATTTTTCCACCACAGCAACGATCCGCGAAAAAATAAAGATAAAGGGCGCAAATGTGATCGCCTTGATTGGGAGCAGATAGAACGTCATCAGACTGATGGGCGCGGCGTGTATGTCGTTGTTAATGGCTCAGATGGAGGTCATGAGGATAAAGACATTACAAAGTGCGCTGCTATCTTTTGTGAGTGGGACGACAGACCAATTGAAGACCAGTTATTGCACTGGAAAACTGTAGGATTTTTAGAACCAACATTTACTGTATATAGTGGCGACAAATCAGCACAGCCTTACTGGGTGCTTGACAAACCCTTAGAAGACTTGGAGCAATGGCGAACGCTGCAACAGCTACTTATTAAAGTAATGAAAGCCGACCCAGCTAACAAAAACCCATCTCGTGTCTTTAGACTTGCTGGGGGTTGGCACGTCAAGCCAGGGCGCGAACCAAAAAGAACAGAGATAGTGCAAGAATCTGGGCAGAAATATTCTTATCAAGAATTAAAAGATAAGCTAACAGCGATAGCTAAACCCTCATCAGTAACACCTCTGTTGGGAAGCGGCGAACCGATACCAGAACACAGATTTCCTCCCACACTTGCGCGAAGCTCGTCGGATAAAGGATTTATCCCGACAGACTTCGCGCCAAACGCGCGCTACGAAGATATTAGTTTACCCGTACCGGAAGCTGTACCTATTGAAGTTTGTTTAGCCAAAGAATCCCGTAATTTACTGCAATCAGGTCAGGCGAATGGTTCGCGCAACTGCTCAGGGGCGGCTCTAGCGCGCGATTTAATTGGCACTACTAATTATTTACGGAGCATAGGTCAAGTTTTTGGTGGCGATGAGTGGCAGTTATTCCTAGATTACTGCCATCGTTGCCCACCAGGGGACGGCTGGGGCGAGAGTGAATGGCAGAGCATCTGGAAGTCCGCCCAAGGCGATACCCCGTCACCTAGCTGTAAACCGGAGGGCGTTGAAACCTGCGTTAGAGCCTGGTACTGGACTAATCATATTAAACCCAACCAAACAGGACGCGATCGCGGTCAACCTCCTATCACAAATAGCGGCAATGTCGTAGCGCTACGGGCTAAAACTTTGACTTTAGAAGCCGCCGTTGACCAAGCTAGGCAGGTCTTAAAAGCCAAGCATAGCGAACTAACAGAAAATATTGAGCTAGAAAAGGTACGCCAAATAAGCACTATGTCCAGCTACGATTGGGAACGAAAAATTATTAAGCCTCTAAAACGGGAATTAGACGGCGATCGCTTCCGGCTTGACTTACTCAACCTGTTAGCAATTGACGATGAAGTCGAGCGCATTCGTCAGCAAGCAATACTTGCGCCTAAATATCAAATGTCAACTAGCACCCTCGAACGAGCGTTGCAGTTGATTGAACAGCGAATTACTACGCCAAAACCGCAGTGGTTTGACTTGGATACTTTCTTTGACCAAGAGAGCCAGGGGCAAATATGGATAATCCCAGATTTTCTCCCCGCGTGTGAAACAATTATCCTCGCAGGTTCACCCAAAAGTGGTAAGACTTTGCTTGCCATTGATTGTGCCTTTGCCGTAGCTACAGGGGAAAGTACCTTTTTAAAGGAAGCTGTGACCCAAGGTCGAGTATTAATTGTGTCTGTAGATGAGTCTGCCCACTCTACTAAGGCGAAATTAATCAAGCGCGGTTTCCGTCGGAGCGATGCTAGTAATGTTCAAGTAATGACTCAGTTTGATGTTCGTCAAATAAAAGCTTTAGAGGAGCGACTGGAAGTCTTTAGACCAACTTTGGTTGTTATCGACAGTTTAAAACGCATCACTCACAGTCAACAGATTAGTGAGAATTCGGCAGAGTTTGCCGATAATATCTACACCATTAAAGAATTACTAACTAAATACAAAGCGTCCGGCATCTTAATTCACCACACCAGCAAGAATCAAGAAGCGATGGGTGTTGATAGAATTCGTGGTTCTAGCGCGATCGCTGGTGCTGCCTGGGGAACTTGGCAGTTAGACCACATTCCTAAGCCAGACCCCAATAACAAAAAGAAGCTAGTTATCGATCCTAAAGACCCGAAACGTATCTTATCAGTCTTCTCCCGTGATGCTGAAGGGCAACAGTTACGAATTGAGTTTAACCCCGAAGATAATAGCTGGGTAAACCAAGGCGGTGTAGGTGACTCTGAGGAATGGTTAGAAGAACGCCGTACCCTCAAAGTGCGAATCATTGATGTGTTGACTCGCAATACTCATAAACCTGGTTGTAGTGGGCGGGAAATTATTGAGCTAATGGGCATGACACCAACTGAGGGGCGTAGTGTCTACTCGGAATTAAACAGGATGGTATCTAAACGCTTAATTAGCTGTCATCCAGCGCCGGGAGATAAACGTTACAACGTTTACTCACTCACTAAAGAATCTCCACACACCCCCCCCTCCCCCCCAGGGTGTGACCTAAATGCTGACTATATAGCTGAAACTCATATACAACAAGGGTTTCCAATAGTCAGCAAATTAGTCAGCAATTATTCAGCAATTACTCAGCAACCAATGGATGAGTACCCCCCTGCTGACTATTTAGAAGTAGACACAGTAAGCATTTCAGAGATAGTCAGCAACTCTGAGTCAGAAGGAGGGGGGGGGAGTGCAAAGAATGCGATCGCAGAAAATGATTCAGTGGAAAATGCAGATGGATCGCTGCCGACTGGAGGTGAATCAGGGGATAATCCCAAATTATTGAACGGCTCGTTTAAAGTTAGCGATCGCGTCTTTTGGGATAACTGCCCCAATCACTGCGATTTCTTAAATCCTTTTAACGTCGTGGGGATTGAGGGAGATTTTGCCCGGTTGGATTACATCGCAAATTTAGTACCGCTAAATGAATTGAGGCTCTCAGAGAATCCCGGTCAAAAATATGAATAGAGATGTTTGTCACTGCCAGCACTGCCAAAAAGAGCGATCGCGGCTCGATGAATTTAGAAGGTGCTTAAGTAATTTTGATCGGCTCGAAGGCTGGCGCAAAACGCATTCAAACTTTAGAGCCTATTGCCTCGACAAGTGGAATTATTGCCCGCTCGATTTTGATGTTGAGACGCTGCTAATTAATTCTCGTAAAAGGATGGTATTGGAGTGGGGCGAAGAAGAAGACGATGATGAGGATTTCTAACAGCGCTTATTATCTATCCTGGCGGAGGTGAAACCATCAGTAAATCAAAAAAACTAACAGCGCAAGAACAGCGCGATCGCCAAAGATTAGAAAAAATAGTCAGCGATCGCATCCAATCAGCCCAAAACGAACTAGCCCAAGTCGAGAAGCTGGGACTGTGGCGCAGTTCCCACGAGACGTTTGAGGAGTATTGCACTCAAAGGTTTGGTTTTAATCCAATCGATCTAGATGTTGAAACATTATTGAGGTTTTATGGGACAAATTGATGATTTACGAGCGGAAATTAAATCTTTTGAGGACGAGATCGCTTCATTACAGGCAGAACTAACGGCGGTTGGAGGTTTTACCATGCAATTAGCCAGTAGCAACGCTCCGAGTGAGATTGCGAAGTCAATCCGCACTGAAGCCCAGCAGGTACTGGAGCGCCAACCTGCTATTAAAGGTTTGAGAGATGCGATCACTGAACTGACGAGTCGCCTTCAACAAAAAAGGTTAGAGCTTCAGGAACTAGAAGCAGTCGAATTAAAGCGGGAGACTAAGCGGCGAGTTGAGGAAGGGAGAAGTCGCCTGCACTCTAAGTTCTCGGATGTTGAAAAAATGGCTGAATCATTGCAAAATTTGTATTTCGATTTGAAGGCGATCGCCCTCGAATATGAAAAAGATTTTGCTCAAATTCATCCGCCAAGTAGCGGTCATAAACAACTGAACCGTGCCGCGCTGCTCAATTATGAATTATTGTGGTTGCCTCAATTAACAGAGGAAAGCGATCGCTTTATTTTACATAGCAAAGTTATAGACATATTTGAAGCTGAAAGAAAAGCTATAGAGAGGGAACGTTTAGAGAACAGCTTGGCGTGGCGACAAAATCACCAGCAGCAGATGGCAGAAAACAAGCAGAGAGAATTAGATAAGCAGTTACGGATTGAGAGAGAGGATGCGATCTCATCACTAAAAGTAAAGACCTCGGAGCTAGAAAAGTTCAAAAAGGCACGTGCTGACCGCTTAACAGGTTTAAAAACTGCGAGAACTGGTGATTTGGATGATGCGATCGCCAAGTTGGAAGAGGAAATCGAAGACTTAGAGAAACCTATGCAACCATAGAGAAAATGGCGGCATAGTGGCGGAAAATGGCTGTTAAGCATTCTAGGTTGACAGTAAAACAATTAAAGGCGGTTACTCTATTGGCGGAAGGATTGCCCCACAGCGCGATTGCATCCCAGCTAGGCATAGGGCTTCGTACTATTCAAAGGTGGGCGACTTTACCTGATGTGCGCCAAGCTATGGCAGAAGCTCAAGCTAGGCTTGCATCAGAGTTAGGAGAAGAAATCTTTTATAAGTGCAAAACTGCCTTGACTAAAGGATTGCCCAAAGCTATCCGCAGGACAATAGAATCTTTAGATCACAGCGATGCTCGAATCCAGATTAGAGCAGCAGAAGCGATCGCCCGTTGGTCTGGCTTTTATTCGCCAAACAAACCCACCATAGAGCCGCAGGGTAATCCAGAACAGAATCTGAAGGGATATTTAGCCTACCTAGAAACAACTACACCCAACGGCAATGGCAGTCAGCATCAGTCAATTCGCTAGTGACCCTAACTTGCTCAATACTCCTCTGTGGGATAAGCAAGCTGAAATTTTAGAGGAGTTCTGGAGCGGAAATTATACACTAGCAGTTTGGGCGCTGGGTCGTCGGAGCGGCAAAACTTTAATGGCGGCTGCCTGTGCCACCTATGCCGCGACGATGCTGGCGGACGAGTATAAGAAACATCTAAGACCAGGTGAAAAATTCTATATTGTCTCTGTTGCCAACACAATCGACCAAGCCCGAATCGCCCTGCAAAGCGTCAAGGATTTAATCAGCAGTTCCCCCATACTAAAACCGTTAATTGTCAGAGATACAACCGACACTCTAGAACTGCGTAACGGTGCGGTATTTAAGGCGCTGCCAGCTTCTAGTCGCTCCGGTCGGGGGATGGCTTGCCCTGTAGTAATTTTCGACGAACTTGCCCACGCCCTAGATACAGAAGTAGGGAATGCGGCGGGTGATTCATTATACGCAGCGCTATCTCCATCAGTGGCTCAATTTGGAGGGCGGGGAAAAATCCTGTTATTATCGTCACCTTGGATTCAACAAGGCGTGTTTTGGGATTTGTACAAGCAGGCAGATTCAGGGCAATTCCCATATATGCAGTGCGTGAATTTGCCAACTTGGGAAGTCAATAAAACTATTAGCACTGATTGGCTCGACGGGGAAAAAGCCCGCGACCCCGAACTATTTAAAATCGAGTACGGCGCAGAATTTACAGGGAACGTCGCCGCCTTCCTCGATACTCAATTAGTGGACGCTAGTATTAATCACGATCGCGGCATATTGCCACCTCTGCCAAAATTCAAGGGTACATACTATCTCAGTCTTGACCCAGCAAGAGGCGGACGAGATGCTTACACAGCCTGCATTGTACACCTCGACGGCGATTGCCTGCTAGTAGATCAGTTTCATCAATTCACCCCTAGTTGGGGCGATGGCAAGAAAATTCAAGTAGCGATCGCGCTTGTGGAAGATTGGATTATGGAGCAGCACAAAGCTTATGGTTTTGCCCAAGTTGTCCTCGACCAGTACAACAGTTCTAGTACGATTCAGAGGCTATCAGGTAAGGTTAAAATCCGAGAATTGACCTGGACTGCTCCTAGTAAAACTGAAGCTTACTCAAAACTTAGAGAACTCGCCAACGCTGGGAATTTGGAATTATACCCACACTCCAAAGCCATCCAGCAGATAAAAAATCTCACAGTGAAATACAGACCCAATGGCACTTGGGATGTGTCTGGCGGTACGGGCGCGGCGGTAGACGACTACCCGTCGGCGTTAGCTGGGGCTGTACTGACTGCCTCTCGCCCTGTAGTTCATCAAATTCCACCACCATCCGGTATTGCTTACAACAATTTAAGCGGAAGTCTTATAAGAACTGGCAGTCGTCCTAATCCCTACGAGGTTTTTAAACGCGATCGCCCTGGCTAGTCTTGTGCTTCTATTTTTTTGGATAGCCCAAACCCAGCAGCATTAATATAATCCTGGACGATGTTCCCAGTTTTTTTAATTGGCGGTCTTAGTGGCTGCCCAGGCAGACAATAGCCATAGCCGTGAGACTTCAAAAAATCGTTAATAAATTGTTTTGCTGCTGGGTTGGGTTGAGTCATAGGGGCGATCGCATTTTTTGCTATTTAGTGAATAAAAAGCTAACTACTGCAAAGGTTTAAAGCTTGTTTGATAGCTAAATTTTAGCGTTAGGTTGCGTATTCGTCGCATTGAGACAGGATCGCGCGTTGCATCAAATCGGTAAATACAATGCTGAAGAATCCGAGGGACGGGCGTGGAGGTATTTGCTAGTTGTGGCGACGCTGCTATGACCCAAAGTTGCTTGGACTAGCTGCACGGGCGCACCTCTATCTAGAGCATGGGAGGCGTGGGAATGCCTTAGCCAGTGGGGTGACACACTGCCATCAATTCCCGCACGTCTACCCGCAGCTTCCACAATCCGCCGCACTTGATTAGCTTGAATCGCCCCGCCTTTTTTGCGGCTCAAAAAGACTGGCGCATCGCTACTTTTCTCGCCCCGTAGAATCAGCATTTGTTTAAACAGGTCGGCTGGCAGCACGACAAACCGAGTCTTACCGCCTTTGCCAAACAACGCCACTTGACCCCGACCTTCACCCGTACTCTTGAGGTCGTGCCATCGCATTCCCGTGACTTCCGATACCCTAGCACCGCTCAGGTACATAAATTGAAGCAGTAATTTATTGCGCTGATTTGGCTCTAGCGCGATCGCAGTTATCACTTCTAATTGCGTCAATATTCGTTCAGCCAGCGTATTTTTTATTTTAGGTGTTGCCACTGGCGCTCCGACATCAAAAGTTAGATAGCCGACGCGATGCCCAAAACTAAGCAGCGACTTAATAGCTGATAGCCGCCGATTCTGGGTAGAGCTTGAATAGCCCTGTTTGAGTAACGCCGTAGCAAAGGCTTGGACATCGTTGAGCGTTACCTGGGTCAATAGCTTCCCTTCAGTGAACGCACTAAACGCGGCAAAGTCACATTGATAAGCTCGTTGGCTCTGGGAGCTTTTGCCGTGCAGCCATAAGTCAAGTAATTGCCCAGTGGAATTAATTTCAGCCAAGGAAGAAGTAGGAGCAATAGCCCCAAGGTTAGTTAGCATAAATTTAGGTTTCGATTTGCCTGAATAAATCCCTCAGTTAGTCGCTGAGGGATTCTATGTATTATTTGGTTAAATGGGTGATAACGTAGGTTATCACCCTTTCAGATTACTCGCTTTTTGGGTATGATTGGAGTCCCTGGGATGGTCGCGTTCTCCAGGAGCGAGTCATTAATCTAGAGCAGAAATTAGCGAGGCTGGGGGCGGCAGGTTGGCTAGGAATATCTTTGACCTATTTGGACGAGAGATTGCAGGTTTTGCACATAAGCCTAATTACCTTCTTTAGAATTTTGCAGAAAGACTTTGTAATGCTGCTCTATTGCCTCCCTACTGGGTTCAAAAGCTTCACTCAAGCTCAATTGTAGGTGCTTCCCCACGAACTCTCCATAGCAGGTATTGATTAGGCTAGGGGCAATAATTACTGTCATTGTCTCCGGGTTGATCGAGAGTAAGTGCAGGTCAAAAAGTGTATGGATATCTGACCTCAAAAGCAAACCGTTTGAAGGATGATTAGTGCTAGTACCGAGGTAGGGAATAATGTGGGCAGCTTCTAGACCCTGTTCCGCATCACAGCCTGTAATAACACATCGACGGTTGTAGGCTTTGAGCAAGCTCTTACGAAATTGGGGCTGCCCCTGCCGCCGCACAATGGATGTATTGATACGCGATCTAGCATCTTCTATACTTTCTGTCTCGAAGTATCCTTCAGCCTCAATAAGTTTTTCTGCAACCGTAAGCTCGGATGTGCTGGGTGATTGAGGGTCTTTTGGTGTCAATTCAAAAGGCACTTGCCAAACTTTTACCCACGCGCCATCCTCATAACAGGTACTACTACCGCTAGCCAGCATCTTTCCATCGGGGCTAAAAGCAACAGTAATTGACTGTGGAAAGTCTAAGGTGCAAATCAATTCTCTAGTTTCCAAATTCCATATCTCAATCGCGCTGTGGGTTGTGTGGGCAAGAGTTCTCCCATTAGGGCTGATTGTGAAGGAAATAACGTACTCTAGATCCTCAGAGAGAGTATGCAGCAATTCTGTAGTAGCCAAATCCCAAATTTTGATTCCACCCCCTCCGCTACTAACTAGAGTTTTGCCATTAGGAGTAATGGCAACAGTTCTAACATTTGCTGAGTGTCCTATGAGAGTATTACGCAATTCTCCAGTCTCTAGATTCCAAATCTTAATTGTTTCGTCATTGCTGCCACTAGCGAGAACATGACTATCTGGGGCGAAGGTAAGGAAATTAATTCTAAGAGAATGTCCTGATAGGGTACGCATCAGTTCTCCAGTATCTAGATTCCACAAGTAAATTGTTGTGCTTTTACCTTCAATACCTTTATATTTGCTAGATCCACCACTAGCAAGAACTTTGCCATTAGGACTGAAAGCGACAGAATAGATTGGATCTGCACGCTGAGAGAATGTGCGTATTAGTTCCCCGGTTTGCAGATTCCACAGTTTTACTGTCTTGTCTGCACTACCACTGGCGATGGTTTGTCCATCAGGGCTTATAACCAGCGAAAAAATAGTATCTGAATGCCCAGAAAGAATGTTAATTTGTTCTCCAGTCTTAAGATCCCAAATCAGAATCTGGGTGCCACAGACGCTAGCGAGAATCTGACTATCAGGACTAATAGGAACTCCGTAAACCCAACTGGTGTGACCAGTCAAAGTATGTACACATTGCCAAGACTGAGGTTGATTCTCATTCATTTGTTGGTCTTGCCTAGAAAAGATGTTTTCATAAATCAGTACAGATGCTTGGGTGCAACTACTAAAATTGCACTATTCAACTCCTCTTATGTCATGGAATTTTTGTAGGAGCTAAGTCCTTAATTCGGCAATGGATAATATTTATCTCCTCGAAGCTCCCAAGCCAGTCCATCGGGGTCTTGCTGCTTAATCCAGGTGGCAAATATATCCGCACCTTTCTTAACTTTTCGTCCTAAAGTTACGTGACTTAGCCCTAGTCGCTCCCCTAGTTTTCGCGCTGACAACCCAGAAACTCTAGCCTCCTCTATATTTATGTCGGGCGCTTTTTCTAAGTCTTTACTGGCTTGTTGTATACGCTCTGTATACGATTGTGTACTAGATGCTGATTGATTATTTGGTTGTGTACGATTTGTGTGCGTTTCCTCTTGCTCAACACTTTGTGTATGCAATTGTGTACGAAGCGTCTCTACTTGCTCCGCCAAGGTTTCGACTTTTTTACTAGCACAGTTTCTAATTCCCCTAGCCGCGTTTCTAGCTCTTGTACACGATTGTAGACAATTGTATCTGTGGGTGCTGGCTCACTGGCTGGGGCAAATCCGAGCGCTGCTTTTAGTAGGGATAACCCATACTCACTGCGAGTCATGCCGTTACTTGTAGCGTTTTGGGTAAGCAAGTCCGCTATTTGATTAGTGACGCGGATAGTTATTGTCTTATCTAAAGTTTCTTTTGACATGGGAGTAATGTACACAGGTGTATACATATTGTACACTTGATTAAAACTGTGTACACGCGCTGAGTACAATTGTGTACATAAAGACGTTGCTGCGCGTTCGCGCGTTTCTCGTCCTAAAATTAAAACTTTCAGCCTTTACTAAAGGACAGAATGACAGAAGTAAAATCAGAAATCACGCTCAAATTCAACGAACTACCTGAAGCTACGCCAGCACCTAACAAGAAAGTCGAAATCTCGCTAACTGACCAAAATGGAGTTGTCTTCACTGCTTTAATTAATGCTAAAAGCTGGCGTAAGGCTGAAGGTGATGCCACAGCTTTTAGTGATTGGGGTGGGTCTGTAAGTGGCAAGCTAGGGCAACGTACAGCCAATGGCTTTGAAGTAGTTGACGCTGGCATTAAGGTTTTTGAGAAGAAGGCTAAAGAATCTAATCCAGAAGTTACCGCAGTTAGTTCTGATGCGATGCCTGTTTCATGACACGGCGATCACTTGAATAGTTTTTAATGTCCACAGCGCGCGAGACATTTTTGAGCAGCGCGAAGTCTTCAGTCCAGGAAGTACTTGACATTCTCCTCAGCCTGTGGGCTTTTGCAATCGTCTACTTTGTGTACCAATTCGGCTTTTGGTGGACATTTCTTTTGCTACACAGCGCAAAAAAGAAACCCCCAAGCAGCTAACTAGCTTGGGAGTAATTGTCCACCAAAGGTTTTGTCTCCACCGCAATGATGGTTTACGCTCCTTATATTAACGGGCGATTGCGCTGCATTAGAAATGTGTACAGGCTGTACACATTTCTAATGCCAAATATTTTGTTAACCATTGGTGGACATCGACAATTAAAAGCGCGATCGCACTTTCTGGGTTTGTTTTGGGCTTTATAAATATAGAGTTGAGGAATAATTGTGGCTAAGTACGGCAGATATAGGGACGCTTTACCTGGGGCGAATAACGGTTTTATCATTGTAGGCTTCATGCTGGCGTTGCCGTTTACGATAGCTATTGGGAGGGCGATTACCGGAATCCCAATCCCTACGGAAAGCCAGAAGAATCTTCTTAGTAACTGCGATGGCGCTAGAGCAGAATTAAACTATGCTCTAGATGCGCGTGATGCTATTACACCGAGGGAAGCTTTCACAAGCAGTGGTAGGGCAAAGTGGGAAAAGTTACGGGATGAGGCAAGATCGAGGCAGGAAATAAAAGAAGCCGCGTGCAATTAGCTGAGTCTCCCAGATTGAATATTCATCCGCGTGATATCCGCCAAAATACTCACAGCCCTTGAACTCATCGGATGGAGGATTTCACCCCGACGTTGTAGCGCATAATTTAAGCCGACATATTTTGCTGCTGTTCGCGCTCGTTGGCGAGAGCTTCCTTTGCTTTCTCAACAATCGCATTTTGCAACCAGTTATTGCGATCTGGGAGGCTTCGTATATACGCATCAATGTCCTCTGGGACACGTACTGATAAAGGCACTTTAGCTAAAGGGCTATCTCCTTTAACTACAAATCTATCTTTCTTTAAATGCT
>MWWG01000088.1_pt1 | contig 13939 bp, 14 predicted proteins | sample 1047331 | NCBI WGS metagenome assembly MWWG01 (sample SAMN06349968, study PRJNA376086) | soil metagenome | isolation source: MG6-4 sample Antarctic (ecotone) soil | place: Antarctica | collected 2015-01-13 | reverse complement strand
TTTTTTGCCCGTTGTGGTAGCTCTCTAGCACCTTTTCCCGGATTGCGCGTCTGACGCCGTATGTTGTCAGTTCCACGCCTTTGTAGCTCTGCGGGTCGCGCTCGGCTTCATCCTGTCCCTTCCAGACTGCAAAAAGCGGCTCGATGACCAACTCATCAATCCAGTTGTCGAGTTCGGCCATGTAGTTTTTCACTTGTCCCATAACTTGTTCTCCCTACCGGCTTAAGTGTTAATGCTAGTGAGTTGTCGGCTGTGCTCACCACACAGGTGGGGGAGCGGGCCGGGTTCCCTGCTGTGTCACCGTAAGGTTTAAGGCTTCGCAACCCGCTAACTTCAGGTGAAGTTCCCCGGTGCGAAGCCTTGACACGGTAGGGTGGCCGCTATACTGAAGAGACCTGTGAGCACACAAGCAATGACTTTGTTGTTTTGGTGTTTTGCATTTGGTGTTGGCGGCGGGGTGGGATAGTTTTCAGGCCAAGAAAAAACCGCCCGAATGGGCGGAAGGTATTTATTCTTATTAGGTTGTTTCTACTTGCTCTTAGTGTTTATTTTCCTCGTATCGCGGACAGCTAAAATTATCAGTAGAAAACCCAAAACGTAAGCGATTATTCCCCATAGATTATAGCCTACCGCTTGTGCTCCTTGTACGGATGTAAAACCGTGTCCCTCGCCCGCAAATGTACCTATTAAGTAGAAGTGCGCCTATAACAAATTCGATTATTGTCTTCGTATGATCTGACATAAATTTTGCTTGGTTAATTTGAACTAAGCGTAACACTATTGGAAATTCCGTCAAGAGAGTTTGTAACGTTATAACCTTACTATGATATAGTGCGCGGCTATGATCGTTGCAGTAGTTAACCAAAAAGGCGGTTGCGGTAAATCTACAATTGCCACGAACCTTGCGGCCATGTTCGCCGGCGAGGGTAGGGAAGTGCTTCTGGTAGATGCTGACCCGGAGCAACACTCGGCTATGAATTGGTGCGCGGATCGCCCGGAGCATCTACCAAAAGTCCATTCGAGCAGTCTGCCGGCGCGCAATCTCCGCAAAGACGCTGACGCCTTACGCCAAAAATGGGAAGTAGTCATCATTGATGGCGGCGCTCGCGTCACAGAACACGCACACGCTGCCGTGGCTGCTGCTGACTGGCTTGTTATTCCGGTTAAGCCTTCTAAGGTTGACCTCGATGCTACGGCGCAATTCCTCGACGTGGTGCAATCTGATATGGCGAAGCGTGATGATCTCTCCGGGGGATTGCTTCTCAATCAACTCCAAGAAGGAACGGCGATAGGGAACGCGGCAAGAGAACAAATACGCGAGTGGGACTTTCCCGTGTACAAAAACGCGCTTCATTCTTATGTAGCTTTTTCCGAGGCAGCATGGCAAGGGCAATCTGTTATTGAATATCAACCGAAAAGCAAAGCTGCCTCCGACATGGAGGCTTTCTTTAAGGAAATCAAGAGGGCTATGCGATGAGCAAAAAGAGTTTTAAGATAGCGCGCAAGCCGGGACAGGGCAGCGACGGCCAATTATCGGCTGTCCCGGAACCTAAGCAAAAAATGCGGGTACGAAAAGCTGCTCCGGCGGCGACGGTGGCCGTGAGTGACGACGGCCTCGGCCCAACCACGCGTAAGACTATTGAAGTGCCGGAAAACTATTTTCGGCGGGTTAAAATTCGCGCTGTAGAGCGAGGAATGCTTGAAAAGGAATTGTGGGCGGAAATTTTGGGTGATTATTTCAAAAATCATCCAACTACGTAATGTTATAAGGTTATAACGTTATCAATAGGTAATTCTCGTCAATGCGCTATAATTACCCTAACAACTAACCGTCCACTATAGCCAATGAGTAAACCAGAAAAGACAATCCTCTCTATTCACCCTTCGCTGCTAGATGATCCTGAGTTTGACCAGTCAGATATGGAGCCTACCCCGTCCCGGAAGGTGCGGCGCTTATACACTCGCAATGACCTTCTCCAACCCTTCCTAAAATGGGCGGGTGGCAAACGGCAATTACTCCCCAAACTCCGCGAGCAACTTCCGGCAAAATTCAAAAAGTATTTTGAGCCTTTTATCGGAGCCGGCGCGCTGTTGTTTGATCAGCAACCTAAACGGGCTTATATCAGCGATGCCAATGCAGAGTTGATTAACGTCTACCGCGTTATCCGGGATCACGCGGAAGAGTTACTAGAGGACATTCATAAGCATAGGAACACGAGTGCATATTTTTATAAACTCCGGGAACTCGACCGTTTGCCTGAATACAAAAAGCTGTCGCCGGTAGAGCGGGCCTCCCGCATCATCTTTCTTAATAAGACCTGCTACAACGGACTATTCCGGGTAAATAAACAAGGACATTTCAACGCGCCATTCGGTGACTATCAGAATCCTTTAATCGTGGATGACATCGTAATCCGAGCAGTCAGCAAATACCTTCAAAACAAAGATATTCAGATCGAAGTTGAGGATTTCTCCAGGGCGTGCGCTCGGGCGAGAGCAGGGGATTTTGTGTATCTCGATCCGCCGTATGATCCTATTTCTGATACTTCATCCTTCACTGGCTACAACTTTGGCAAGTTCGACCGGGATGAGCAGAGGCGGCTTAAAGCTGTGGTAGATGATTTGACGCGTCGAAAATGCCAAGTGCTTGTGAGCAATTCAGCTACTGACTTTATTAAGGAATTATATGCCGGCTACACCATCACTCAGGTAGAAGCAAATCGTAATATCAATTCAGTGGGAACCGGGCGAGGAAAAATACAAGAGGTTCTAATTCGTAATTATTGATTAAAGAACTCGTCAGATCATCTGACGAGCAACCATATGGTGACTAAAAATGATAGAGCATGGGAAAGCCTTTTTGCCTCACATAACATAGTTGCTGCGGTAGAGCAGGCCGGCTTTTACCGGATAACTGCGACGGCCATTAACCAGGAGCGGGAAGCTCGGTTAATGACAAAGTTCGATCAAGAGGTCAACCTACCGCAAATTTTCAAAGACAATCAATTAGCCATACTCCCTGATTCTCGCGGCAGCTACCTTATCGGGCGATTCCAAACCTACCAGACCATAGAAGACGATGAATCCGTAGAAGTTGCTGATATGGCGTTTCCCACTGATATTGAAAGCATTGATCCTACCAATCTCTATTCCGAAGCCTCGGCTTTGTTCTGTGCCTACAATTCACAAATTTTAGATGACGTGGCCGGCGAAGAGGTGAGATTTACCGTAGGCGGTAGAATGTCCACAGGCCGTTTTGATTACTTGGTTGATATTGGCGGAAGTGGCGCTGCCTCGCAGCGCATCGCCGTCAACAATGCACAAGCTGAGATTGATGGAGGCTTTGAAAGCGCCTCTAATTTGGTGCTGGTGGAAGCTAAGAACTATGGGGCTACTGATTTTCTCATTCGCCAACTCTACTACCCTTATCGCTTGTGGCGAGGCAAATCAAGAAAGCAAGTCATCCCTGTTTTTATGTCTTTCTCTAATGACGTGTTCTCGTTTTATGTTTACCGTTTTGCTAATGATGACGTGTACAACTCTATAGAATTGGTCACTCAAAAGAAGTACCGTATTGCTCCTATCAATATTCAGTTAGCCGATATAATGACTCTCCTAAGTGAAGTCGAACGACAGCCGGCAGCTCCAGAACCCGCGTCAGTACCTTTTCCGCAGGCCGATAGCTTTACTCGCATCTTTGACTTATTAGGATTGCTCTACGCAAACGAAAGCCTGTCTAAAGAGCAGATTACAACTAACTACGCTTTTGATTCTCGCCAAACGGATTACTATACCAACGCAGCTATATATTTAGGGCTAGTACAAAAACGCCGAGAGCAGGGAAGCAGCGTGGAATATTTATTAACAGATGAGGGTAAGAACATTTATTCAATGCCGGCGAGAGCTAGAAGAATGGCACTCGCAAGAAGCGTATTGAAGCATAGGGTGTTTTCCCGCGCACTTCGCAGTTATTTCGATAATTCCGAGCGTCCGTCTGTATCGAGTGTGGTAGAAATAATGAGGGATGAGAGAATACAGATAACAAGCACAACCATGCCGCGCCGTGCTCAAACGGTGCTATCTTGGATTGACTGGATATTGAAATTAGGCCATCCGAGCTAAGAGTCAGTCCGGTTCCTTTATCTTCTTAGAGTTGGTAATAGAGGCGGGCCACCGGCCCGTTTTTCTAATTTCAGGTGGCGCTGTTCGCTTTCTACTGCGTATCGCGTTTGGAGTAACTGGCTTGCCTTGTCGCTTTTGAGCTATAGCTAAGACAGGGAACTTGCGGCCCGCCACAATTCGGGCATTGCCGTGTGAGTCGCCAGAAAGAATGTCCCACCAATTGCGACGTTCCCTGCTACCTTTGGTTTTGAGTTCAGCCAAAACATCGTCAATTAAAGTGGCTACATCTTCATACCCATTTTGTGAAAGCCAGTCTCGTGCTGTCATTCAAATCAAGAAGCCTAAGAGTCATCATCTTCGGCTATCCTCCATATATGCGCTCGGTTGCTCATGCCACTTTCAACCATCCAGATTTCATCCTCTCCGTTTATAAGCTGAATAATGCTACGAACGAAAAGCCGCTCAAATAAAAATCTAACTTTAGCGGCGACTTTGCTGTTTTCACAGGGGAAGATGAACCTAGTTACGGCTGTCGTCTCATCTACTAAGTACCTTCTTCCTTCCTTGTGTATTTCAGCAACCTCATCTTGGGTAGAGAGCCTTTCTGCCCTAAAGCGGCCATTAACATGGAAGATTGAATATCCGACAAACATTTCCTCTATAAAATCCAGTATTCCCTGAAAGTAAGAAGCTTCCGATTCACCGCTTGTAGGCTCGAAAACGGTACTAAGTTGCTCGGGTCCGATTGTTTTTAACCTTGCTAGGATAGTGTCACTGAAAAATAATGAGTCAAGGGTAGTGCGTAAATGCCCTTCATTCGTCAGCGGCATATAGAACTCAAATATTAAAACATTGTCATATACGATTGGTGAGTAGTTGGTAAATACTTGCCTAACTTGTGTTACGTGTTGCTGAAACTTCGGCCACGTTATGTAAGGACGGAAAGTATCACGCACATAGTACCGGCCATCTCCTAATGATTCTACAAAAGGCTTAAACTGCTTGGACCAATAAGTCCTAAAAGTCTTACCTTCCCAACCCGTAGCCTTTTTGAAATCCTCTTGTGTGAATGTTTCGTGTGATCGGAGCCGCGCCACTAAAAAAGCGAAGGCTTTTTGTTGAGGTTCGCGCTTCTTTTGCTTAGGGTCTTTTGAGGTTGCCACTATTTGACCTCGCTATAATGATTTAAAAGCATAACTATATTGAAGTTGCGGAGGTAATTTCAATATTTTTTAGTTAGGAATGTGGAAACTTGGAAAAATGCTTGAAAAGGAATTGTGGGCGGAAATTTTGGGTGATTATTTCAAAAACCACCCGACCGTGTAACTTTGTAACGTTATAACGTTACCAGCTAATCTTATGAAACTTGAAATACCTTTAATCGTTTGCCATGACCCTGATAAACCGAAAAAGGAGTGTAAGGCAGCCGAAGTTGTTGAAGAGCTGGTGCGTCGAAAGGTGTTCACATCGTACAACCCTAGCGGCTTTGGCAATTGCCATGAGGTAACTTTAGGGCTTTTGATTAATTTAGGGGAAGCAAGATTATATACTCCCGGCTGGCATTACGTTCAAGGTATGTGTAAAGAGCCTCAAGGATTTCACAGCTGGCTTGAATACGATGAATGGGCAATTGATTGCTCGAACGGGAAACAGGTGTTCGCTCCTATCGAAGACTACTATAGAGTTAAAGAACCAAAGGATATTAAGCGATTTACGCTTGATGAGATACTGGAGAAAGTGAAGACGCGCGACGGTAAGAAAGAGTTAAATATATTCGATTCTTGATATAACTATGGGAAAAGAAGCGGGAGGGTTCGACGTATTAGCTCTTGTTGCCCGAACCGATCATGTCTCGCCCGAAACTCGCTCGCAAATTATGCGCGCCGTGAAGTCGAAAGGCGCACGCTCCACAGAAAGGAAGCTGCGCGCGGCGCTGGTCGCATCTGGTGTCAGAGGCTGGCGGATGCACGCAGACCAACTGCCCGGCAAACCTGATTTCATATTCCCCGAAAAAATGCTGGTGGTATTTGTGGATGGCTGCTTTTGGCACGGTTGCTCAAAGTGCTACCGTAGGCCAAACTCAAGTCAGACCTATTGGGATGCGAAAGTCGCCGGCAATATGACTCGTGATAAAAAAAGACGCGCAGAGCTTAAAAAGCAAGGTTGGAAGGTGCTTAGATTTTGGGAGCATGAAGTTAAAAAGAGCGCGTCTGGCGCAGCAATAAAGATCAAAAAGGCGGCAAGTTGAACACGCCATATATGGCGTGGTATAGTGCGGCTAGTCTAAAACGTTTTGGAGTTCGGATTTGAGTAAAGAGTTAACTTACGCCCCTCGTTATACTGTTGCAGATGCCTTTTGTGGCTGCGGCGGCCTATCGCTCGGCCTATCCCTTACCCAACGGTTTGATGTAATTCTAGGCACAGATATAAAGCCGGAAGCGTTAGAGACTTTCAAATACAACCATTCCACTTTAGGCGGGATCGAGCCGGTCACAATTGCGGAGGACATTAGGCAAAGCGAGGGTGAAACGCTCATGCGCGAAATGTTGCATCACGGCATCGAGCGCGCGGGCGACTTGGATTGTCTGATCGGCGGGCCTCCGTGCGAGGGCTTTTCACAAAACAGGGTAGATAAGACAAACGGCGCGGGATCGCGCTCGCACAAGTTTATTGATGATCCGCGTAACTTTCTTTTTCGCTGGTTCGTTGCCCTAGCTGCAACCATACAGCCTAAAGTAGTTTTAATTGAAAACGTCCCTGACCTAGTAAGACACCGCGACGGCGAGACGCGCGAGGAAATATTAGCGGCTCTTGATGAGGCCGGATATGTCGCCACCGTGCGCGTGCTGAATACTGCCGATTATGGCGTGCCTCAACTGCGCCGGCGCGCCTTCTTCCTGGCACAGCGCAAAGACGATCTGAAACGCTCTAATCTTCATCTTGAGTTCCCGCTACCAACGCATAAGCCTTATCCTATGAGCCATAGCAGCCTCATGGCTGATCCTGATTGGCTGCCGGGGGATTCCGGCTATTGGGTGACAGTGCGGGAAGCCATTGGAGATTTGCCGGCGGCGGCGGAAAATGACGAGTACGATCACGAGGCGGCTAAGTACCCGGATGCCAAGATAACCACCTTTAGAGCAATGATGCGCTCAAAAGATGGCGTCCCTTATAACCACATCGCGCGGAAGCTCGGCAAAAACGGCTTGGCAAAGCTCAAGGCTCTTGAGCCGGGACAACTAGCCGCCGACCTGCCCGACGATCTGAGGCCCAAAGCGCATTATCATTACAGCTATACCCGTATGCTGTGGTCGCAGCCCTCACGCACGATCACGAAATTTGTTTATCACGTCGGCAGCGGCCAGTTCGGGCATCCGGTAGAGGATAGGGCGGTGACGATCAGGGAAGCGGCGCGGCTGCAATCATTCCCGGATGACTTCAAGTTTGTGGGCACGAGTGAGATTCGTAAGCTGTCGGCATTGGTTGGAAGCGCCGTGCCTCCGCTCCTGGGCAAAGCATTAGGCAAGCAAATAGCACAGTACCTAGACGCTCTGTACCTTCATACAATGAAGCCAGAGGAAAGATCGGAGGCAAAGCTGCTGGCCGGTGACGCGGTAATGAAACGGTTGGAAAGGGAAGAGTGGACTAATAAGAAAAAAGCGCCTGAGCCGCAAAAGGCACTCTTTTAAGTGCTAGCTGCTGGCTCGGTATCGCGTGGGTCGTAGTCCTCGCCCCACCTGAAAAAGAACAGCCGGCCAAACTCTGGCTTCTTCTGTTTCTGCTTGTATCCTCTGCGTAATGTCTTTTTCAATGTCTCTAAATCCGGGGCAAAACCTAACCCCAAGAAAGCCGTGTAGTCCTCGGAGTGCTCTATTAGCCTGGCTCTGCCGCGAAGGGATTTGTGATGCGCGAGTTGCAAGCCATCTGTAGGCCGTGCTTCTTTAGCCCCCGGCTCTTTGAGGCTATACACCTCGCAATAGACGTTTCCTTTCTTATGAGGCTTTAGCTTGTTTGAATCAAAGGCGGTCGTCTGCTCGATATAATCAAGTAACACGTCTTGGAATACCCAAATCGCTTTACCGCCCCATGATTCGGCTATCTCGCTCTTTGCGACGAATTGCGAAACCATCCTGCCAAACACCTGCCTATAGTTCGGCGTGTAAACAGAATCAACTACATTTCCTAAATGGCGCTGCTTGCGGGCTAATAGCACGTCGGCCATGTGTTCTGACAGTCCGCCGCCTCTTGTGGAAGAGGTCATAATTTCAAGGATGTACGGCACTCCTACCGGCTCGCCATCGTCGTTGATCTCCATCATCAAATAGTCAAACGTGTATTCAAAGAATTGGTTGGCCTCGTCATCGTTCATGCGTAGCTTTAGCTCACTCCACACTCCTACGCGCGCTCCTTCTTTTATTTCAATGATGTTTCTCACTTCGCGCGGGATGAGTGGGCGCGGCGGCTCAAGCGTAAGCAGCCTCTTGGGGCAAAGTATCCAGGGCTTTGCTACGGTTTCGTTCTGGCGCGTTGTCCAGCATGAACAGATGCCAAGCGGCAAAGCCTCCTGGCCGTAGATCGCGGTTATCGCCCGTGCATCGTCTCTTACGCCTTCATAATTCAGATTGAGGGTTGCAACCCTGTTGCGGTTGGCGCTCACGTCGCATTTTGTATTTCGGAAAGGGCAGAGGCGGGCTACCTCAAGGGCTGTTGCTCTGTCTTTGTAAACGTCCGGCGCGCGTCCGTACAACTCGGCAACGTAGACTGTGGGGGATCGTTCTTCGCTGGCACTAATCGGCGCTGCCTCGGCGGAAGCCGGAACCGGGGCGGGTATGACTTTCTTTTTGCGAGGGGTTTCAGCCATTTTACCTTTACTCTGCAAAAAGATCGGATAGCTCACACCGCAGCCCTTTGGCGACCTTTGTAAGCGTGCGGAGCGTAACGTTTAATTCCCCGGCTTCTAATTTCTGATAGTGACGAACTGCTACACCGGAGGCGTGCGCGGCATCTTCTTGTGTAAAGCCTATTGCTTCGCGCTGGCGGCGAATGTTGCGGGCTAATAGCTTCTGCGCGCGGCGATAGTGGGCTTCACTCACGCGGGCAGCATATAGAAAGGTAGGCTAATCAGACCACGCCATATATGGCGTGAGAAGGTTTTTCCACTATGAGCTTACTTACTTAGCGGAACTATCAGGGTCGGGTTTTGAGTCTTTAGGTGGAGTTGTGGGCGGTAAGTTCTGCGCTACATGTTGAACTAAAGAGTCTAAGAAATGATCTACATACTTTTCTGTTTCCTCAGAAAGTTTGAGGGTAATTTCTTGAAGCCGTCGGCGAGATCGGAAGCGTGTCCAATAGCTAATCTTACCAGCAACAGCAAGAATATCTTTTTCCATTCCGCTCAATATTTTCTGCTGCCCGTATCCCCTAAGGAAAGACGTATAAAATGAAATTGTTTTATCTGCGTTTACATCTTCAAGTTGCTTACCTTCTAGTTCTACCGCTCTAGCAATAAAGGTATCAATTACCTCGTTAAAATCCGTCTGTGGTTTGCCGCTCAGTTGATAAGCAAGTAAAGGATCAACCTTTGCTAATTGATTAACAGACTCTTGATACCGATCTTTCAACTTTTCAGGGGCAGCCAGCTTTAATGATCGGATAAGTGTAATGACTGGGGCAAGGGGAACAGACAACATTTTATCTACTTGGTCGGGTTGCGCCCCTCGCTTCAACAATGCGCTCCTAAACTTCTCTATAAGCAAAGGCACAATCGTTTCAACGTCGGCTCGCTTCATTTCAACCCAAATATCTAGCTGATTAAATAGAACCTGTTTTAGAACGCGCTTATCTTCACGATAGCTTTGTAAGTAATTGCCCAACTGGGTTAATAAAAACCCTAAGACGATTCCACCAAAACCTGTTAGTAGCGATATGTATATTTGGCGCTCCATCACATAACCTCAAAAATGTGGCAGCTTTGAAAAATGCTTGCGTGCTTTCTCGGCGCGTGACGACGAAACCAAGTGGGTATAGATTACGGTGTTTTGAATGTTGGAATGGCCTAGCCAATCCTGCACAAAGCGCAGATCATCTCCGGTTTCCAGTAGGTGAGTCGCGCACGTGTGCTTTAGCACATGGAAGTGCTGCTTGTCCTTCGGCAGACCGGCCTGCTCGCCGTGCTGCTTCATTAGAGCGTCCAGGCGCTGCCTGCTGATTGGAAGATTCCTGCGGCTCGGAAAGAGCAGGGGAGAGTCATCCTCGCGGGAGTTAAGATACGCTTTAAGAATCCTTGCCTCGTCCGGTTCCATCGGATGCTGCCCGGAGTGGCTGCCCTTCAAGCGGTGGCAATAAATTCTGAGCTGCTTAAAATCCATATCGGTCTTGTGGAGCCGCCCAACTTCTGAGGCTCTGAGGCCGTGCCGGTAAGCAGTAAGGAATAAAGCCCGGTCGCGCTTGTTGCCCTCGGCTTTAATCGCACCGAATAGGCGCTTGAGTTCGTCGAAGGTTAAAAACTTAATTGTCTCGTGTCTGCGGGTCGCCATAAAAGAGTGAATAATGAACGGGACATTATAACTGTAATGTCCCATTCACTATTATAGCATATGCATAAACATTGGACAGGAGAGAAGGGAAGTGAGGCTAAAATTTAACTGTAATGTCCCGTTGTGTTTTATAAGAGATTATTTCTTGAAGTTTTTTTTGCTAGAAACAGGGTAGTATCAAATCACGTTTTGTGGTCGAACAAAAATAAAGGCGGCGTCTAGCAGGATTTGGCATTGGTGAAGACGTGAGTTCGAGCTGTTACTTTGGCAAAAGGTAGAATAGCGGCATGCTGTAGAATGTTAAGGTAACTTTAGTGTGAGGTAAGAAAGTGTTTACAAAAGAGCAGGCATTTGTAGCAATGCCATTCAATGATAGTGAGTTAGATGAAATTTATGAAGATGTTGTTCGTAAAGCAATTGAAGACGCTGGGTTGAAATGTTTTCGAGCAGATGAAGTCTACAGCAACCAAGTTATAACAGAAGACATTATAAGAGAAATTTACAATTCCATTGTTGTTGTTGCTGACTTAACAGAATTGAATCCAAATGTACTCTATGAAGTCGGCTTTGCGCATGCCATAGGCAAAGAGGTGATTATAATTGCGCGCCAAGGAACTAACGTTCCATTTGACGTTAGAGCTAGGAGGTATATTATGTATGGTATCACTGCCAGAAAAACTCAAGCCTTAAAAGACACACTCACAATGACATTAAATAATGTAGTTCCATATGCTGAAGAAGAAGAGAGGAAAAGTAGAATAGGGCAAGTTGTCTCTCATGGAACCAAATTTACTGTACCTCATAGTCATGAATTCTGGAATAATCTCCTTAAAGCGGCGAATCACAGATTCTATTTAGTAGGATATTCAAATAAATCTTGGATAAATAGAACGGAAGAGCAGTCACTAGAACTCAGCCAAGCAATAATCCACATCATCGAACAGAATGGAACCGTTAAAATTCTTTCAGTCGATGAAGAAAAAGTTAAGACACACCATGAAAGATTTCTGCGTGATTACATTTATAGGAGTGTGAAAGCATTGCCGCCGGATAGACGACAAAAGGTTTTAGCGCGTATCAAGGACAATATTAAGCCTGGTCTTATTTACGCTGTAAGTAATAAATCGCATTATGGTGCAGTTGTGTCTGATGATAGGCTACTGCTCTTACCAACCATGAATACTCAGGAGTTTCGTAGTGAAGCACTGGTTCTAGAATTGAAGCGAGGCATTAATTCTCCTCAATTTGAAAACTACCTGGGGGATATTGATAGGCTATTTAACGATGGAGCTAAAAAAATTGAATTGACTTTCAGCTAATGCAACTTCAAAAATTCATTCCTGAAGCGTCTTTTAAAAGCCTTGTATGCGCGGACGTTTAGCCATACCTGAAAATCTCAGAGCGCAATTACTAGATTGCGGCATCGCCCCTACCGACTTAGTCTTATATATTAACTCAACCTGCAATTTAAGATGTAAACATTGCTACATTGGCAATGACCTACTAAATAGCTCCGAGGTTTATAATACTGATGATATTAATAGATTTGTGAACGAGTTTGAACGATTAGATAGGGTTACGATACTCGGAGGAGAACCCTTATTACATAGTGGAATTAACTCTATCATTGACAATATTGCTCAAAAGGAAGTTGATGAGTTACGTATAACAACTAATCTAACTGTTCTTACCATCTTCGACTATAAGAGGCATTCACGAAAACCTTTAGTTATCTGCGTAAGTTTAGATGGACATACAGAAGACATACATGATTTTGTTAGAGGTGAGGGTACTTTTAAGACAACAGTTGCTAACATCAAACTCTTAATAGAAGAGGGTTATGATATTGAGCTTACCCATACTTTGATGAGTCATAATATTAAATACTTTTTTGACTTTGTTAGGTTCTGCAAATCTCTAAGAATAAAGAAGCTTAATCTGCACAAAATATCTTTACAAGGTAATACAGAAAAGAATACTGATCTTTATGTGCTTCCTACTCAATGGATTTCCTTATGCAGGGAAATTGAGAGTACCTTGTCAATGGAACCCGTCCCGCCCAATCCCCTTCGGTTGAGGTATCCTTTACTTTTTACCTCAAAGGAGGAGTTCGAGAACTTATTATCAGAAGGGAAGTATCATCATCATTATCAGCGTAGTTTTTATACTAAACAAACCGGCCAGCGTATCGTCATTTATCCTGATAAGAAAATCTATATTTCCTCTGAAGCATTCGGCACGGAGTTATACATTGGACATATAGATAATGGCTTATTTCATTACAATCAAACCAAGCAAAATGAAATAGAGCTATTTCGTAGATTGGGTGGTTTTGCAATTAAAGTAATGTCGCATGAACTAGGTATTGAGGATAACCAGCTTGTAGCTCTTTCTGTATCATTTAAGAAAACTCTCTTTGTCTAAAAATATTGAAATAGCGGAGTCAGCCCACTCTTGGCGCTCCTCGTTATTCCCTCCCCATGTAGCTAGCTTATAGTTCGGAACGCTAACAGTTTTCTATGGTCCTCTGCTTTGCCGCATTTACACCATTAGCACTGATGATAAGCGTTGTGTAGATAATTAGCGCCGCAATTATTGCAATGGCGCTTTGATCCGCTTCCATGCTCCTCATAATGACGTCGCAAGGTTCCAATAGTCCTAAATGAGCGATAGCAAATTTTGCATTTAAGATGACTCGTGGACATAAAAAGATAAAGAATTAATCAAATAGGAATAAAGCGATCATCCACCAGCGAAGCCAAATCTTCTTTAAGATGATCTCGCGCTCGGTGTTTTTCACATAACATTGGATTGAATAATTAATGATCGCTACTCAAGTATTGAAATCAATTTATCTTCGACCGGCGAAGCCCACACTCTCTTAAAAATTATTTCTGGCTTTGTAAGATACAAGGGAACTTTCCGCGTGCGCTCTCCGTCCTTTACTTCTTTCGTATCGCTGAACAATTGAGACGTGGTAAACCAGAATAGGGGAGAGGGCTTGTTGCCTGACACGGTGAAATGCTTTGCTGCTTCGCGCAGCTCATCTGCCCAATACATATCGGTTGTTTCGATTAAGACCGCGCGGATGCGCTTCACGCCGTAGTGTTCTTCATGCCGGCGCTGTTTTACGATGTAATGAAAATGCGCGCGAAGTTTCCGGTTATGCTTCTTGGTGCTCGTGTGCTTCCGGTCGGCTTCATAAAAGTAATGTACTAACTCCCGGTCTCCATTCTCCTGCGGGAAACGCAAAGTGAAAAATGCGTCCGGCCTGTGGGGTA
>MWWG01000087.1_pt1 | contig 13985 bp, 19 predicted proteins | sample 1047331 | NCBI WGS metagenome assembly MWWG01 (sample SAMN06349968, study PRJNA376086) | soil metagenome | isolation source: MG6-4 sample Antarctic (ecotone) soil | place: Antarctica | collected 2015-01-13 | reverse complement strand
CTAAATCTTAACTCTTGTGAAAGCTTTTCTTCTGCGTTAGTATTGTGAGCATGGAAGAATTCATCACCACCACCGAAGCAGCATTGCGGCTGAAGGTCACACCTTCTCGCGTCCGTCAGTTAGTCGTAAGTGGCGAGTTACCGGCTCACAAGTTCGGTCCGGTTAATATGGTCAGGATTAGCGACCTAGAGCTTGTGAAGGGGCGGAGAGGTGTGGGCAGACCGCCGAAAGCCAAAGCGGAAGATGCGACGACGGCGAAGCGCACGACGACTAAAGCGAGCGGTAAGAAGGGCGGGAAGAAATAGAGATGACGAACGAAGAATTAGAGCGGGGGATGAACTTCATCATCGAGCGGCAGGAGAACTTGAGCGACGTGCTCCAGCAACAGCAGCAGCTCATGGGAACGGTCATCGAATCGCAGAACACCTTGACCGCGACCGTCTTACAGATCGCCGAAGCAACAGACGTTCGCTTTAGTAAGCAAGACGAGCAGCTTAGTAAACACGGCGAGCAGATCGCGGCGCTCACGGCGACGGTGGACAATCTGACACGCACCGTTGACCGCTACATCAAGGCGCGCGGCAATGGCACGAACGGAGCATAAGCCGCGAAAGCACCGAACCATAGCCGCAAAGGGCTTCGTACCTTGAATTTTACCGACGACGGTAAAATCGCTCTCCGGGATGCTTACCACGTTGCTGGCTTAGAAATGCTTTTGCCTGAAGCGGTTGTCAGCGGATCGGGGAACTGGTGGCGAGCGTAAGCTTCCTTCGTTATCAAGAAATGTGTTGGTGTTAGTAACGTAAGTTCTTTGTTGTGGCGCTTGTATGGCAGGAGAAAGCCTATCCTTTTACTAGGAAATAGACGCTGCGCCGTTTTGACGGCAGGCACTATGTCTGTGTCCCCTGTAACGATCATTACAGTATCGCACTCATCAAGATGAAGAACTTCAAGCAACTTTGCGGCAATAGCTACATCTGTTTCCTTCTCTTCACGTCGTTTAATGCTTTTGCCGCAATGAGTACATGGAATCTGCTTCTTCTTAAAACGGGCAAGCTCAACACTGATGCCTGTTGATTCCAAGCACTCGATATAGATTTTATGCCGGGCTGTGACGCCGGGATCGGTTGCTAAAAGATGTGTGGCAAGGGCTGAGAAATAACACACACCTACTGTTTGGGCGTTGCCACTGATTGCGTGTAGGTAAGAATCACACAGCCCGCGAATATCGAGCCACCGTGTGCCACGCCCGCCGAGACCAAGATCGGCACTCGCGTTTTTGACAGAGTGGTAAAGGTTGAATCCATCAATGAGGAAAACCGTGCGGTTTGTCGTTGGCATAAAAAGAAAACCTCCGGGTCGCAACCCGGAGGGGTCCAGTGAACCTTGCGGTCCACACGGAGTTGATTTGTTGGCAATGGTACGTGCGCCCAACTCTCGCAGTCAATAGCACCGAAAGCGCCGAAGCAGTTTCCGATGCCGTACAAGGCAGATGCCCGCAATGTGGCTTGCAACCGGCTCTCGCGCCGCGAGTTAAACAAGGTGCAGTGGTGAGAGGTGATTGGTTGGAAGGCTCAATGCACTTGTTGATAGGATTTTCCAACATGTTGGAAAGATTTGTGGTGAGAGGTGATTGGTTGGAAGGCTCAATGCACTCACCACGGCGTAGCTTGGTTCGATCCGAATAAATGCGAAGCAAGTGGTGAGAGGTGATTGGTTGGAAGGCTCAATGCACTCACCACGGCGTAGCTTGGTTCGATCCGAATAAATGCGAAGCAAGTGGTGAGAGGTGATTGGTTGGAAGGCTCAATGCACTTTGGAACCAATTGGTTCCAAATTTGAAATAACGATGTGGTGAGAGGTGATTGGTTGGAAGGCTCAATGCACTCAAATTTGGAAACAATTGTTTCCAAAGTCGAAAACGAAAGACAAGCCCGCGAGTTACCGTTCTCGCGCGCGCGAGAAGCAGAATGCTCATTCCCGGCTATTACAGCCCCGTAGACGAACGTTTAGGTAGAAGGTGACCAATGACCGACGAAGACCGCCAAAGGCAGATGGATTTCATCCTTGAGCAGCAAGCGCAGTTCACTGTTAACATACAGCAGTTGCGCGAACAACAAGGACGTTCGGACGCGCGCATTGATCGTGTTGCCGCGATAGTGGAAGCGCTTGCCTTGTCTGCTCAAGCTCAAAGTGAGCGCATGGATAGTTCGGATGCGCGTGTGACCCGGGTTGATGAGCGGCTGGATCGTTTCGTGGATGCCTCGGATCGGCGCGCAAGTCGGGTTGATGAGCGGCTGGATCGGCTTGTCGAAACCGTTGACCGCTACATCAAGGCACGCGGCAACGGCAGCAACGGCGCGGGCGGAAATGGTGCCGCCTGACACGCCCTGACACTAAGCCCGCACTACAAACTACTCGGCAAGACATCCGGTGACTTGAAGATTATTGACACGATGATGCGCACCGGGTGGATGGTAGCAATGTGCAAGTGCGGCAAGCGGCGCGCGGTGAACATGAAGCAGTTTGAACGTGGCGAGAATACGGCGTGCATCGCGTGTGAGAAGTTACGGCAGATGCAAAGCTTCGATTCACAATACCGACATCGCTTGTCGGCATTGTCTCTTTCGCGTCGCAATTCACTTTTGCTGAACGAAATCGAAATAACGACTAAGCCGACAATAACGACCGCCGATGTCGTTATTCGAGTAACGACACAATAACGACATGACGCGCATCACCAAAGAGCAAGCCGCCGAAATCCTTAGCATGACGACGCGCGCCGTCGAACGCTACACGAAACAGAATCGTTTGAGCGCAACCTATGAGCGCGGGCGGACGCGACCCGTGCCGATGTATGACGAGGCGGAAGTTAAAGCACTTGCCGCGTCGTTGCTTCATCCGGCACAGCCCGCAATTATGAATAACGACCGAAGCGACAATAACGACCGCGATGTCGCCATTAACCCGAATCAAGCCCTACAACGCGCCGGAAGCGAGCAAGGTATAGCGATGCTCGTTTCGATGCTTTCGGAAGCCGCAAACGCCCCGCACGCCACGTGTATGCTGCTATCCGTAAAGGAAGCGGCAAGCTTTAGCGGGCTGTCATCATCTCGGATAATGAAGGCGATTCACGACAAGGAACTTGACGGGCGCAAGATCGGCAGAGGCTTTAAGGTTCGCCCCGCCGATGTCCGCGAGTATGTGCGGCAAGTGTTCGATGAGGCGGAACGATACCGGAAGGCTGACAAGGCGGAGCAAGGGAAGATAGGCGCGCGAACGATGAAGGCTTGAGAGCGTCACGTAGAGCATCACGTAGAGTACGCCGTAACTTGTAAATACCATTGCTGCCCTTTTTGGCTAGATGCTAAAGTAGCGCAAATGAAAGTTACGCAAAATGCAGAAGGGAAACAATCACGTCAGCTTGGCGGCGGTGTGATTGCTTCCCTGTTTCCCATATCCCTAGTAGAAAGGAAATGGCGCGTCATCTATTGTCCGCACAGATAAAGCCGTTGTCAATTCGCTTTTCAAACAAAAGCGAGTTGCCCGGACGCCTTGAGCGGAACGTAGCGCGCCCTTACGGGGCATGAGAGTTTTCAGTCACACACAATTAAATCAGGGTCTTGGTTTCGTCCACGCCCGCCGTTTGCCTGTTCGTCTTGGTTAGTCCACGCGAACACATCCGGCGGGCTTTTTTCTATTTGACGCTAAGGAGCTAACGACATGTTCAACAGCGAAGCATCAACAAATAAGTTTATGAAGGTGTCCGAAGTGGCAAGAGAATTATGCGTGAGTACCGTCACGGTGCGCGCCATGATTTACGCCGGACAGATCGCGCCGGCACATCGCGCCGGTGGATTGCTACTCATCCCGCGCACAACCTTCGATGAGTTCATGCGGCGAAGTGTCGTTCAATCGGCACAAGCGAAAGCGGCTTAAATAGCGAAAACCGCCACCGTGACGAGCGGAAGCGGTTTTCTTTGGTTTTAACGTGTTTTTTAGACAGGACAGAGTCTAACTATGAAATCCTACCATGTTTTTGATGAAAAGCAGAAACCTTTTCAAATCGAACCTAAAACCCGACGACACGCAATTGACCTGCTTCAAGAGGCGCGCGCCGGCCGCTACAAGATTGACGCTCAACAAGCACTTCGACGACACGCCGAAGCCAGCGAGCGATTAAATCAACAACAGCGGCGCACCGCAGAACGGAGGGCCGCATGAACTCCGTTGCTCGTTCTCCCCTCCTGCGCGTCAATCGCCAGCGCCCTTGTCCGATATGCGGCAAGCCTGACAACTGCAACCTAAGCGAAGACGGAAAGATTGCTTACTGCCGCCGCATTCGCGGAGATCGTCAAGGGCGCGATGGTGGCTGGACGCATTTTCTAACAAACGACTTCTTCGTTCAGCGACCTTCGCAGCGTCTATCAACTCCGGTTCCAATCTCAACAGTCGAACGCGCCTCGGATGAGCGTTGCGCCGATGTTTACTTGGCAATGATCCGCGAGCATCTAGTGTTGAGTGAACAGCACCGCACGAACTTGCGCGAACGCGAACTACCGAGCGGCATCGTTATGGCGAACGGTTATGTCAGCGCACCGCCGCAACTATTTGCGACGAACGTTGCCCGAGCACTACATGAGCGCTTCAACCTTGAAGGCGTGCCCGGCTTTTATAAATCAGCCGGACATTGGCGGATAGTTGATGTCGGCAGCGGCTTCTACATTCCGGTGCGTTCAAGTGACGGGCTAATACAAGGATTCCAGGTTCGCCGCGACGATGGCGAGCCGAAATATATTTGGCTCTCGTCCGCCAACCGTGACGGCGGAGCATCAAGCAAAGCGCCGGTGCATTTTGCTAATCATCTGCTTCTCGGCGAAGCGCAAGAGATCGTCATCACCGAAGGTGCGTTGAAAGCTGATTGTATCGCTCACCTTACGCAAGCGCCGGTGATCGGCGTCGCGGGCGTGAGCACGTTCGGTGCCGACTTCGCCGCGCGCTTGAGAAACAGTGCTCCCCGTGTCCGCCGCGTCCTTATCGCTTACGACCGCGACCTACTCGAAAAGCAGCAAGTTTACGGCGCGCTGATGCGGCTCACGAAGTTACTCGAAAAACAATCGTTTCAAGTTCGCATCCGCACTTGGCCGCCTCCAGAAAAAGGCTATGACGACTACTTGCTCTCACAACTCAGACGGCAGGAGGTGGCGGCATGAGTACAGCGACGGTTTACGACTTCACGCCCGCGCAATTCCGGCGCACCACAGGCAGACAAACGAGCGAGACGACCGCGGCGCAAACAATCGGCATTTTCGATGATGTTGCCGACGGCATCTTGGTTTTGGACTTCGCCTTGACGTTCGCCGGTTTCAGCTATGAAGCGCGACAACTCAACCTCTCTATCGTCGGCTTACTCGGCAGCGGCAAAGACGCTATCGAGATGTTCGACGAAGAACTTGCCGAGCACCTTAATTGTTCCGTGCGCACAGTCCGGTACTGGCGCGCGGCTAACCTGAAGGAAACCGAAAGTCTTAACTTTGGCTTTATCCAAATCACCGAAGGCGAGTACGACTCAGAACTGAAACGATACAAGCGAACTAAATATCAATTCACCGGCGCGGCCTACATTGAAGCGGCGGTAACCGACGCGCGCGGGTCCGAAGAGTACAAGCGCGACCGGCGACCGGCGCTTGAGAAGGCAGCCAGAGACCACTACGACGAGATACCTAACTCGCCGCCGCGTCGCCGAAATAAAAAGCCGAAGCCCGCCCCGACACTGAAAATCGAGCGCGACTTCATCAACGCTTCAAGGAGCATCGCTAAAGGTAAGATGAGGCTGAACGAGTTGCCGGAGCGCACGCGCGCCGCTTTTCTTGCCGGAGCGCAAGGCGAAGAACTACGTGCGCTGCTCGTTCAAATGCAGCGAGAAATCGCGAACGTTTTGCAGGACTTCTCGCAAACCGTTGATAACACACAAGTTAAGGATATACCTGCAATTTTTGCAGGTACCCCCCCCGACGAAAACTTTGTTTCTGAGGCGGTAGAGGATGAACCGTCAGAGCCGAAGGGAGCCGTAAATTTAGAAACTCCGTGCAGCGTAAGAGAAGAAGAGACGCTGCACGGAGTTGAAGATGTGCCTGATTGGTGGCAAGGAATCGAAGCGCGCCTGAATGCGCCGCCGATCCGCCGGACGGAGGTTGCGTTGCGCCAGCCAGAACCACCCGGAACTGAATGTATCCCTAACGAACCGCCGTGGTTCGATGACACGCCGGTGTATGAAGCTGAACCGGAACCGTCAGAACTCACTTATGAACTTGATCCAATCGAACAAGCCGAAGCCGAAGCGGTTCAAGCGGAAGCGAATAACTTGCCGTTAGAGCCTGACGAAGTTCTAGCGAAATCCGTCAAAATAGCAAACCTGAGGCAAGGTCAAAGCAAATCAAATAGCTCAATTGAGCTATTTGAGGGTGTCTCTCAAGCCGACGCTGCTAGATGTTGTGGTCGGACGCACTTTTCCACGAAGTTGAAAAAGCGTTCAAATCTTGCTGATCTTCGCCGTTCGTTCGCCACAAGATATTGACGCGGGAGGGTAAAATCTTCGGCGTTTTCATTATCACGGCTGATAATAGTCAATACGTTTGCGAAAGTCAGATAACACGCTTATTTGGAGTGTTATCTGACTTTTTGCAATATACTTAGTAGTTATGCTGCTGCGTGAAGGGAGAGTTCATGATGAATTACATTAGCCGCTTCTTCTGGCTTGCTGGGCAGGCTTATGAATTTTCGCTTCTTACGCATCCTGTTGCTTTGCTTCTCTTGCTGCATGTGTGTTTAGCCAGCATCTTCAATTTTCCTTTCAAACCAACTATCTTCCGAAAAAGATACCTGCTTGTCTTTGCCCCCTTCTTATGCTCATTGGGTATGCTTTCGTTGGGCGCGGTGTTCGCATCCGACGCTATTCCCGGTACTGCTCCAACTAGGATGGCTGGTCTTGTTTGGCTTTTGTTCTTGCTTCATCCGTTGGCAAGCATCTTCATCATGCAGAAGATGCAAGGCTTCAGATGGTTTGCTTCAAGCGTTCTTCTTTTAGAAGGATGGGTTGCCGTTATGTGTGGTTTTATATCTGCAATGTCTATCACCAACGATTGGTTTTAAGGCTGCGTGGTACTTCCCATCGGCAGCATAACAAGTCCTTGCAGCGGACTTTCATTCCGCTTCGCTTCATGAAAGCCGCTGAAGTCCAGCGTTAGATTCCTCTTGGTTTCCAAGAAAGCGCGTATGAGAACAGCATTTATAATTTTGTGTTTTGTGTTTAGCGCAAATGCACAACAGCCGAACATTACAAAACAGGCGTGTGAAGACCGCGCTACACAAATAGTCAAAACTCTTGAGCCTGATAATTCTCTTCGACGTGCTGTTGAGCAAGGCGACAGAGGCAATTGCATTCGTCAGTCTTGGATGGACAAGATGCAACGGTTTGGTATTAAGCAAGCATCATTTTTAATTGAGTATTCTTGGAAAAATGACGCGGTTAGCTTCAAAATCAAAAGCACCAGTTATCTGCGCTTTTACTATTTCAATTACGACACAGGCGCGATTAAAGACAAAAAAGTATTGCGTGAGATTAGAGAAAGTGGTTTAGAGCAGGAGTTACAAGAGGCGATTCTTGCCAGAGTCAAAACTTCTGCTTTCGCAAAGAGAGAAAAAAACGCAGTTAAGCGGGACATATTTGAAGCCAATCTTTTAGATGATGAGGCTTTACCTGTTCTCGACATTATTTTTTGACACTAACGGCGGAATCTAAGTCGGGTAGCAGGGCAACGTTACCGCCACCCCGCCCCCTAAGAACCCATCGTGCACGTTTCCATGCAATAGGCTCAAGCCTCTCAAATGCCTCTTGCGAGACACGGCAACTACAACCGTTGCCTGAACGATACATTGTGATAATGTCCACACCTGCAAAGCAGTAGAAGGTGCACAGGCTACTGCCCACATTTGCTTTCCTTCTTGAAGTGGATTCGTCATCTGTTCTCGTCCAAAGAGACCACTGCCGAAGTCAGCCTGCTTTCGCAGCGTGGCAGATACCACTATCCATCTCGTTACAAGATGGCTTTCGCGTTTTCGGCTATCCCATGCCTGCAACTCCATCGGCTCGCCTTGCGGCTTGCTTTCCATTATCGGCAGAGTTGCAGGTTTACCACGTTCCACTTGAGTACCACAGACGGTTTAGGTTCTGCCTTTTCGCCGGTAGCGCGACATCTCCGTTGGAAATGATTTGAGTTTCCAAACTTGGCTACTCACCTTTTGGTCTCAGCCTGTCAGCATCTTTGGCTGATTGTCCATCACGACGTTTATCAGCAGTTCACTTTCATTAACCTTGCCGCCCTATTCTAGCGGACTCATCCGCCCTGATGCTGGCAGAAGTTCCGCGTTGTCCCAAAGGCTTTATACCCTGCCGTTACCAGCAACGCATACTTTGGTAGAATCGGATTGGGAGAACAATCGGTGATGTCTTGATGAATCAATCATCACAGCTACTCAAGCGACTTCGTGTCGCACCAAATCATTGGACGTGAGGCGAAACAGCTTGCCTCTTAAAAACGTCGCTCGTTTCCCTGATGTTGCGTGTTGGCGGTTTCGCCCACGTCAACTCAATCGTTGAACTAAACCGCTACGCGGTGGTTGTATGCTACTTAACCTTACTTTATGCCTACAAGGGGTGCTTCCATTGTTGGATAGATGCAGCGGCGCGAAGAGCTACCTCTCAACTGTGCTCCACCACCCGGAATTGGTGAGCGGGTCGCGTCCATTACCCATAGGGCGCGTGCCTCCCCCGCGGTTTAGTCCAACTATCCGTTGAAGCTGACACGCTTTCGCGCGCTCGCTGCGCTGCGCGTCCTCGCACCCTCCGGGATGCTCGGATGCAGCTTAACTAAGCGTTCGATGCTTACGGGTTTGGTGAAGCGGGTTACTTATGAATAACCTTACATTCAAAATTATTGTTGCGTTTGTCACTTTTGTTGCTGGCGTAGCTATTGCAACAGTGGCTTTTATTCGTCACTCGCCAACGGTAATACAAGAAAGTCAATACTCTGTTCCATCAGATAATCGGGAAACAAATCAAAGCGTTGAGGCTTTGTCGAGCAATGGGTCTGACGGTACGGAATCTGTACCTACTGGCCCGTATGAAATAAAGCGATATATTGACGAGCATGGAAGTATTAATGTTGAAGCATTATGGCGAAGGCTGGGAATAGAAGCACAGTTGCAAACAGTCTATTCTCGGCTTGGTATCGAACCGTTGAATGAGGAATCGTCGTTTGATGATTGTAATAACTGCGTAGCAGAAATCTTTAACGCTAACGTTGATGGTGAGCCGGATAATGAAGTCTTGCTCAAGCTATACCAAAGATGGGGCTATTGCAGATTCCTAATTTTCAAACGCACAAATCATGGAGAGCCAACGACGTGGAGGCTTCTTGGTTATGCCGACCATGATTTTGCTCGCTATTACATGCCGGAACATCGAATTGAGATTCTAGGTGGCAAACGCTTTTTAGTCGTAAAAGCGCAAGGTATCTCTGGCACAGGTGTTTCCCTTGCTTACAACCGATGGTATGAAGTTGATAATCGCGGAGTGCGGGAGGTTTTGAGTTTGCCAGCAGAAGGACATGAGTGCTTTGACATGAGGTCATTATGTAGAGAATTTGAATCTCGCGTTGTGAGCCGCACAAACAATCAAGGCATTGATACAGTGCAAGTTATTTTCACGGTCAGCTATTCTGGCAACTATTTTCTTGTGAATGAAAATAGAGATGATGATTTGCACTTTTTTGCTCAAAGGCAGACAGGTACTTTTACGAGGGCATCAAATTTATCAGCCTACATTCTCGATGCACAGCGTTCTGATATAACCGAAGAAGAAATTAGAAGCGTTTACAATGTTGATTCGCTTGGGAGCGAGGACTTCTTGAGATTCAACATTAATAATCTGATGAGGATAGCGACTGGAAGGCGAAGCAAACACAAAGAATGGTTGCGACGTTATCTCGATGATTGCGAAGAAACGCCCGAAAGAGCCAGCCTGCTTCAAGCTCTAGGGCGATAAACGCAGGTTGCTCTTTCCTATCATGCCGCATCGAACAAGTCATTCGAGCCGACCGCGAGTTAGCGTGCTTCTCATCGAGAACTTGCGTGGTTTCGAGGTTGTGTGCGCGGCGGCTCAATTCGAGCGTTAGACCTTTTCGCTTGTGCAACAGAAATGAGCGACTTACGAATTGCGAGCATCAGTTTTCGAGAGGCTACTGTTGCAGATTGCTTGGCGGTGGCTAGAGTTCATGTGCAAACTTGGAGGGAGTCGTTCGCCGGGATTGTTCCTCAAACCTTTCTGGATAAGATGTCGGTTGAAAAGCGAGCTACGGCTTTCGAGAAGGGATTTTCTACTGCCTCGTACAAAATGTACGTTGCCGAAGAACCGGAGCGTGGTGTTGTCGGGTTCGCAGATTTTGGCGAGCCGAGAGAAAATATTGATGCATATGAAGGTGAGCTTTATGCCATATATCTTCTGCCAGAGTTCCAAAGGATAGGTATTGGTGGAAGGCTCTTTAATTTAGGCGTGGAGTTTTTCATCGGTGGCGGTAAACATTCAATGTATCTTCTCGCTCTGGAAGCCAGCCCTTATAGACCGTTCTACGAGGAACTAGGGGGGCAGGTTATCGGGAGAAAGCAGATAGAGATCGAAGGCATTATGTTTGATGAGCTAGTTTATGGTTGGGGAAGTTTACTTTGAGTCCTAAAGATGGAGGCAGGTCTAACAACGCCATGCAGCCGACCGCGAGATAGCGCAGCTCTCATCCGCAACGCTTGAATCTCCGCTTCTGCTTCACTGAACCAATACAACATCTTGTGCACGAATCTCTAACAAGACCGGCGATGCACCGATGCTGCATAAAGCGGTTCCGATAATGTCAGTTTATGGCATTTTGGATACCCCATGAGCGAAGCGGACGCGGGCAAAGATTCCACACTTTCCACACCCTAACGCCCATGGGCGACAAAGTGTCGCCCATGGGCGACATTTTGACTGACTCGTTGAAGCCACACGCGCACGGGCGAGACGGTTCGATCCGAATAAAAGCGAAGCAAATAACCCGTTGAAGCCACACGCGCACGGGCGAGACTCTCTGCTTTTTCTCTGCTTTCGGTTCGTTTGCATTGAACCCGCACGCCCATGGGCGACAAAGTGTCGCCCATGGGCGACATTTTGACTGACTCGTTGAAGCCACACGCGCACGGGCGAAACGAAAACAGAGAAAAAGCAGAGAAGTAAGCGGTTTCAATCCAACCATGCTGCAAATGATAGTCTTTTGTTGATATAGACATTTTGTCTACATCAATAAAACCTAACTTTCATAACCTCATGGAAGCATCGTAACCTCATGGATGCTTTGCTACTCTCGCCTCAAGGCGGACAAACCGGACACTAAAAAAGAGAAGCGGGCGAAGGTGTTGGATGCCCTAATGACGTGGAAGAGCTAACGTAATCGCAAATTATCCGATCCACTTTATGCGGGATTGCAGCATAACGGCTGCGGCAGCACGCCTGGCGCGCAAGATGTTGTGTTCGACCGGGCATTCAAAGGGTGGAGTTTTGGCAGTCTTGAAATTATGCAACCGCCGCAAGATGTTGTGGTCGGACGCACTTTCCCGTGCAAGTTGAAAAAGCGTTCAAATCTTGCTCATCTTCGCCGTTCGTTCGCTTGAACATTGCGTTTCTTCCATACCACAGCGCCTACTCCTGCTAAGCCGGTGCCGAGGAGCAGCAGCGTACTTAGTTCAGGAATGGGAGCGTCGCCACCGCTGGGCAGAGCAGCAATACCTCGAATCTGAATGTTTCCAGGTCCAATTAGCCCCACCAGTGAAGCTTGACCTGTCGCTAAGTTGATTGTGTAAAGTGAAGAGGTTGTAGTGAATGGACCTTCTGGTTGCAGTGTTTGTAAGGCAGCATAAGCAACACCCGTTAACCCCGATATATCGAAGCCGGCATTGACACCACCAATAACGGTAACGCCGAGCGCGCCGACACTCTCGACCGTCCCGGCGTTCGGGTTTGTGAAGCGGAGAAGCTGAGATGACTGGGCGTCAATGCCGTAGAGCGTCGTCGAAGTCGCGCCCAAGAAGTTGTTGGTGTATGCAGTACCCCCAATTTTAGCAAATACGGGAACGCCGTTGATAGGCGCGTCCACAATGGTCGCACCTGTATCAGCGTTGACGCGGAAGTTCTGCTCATTCAACGTGGCGACACGAAGTGACGGCAGCCCTTGTGAATCCGCCACCGGATTGAAGTCTGTGCCAGGGATAGTCTCCACCGTGGTGGAGAGTGGTGCAACAAATGTTGCGGCACCTGTTAAAGGGTTGATGGTATAGAGGCGGCTAGTGGTAAAGCCAGCAGTAGCAACCCCGTAAAGCACCCCGTTCGAGGGGCGGTAATCAATGTCGACGAGAAAATCGCCTGCGACTAACCCAGTGACTGCGACCGTGGATGTCACGCCTGGAGTAGCGCTGTCAAAACTCACCAGAACACTTCTAAGACTACCGCTTCCTAGAGAAAGGGCAGTGAGCGGCTCTGCTTTGGTCTGGGGCGCAGTGACACAGACCATCACAGCAATGGCGAGGGCGAAGAGAAGCAATCGTTTCATCATGTCATCTCCTTAGAAGGAACAACGGCTTGGGGCTGGAGCTGTGTCTTCAGAAAACGTTTAATGCGTCAGATATTTCAGCAAGCGTGCATTGCAGTCGGCATAGACTTTCAAACGTCTTAACGTTGATTTCTTTAAGCGGCGCGAAGCATCAAGACTTCGCGCCGCTTTATCGTTTCCGGTTTAGTTCCGGTTTTATAGGCTATCCGTCCGGGTCAATCACCCGGTCCATCATCGGTTTCCTCACTTTCGGCGGCGCGTCTGTCCTTAGCGGCGAAGTGGTTACGCAACCTGGCTTCGACGTACTCGGGCGATTCGTCAATCCGGTACATATCAAGGCTTGCAATCGATTCGCCCAAGTCGTTGTACATACTCACGGGGATGAGCGGATGATCCATCAGCGCGGCGATAAGTTGCGCGAGTCCCGTGACGCTCGATAAGTCGTCGGTGAAGTGTTCGCGGGCGAGTTTCGCTTGCGCGGGCTTGGTTGGTTGTTTGGCTTTAGACATGGTGCATTATTCCTCCCATTGTGCCGATGGACGCGGCGAGGGCGTTTAGTTCCTGACGCGCTTCATGGAGTGCGCGGGCGATGGTGTCTAAGGTTTCGTAATCCGGCGCATCGTCGCAAGCTGCTGTGTAGGCACGGGCGACAAGACGATTAACGGATGCCAGACGTACTTCCGGCGCATCCGTCCAGGTTTGCTGTTCGTAGAGTCGTTTGCTAAAACTCATCGTGTGATGTCCTTTCATTCGGTTAAAGGGTGAAGGGTAAGAGCCGCGCCGGATGCTGATACATCTTGCGCGGCTTGTTTGATTTAGAAGTTCAATGCCGCGCGGTCGGCGGCAAGCTGTAAGTGAGCGGAGACGGCGGCGGCGACGTGATAGCAAGCCTGACCACGCATCCCCGCTTTGCATGTGCATGAGGCGAAGCGTTTGCCGTCACGCTTGACGCATTCGACCGTGTAGGTTGCGAGCGTCGTCTTATTCGTGACGGTGTAGGAACCGAACTTGGCGACGCGAACCAAAGGCTTGACGGTGCGTGCTTTGTTGATGGCGTTCGTCAGGTTGGCGGCGGTGGTGAGTTGAATCATGTGCGTTGTCTCCGTGTGAAAGTGAATTGCTAACGTGAAAGAATACTAACACCGTAGTTAGTATTAGTCAAACTAAATCTTAACTCTTGTGAAAGCTTTTCTTCTGCGTTAGTATTGTGAGCATGGAAGAATTCATCACCACCACCGAAGCAGCATTGCGGCTGAAGGTCACACCTTCTCGCGTCCGTCAGTTAGTCGT
>MWWG01000086.1_pt1 | contig 13991 bp, 15 predicted proteins | sample 1047331 | NCBI WGS metagenome assembly MWWG01 (sample SAMN06349968, study PRJNA376086) | soil metagenome | isolation source: MG6-4 sample Antarctic (ecotone) soil | place: Antarctica | collected 2015-01-13 | reverse complement strand
CGCGCGGTTTTCGAGATACCTTCACCGGCTTTCAACGCGTATTGACTATAGGAGCGCAGCACCGCGTTATAAATCGCCTGTTGCCCGGCCGCTTCGGAAGTCGATTTAGCGACGGCGATTGTTTTTTTATCGGCTTCGCTCAACACGACACCCGAACGGGTCAGCGCGCCGACATTGCCGCTGGCAAACGCCTTTCCGAACGAATCGGCGGCACTGTCCAGGCTCTGATCCATCGTGCGCGCGTTTCCGACAAGACCGGGCATCAATTCAGTGATTTGCCGGGCAGTGAGGCCAAAGCTCAACAGGTGCGCGCTGGCATTGGAAAACAGTTCGTCGCTCTGCCCTGTGGCCTTTTGCATCTCCGCAGACAGCGCCATCAGTTGCGAAAACATCGCGCCTTCGCCACGCACCTCCAACATTCCTTTGAGCTTTCGCGCCGTATCGTCGGCGTAGTTGGCGGCTTCGATATTCTTCCTGTTGAAGGCGCCTAAGGCAACCGCCGCGCCGCTGATGATCGCGCCGGCCGTGGTAAACCCGCCGCCCAGGCGCTCCATGCGCTGCGCCTGTCCTTCAAGCGTGGAAAGGTTTGTGCTGACCGAAATCATTTCGCGGCGCGCGCTGTCGAAGCCGCTCGTGGTCAATCGTAAAACAAGAGTATCTACTGACATTTTGTTTCCTTTGGGTTCAAAACCCTCTCTGCAAAATACTTGACTTGAGAATCAACTCAACTCGCGCTACAAGACATTTTAAGCCCCTCTTGTGCCAGGCATTACTGATTGACCACGGCCGCGCAAAAAGCCGTCAGCGTTCGCCCAGCGCGCGGGAATGAGGCGTTGCGCGGCTTGATTCAATAGCGAGCGTTTACGGAGCGCGGCCGGACTGCACGGGGCTGCTCGTTGGCCGCCTGCCACACAGCGAGCGCGACACTGAGCACAATGTCATCGTGCGCGCCTTTTCGGCCTTCATAGGTATCGTTGGCGGCTTCGGTTACGGTCAAGTCGAAAGTGCCCATTTCCTTTTGTAGGACTTCTCGGAACGGGCCGGGTGCGACGTTCAGGCGGCCAGACGACACCTCGCGCTTGAGAGTGGAAACGAGGATGCGCTTCGGCACGGTGTAAATGCCTTTGTCGTGGTTCACGGTCTGGCCGCCGGTGATAACGACGGGCACGGGCCGCAAACCGACCTCGCGGAACATATCCACCAGGGGCGTGCCTACTCCGGTGGCATCGATCACCAGGGAGTACTGCCCCTTCAACTCTTCGGCTTCCACAACGTCTTTTACCTTCTGCACGATGGCCGGGTAACTCGTGCCCAGCGGGTAGCGGTGCAAGTTCAGGCAGTTGTAGAAAGGCGGCGCAATGGGACGGGTATCAACGCGCCGCCCGGCTATCACGGAATAGGTTGGCTCACCTTCGCGCGGTGGCCGCATTTTCTCCACAATGGAAAGCGCGGTGTGATCGGCCTGTTTGCCCAGGTCTAAACCCAAAAAGTACTTTGTCATCCGAAAATCTCCTGACTGAATAGCGGCTTGATGCTGTCGTCTGCAATGCCTTCGATCTCTTCAAAAGTGAAAACCTGTTCCGAGGTTTCGCGGAAAATGCCCATGTACTCCATATCAAACCAGTAATCGCCCATTGCGCGGCGCTCTTCTTCGAGAAACTCGCGCGGGATGCGCGGCACGTCATAACCCGTGACCTTCACCCGCTCGAAGCCTTCGCCACTTTCCCACGCGTCGAAGAAGACGCCGCGCTTGCCGAAGGGCGTTGAGAGCAACACCAGGCGCCCACCGGAAACGGCCAGCATCGGCCGGATGGAATAATAAAGGTGATCTTCGACACGCGCCGCTTCATCCACGACGATAAGCCGCGCGCCGCTGAAACCTCGCACCGTCTTTTCCGTGCCGGGGAGTGCGATGATCCGCGAGCCGTTCGCCAGTTCAAGCCGCAATGACGATTCCTCAACGATAGTCACCGGGCGCGCGATGGCATCGTAAAAATTCACGACTTTGCGAAAGAGTTCGCTACTCTGGCGCAAGGATGGCGAGAGCAGCAGCACCAGTGCCGGCGCATGATACACCGCTTCCCATACAGCCACGGCAGCGGTCGCCGTGCTTTTGCCGGCCTGGCGCGAGCAGTTCAAAAGGTAGCGGGCGGATGTGGAGCGTAGAAAATCCACTTGCCACGGATCTGTTTGTAGCCCGGCCGCTTCGAGCATCAGCGCCGGGTCAAGCGCGACCGCCAAATCATTGGCTATCATTGCGCACTCCCTCCAACTCACTCAGCGCGCGTGCCACGGCGGTACGCGCTTCTGGGAAGGGCGTCAGGGTTTGGACGATGATTGAGCGCACGGTGAGCCATTCGCCCGACATCGTGACGTTGATCTGGGGCCGTTCATCCAATTCGCCCAGCAGCTTGGCCACCAGTTCCAGGCGCTTCTGCAAGCGGTCATAGCTGCGGAGCAACAACTCGCGCGGATCGGCGTGCTTGGTTTCAACGGCCGTCACGGTGTAGCCGGTCGTACCTTCGACACGTCGCAGCAGAGTGGAAAGCGGGGCCTTCCGTCGCATCGTGCGAAGCCGTTCACCGGCTTCGACTTCCTCTTCGTAAATCACTGTCGCTTCATGCGCTCGCGGGCTGACATCGTAGCGCGCCGGGTCCTCGGGATCACGCAGCCAGCGGTCACACGCATCCGACAAAAGCCGCACGCGCTCGATGTCAGCCCGCAGTTCACGCAGCAGATCATCGGCGTCGGCAATGTCGCGCGCTCCTTTGGCCTTCGTTAGATTCTTTGGCAAGTGGCTCGCCTTGTGCCGCGTCACAGCATCGTCGGAAACGCGGTATAACGCGGCGACTTTCGCGGCCGATGCGCCGCCAACAATCGCCGCGTCAATGGCTTTGCGTTCGGCGTGAGTACAAACGGTGCAAACGCGAGGCATGATGAAAAGTTTTCCTAGCGGCTTCGATCAGCGCCCATTCCGCGTGATCTTCAGCGCCGCCTGAAGCCGTGGCGAAAGCTCGCGTCCGGCTTCAGAGTGTTTGCGCAGCGCCTTTAGTCGCTCGGATGTGGCGACTTCCTCTTTTTCGTGCTTCTGGGCCTTTTCGGCCCGCAAGCCGTCGAAGTAGGTTTTTTCGTTTTCCGTTTTTGGATTCATTGTTCGATCATCTCCGCAACAGGCCGCAGCGACCCATAAATTTTTTCGCGCTGTTTTTGTTCGCGTTCACGATTCCGCTGGGCCGCGGCTTTTTGCACAACAGCCCTCGCCTCATTTTCGCGCGCTTGAAGCACCGCTCGTAAGGCATCCCATACGGCGCGACCATGAGGCGCCGGACAATTCGGCTCACGGAAGGGGAAAGGATCGCCCACATTGCGCGCTGAGAGCTGACCAAGCTCGCGCGCGATCCTCACCCATTCACTTCGCGCGCCGGACTCATCCTGCAACGCGTGGTCCAAGCGATTCACGACGGAGATGAGGTACTCATTGCTGTCTTCGAGCAACGTGGCCATCTCGTCACGACGCGCGGAAACCCGCCCTAACAGATCGGCCATACGCTGTTTTTTGGCTTCGACCGTGGCCGTGGCCGTCGCCGTGGCGTTGGCGGCGATCTGTTCATCGATCAGCGCTATGGCATCCTGCACGGTCGAACGCTCCGCTTCAAGCTCAGGCAGTTGGCCGCGTGCTTTCGCCGGCTCCCGGCCGAGTGCCAGGGCTTGTGCTTGCTCCTTGCGTTCATCACGAATCTGTCTGTCGAGATCGTTGAGTTGCCCTTGCAAGGTGTCGCGCCGCTTGTGCAATGCGCTCGCGTCTTTCTCTAATTTCTCAACTGTGGTTGATGGCATCGTGCCTCCTGTTGGTGTTGTCTCTCAACTGCAATAAAACGGCGCCGGCGAAACGTCTGCCGGGTTCAAGAGCGGCCAGAGTACTCCGACACACTTTCAGCCAGCGAGCGCCGCACGTCCGCAAAAGCGCCATAAATCGGCACAATCACGAAGCCAATGCCCTGACTGCTGATCGCCCGGCACAACCGCACCGGCGTGTTAAACACGCGCTCCGATACCTCAATATCGAAAGCGTTTGGACGAAACTCAGGCCGGCATGAATGGCCGATGATCCGATAAAGCCGCTCGCCATTCTCGAAGCGCGTGCCCACCAGACGGCCGGTAAACGTGGTGATGAGCTGCGCTTCGACACCATCCGGCACGCCGCGTTTGTCACGCGTCAACCATAGCCGGCGGATGCCTTCGGGCGAATTGATGAGCGTGCGGGGATATTTCATCATGCCGGCTCCAAGAGGCGGTTCGCTTCAAGCCGTTCGCCTATGCTTGGCTTCGTGCCGATCCGCCGCGGCCACGATGAACGCCTTGCGCTCTTCGTTTTCATGCTGTGCGCCGGCGCGTGCCTTGTCTACATCGAAAACAGCGGCCGGGATAAAGTCACTCGAAAGTGCGGCCGGTGCCGGTTTCGGCCACTCTTCACCGCGAAGCTTCGCATAGGCCGGCATCGTCGCGGCAGTGGGGACGATGAAGCCAGCAGCCAGCCACACGCCGCGCGCGCTGTCCCAAGCGGCATCCGGGCGCGGTGGTCGTTCCGGTGCAGTACTTTGCAGAAGCTGAAGGATGGCCGGCTTCAACTCGCGCAGCGCCGTTTTATCAGCGTCCGAAAGTACTCCGGCCGGCGCGTCGAAAATCAAGCGGCCATCCTCGACAGCCAGCACCACGCCGCGCCGGCACAAGTCATTGTGCAACTCTGTGGCGGTCATTAGATGGCACCTCGCTCGCGCGGTTCGGCTGCACCTTCTGCACCTTCTGCACCTTGAGTGTCAGAAGTCTGTACGCGTACAGGAGCAGTTACGCCATTTTGTGACATTGAAGGTGCAGAAGGTGCAGAAGGTGCATTTTCGGAGATGCCGATTCCGGCGTAATAATAACCGTGTTCGTCTTTTGCGCGTGTATATCGCTTCTGCATCTTCTGATAAAAAGTCTTGCTGCCGAGCGGTCTCTGGTTGGTTTCTTCGGCCCAGCGCTGATAGGTTTTGAACCACGCCGCCGCGCGTACTGTGGCGTGCGGAGCCTCAATGCAGCACGCTTCCACGAAATCAGCAAGGGTGTCTTCCTCGCGCTGATACTCAGCAGTGGCGGCCTGCACTGCGGCCGGTGGCTTCAAGCCATCGCGCTTCCATTCGAGATAGCCGCGCACTAACCATGCGAGGATGCCGGGCGCTTCGGCTTCGAGCTTTTCCTTCAGGTGCGGGTCGCGCTCGTGTTCATCGGGTGCGCGCGGATCATCCACGAATTTTTGAGTGAAGGGCAGCAGCAGTAGACGCTTCCACAGCGCGTAATCATCGGCGGGCGCGTGTGGCCGGTGATTGGTGATGAGTAGCAGCAGGTGAGACGGCGCGAATTCGATTTGCTTACCATAAACCTGGCGCGCACTGATTGAGCCGCCGCCAGTGACGAGCTTCACTTGTCCGGCATTGAGCCGTGCGCCTTCGTTGGTTTCGCTTGCCCATGCCAGTCGCCGGCCCTGAAATGCTACCAAGTGCGGTGTCGCGGCGCCGCCGCGCGCTGCTTTATCGGCTACCAGTACGTCAGCCGAGACAGCGCCGGCGCCTGGCCCCAACACAGCGGCCAGCGTTTCGAGTAGCGTGTCTTTGCCGTTGCGCCCTTCGCCCCATAGGATCGGCAGAACGTGTTCCGCGACTGCACCGTAGATGCCACAGCCAAGTAGCCGGCGCAAGAAGCCCGGAAGTTCAACATCGCCGCCGAAAATCTCGCAAACGAATTGCTCCCAGCGCGGCGCCGGTTCATTCAATCCACGCCATTCTACAGGTGCCACGGTGCGAATACGATCATCTGGCCGGCCCGCGCGCAGTGTGCCGGTCGGCAGTTCCAGCACGCCATTCTTTACGCCCAGCAGATCGGGCCGCGCGTCCCACTCGCTGCCGCTAATGCCGAGCCACGACTGCGCGAGCTTAAGAATGTTATCAATGCGCTGCAATTTGCGAAGCTGCTTGGCGCGTTTGATGAGACGGTCGGCCTGGCCGCGCTTTGGCGCGCCGGCTTCACCTTCGGCCTCTGCCTCGCGTGTCAGTTCGGCGGCATGGTGCAAGTACTGCGCGGCGAGCTGGCCGGGCACCAAGCGGCGCATGATGCCAATGAGATCGGGCCGGTAGTGATGGCCGTTCCACAGGTGCCAAGTTTTTGCGGCATGGTCGAAGAGAACGCGCCCGCCTTCGTAAAGATGGGCGAAAAGTTCAGCGTCGCCGGCTTCTTCGGCTTCCAAACAATCAAGGGCGAATTCCCGTTCGGCCGGTGGCAGTTGCTCGCTTACTGTTGCCGGTGCCACTTCAATGGTGGGGGGAGCAGAAGCGCCGCCCTGTGCGGGTGCTGGCTGTCGCGGTCGGCGTATTTTGGGCGCAGTGCCATTCATCATGCGCCCGATATGGTACGCAGGATCATAAGTTGCGGTAACATTTTCGAGCGCCGTTTCGATGGTCTCCGCTACATAAGCGGGCCGCTTTTCGGCTTTATCGCGCCAGAGGCTCGATGAACGCCACAGGCGTTCCAGTTGCGCCGCGTTCTGCGTGTAGAACTTGAAGTAGCCCAGCAGTCCAAGATCGGCTTCACTGGCGCTCGGATAGGCTCCGGCATCGCCAGTGAAAAGCCGGTCGAAGGCTGCGCCGTTTTTTGCTTTTCGTGCCTTTTCGATGATCTTCTCATCGTCCAGCGAAAGCGACACGAACGGCCGTTGCTGTGGCCGTTCAACTTCTGGAAAGACCTCGGCGTGCCACTCTGCCAACTCTGCGGAGCCATCTTCGAGCGATGAATAGCCTTCGAGATTGTTGCCGGTCAGGGTGAGAAAACGTTCACGGTCGTACATTTCGATACCCTGTTTGGTTTCCTTTCGCCGTCCCGGCGGCAGTACTCCGACAAGGAAAATGCGGACGCCTTCACCAGATGGCGAGATTTCGGCGTAACTGCCGAAACGCTGAACCACGTTCATCGCCCACGGATAGACGGTGCCGGTATCAGGGTCGCAGCAGTGATCGAGGTCAATGCCAACTATGGGATCGTCGGGAGTGAGAACGAAACCGATGCCGGAGTACTTGCCGGTGCTGTGCGCGGCGATGGCTTCATCAAAAGTACTCCACGTTGTGGCGCCCGTCGAAGCGGCTTTCGCGCCGGTTCTGGCGTTGTAGGGTACTTTTGTCCAACGGCCGGGTTTGCCGTTTTGGCCTTCCACCCATTTATAACGCCACGCCACCCATTGCGGGCGCGCGGTCAATTCGGCGGGTAGAGTGCCGGCTAAGTCGGCTTTGTAGAGAAGCGGTGCCGGCCGCTGTTGTGTCTGTCGTGCCAGCGGTGGCGCGGCGCGTGGTGCGGTGGTGGCCTCTGTCGGGCCGGTCTGCGGTTGCGCGCCGTTGGCGGCGCTACTTGCTTTTGATTGTGTTTCGGGTAAACTGTTTTTCACTTCATTCCTCCGTGAAAGGTTTGGAGAGCGCGCCCCGCTGCCATGTGCCACCGACGGGCAATCGGTGGCTTTTTGGTTTTTGTAGCGTGGTGCCTTCTTCGATATTGCTGCTGTTTCTACATGGGCTGAATCACATCTTACTAACCCCGCTTCGTGCGCTGTGGCAACATCCAAATAACATCCAAGACAATTTCTAAAATCCAAGTCAAATCCAAATCAAGGCATCCTGTTTTCGCTCTTTGATGTGATGTACTTAATGACTTTTGGTTTATCCTCTGCTGCTATTCGCCATTGTTTCTGAGCTTCTTTTTGATGAATTAGGTTTCTTTCAGCCATCTCACCCAGCCTGTCACGCACCCGCTGACCGCTGATCTTGAATCCACTTTTAGTCAATTCGGTGGCTATCTCTTCGGCTGAATAATACTCCTGTTTCGCCTGAAAACAGGTTTCCCACCACTCGCGAAGTTTGGAGTACTCTTCGCCTGCTTCTTCGGGTTCCGAGAACTCTAACATTGAAACCCAAATTTTGAAGGGTTCTGCTTTCGCTGCTACTTCAGTGAGTTGTGCACTAACTGCATGGTCAATTGTGCCAAGAACAAGGGCGATGTCGTCTTGGCCGTTGTCGCGGGCCATGCCATAGGCAGACATAATGCACTCACAAAACGCCTGACCAGATATGACGACCAGATCAGCTTTTAGGCATACATCATAAAAGTACAATCCCTCCCGCAATGGCGGAGAGAAGACGGTTTCCACGATTTTGCGGAACGCGCTCCATTGAATGCGAACGGGTAAGTAATAAGGTTCTGCCCGTCTTAAAAAAGATTCGCTATATTTTCCGCCTTCATAGTCAACACCGGACACAGTGGAGAAAAGTGTGTCCACCAGATGGACAAGAGACGGCTCGGCCTTGCTGTCTGCGATCCCAGCTTTTGAAAACAGCGTATCGACCGAATGGACGGAAGACATTAAGGTGCCGGCGAGTTCGCGAAGATGCTTGGCTAACAGATCCTCGCGCTTCTTCTGTATCGCTCCTGCTTTATCTTCTGTCGGTTTTTTATGCGACCCATTATCAATGGTCACAAGCCCTCCACGTACTTTTCCAGGTCGCTCCGCTTCACCTTCCAGCCGCGCCCGATGCGCTGCCCTTTCAACGTCCCGCCATCAATCGCAGCCCGGAGTACTCCACGGCTCAGCCCGGTCAACGTCTGGCACTCCTCAAGGCTCAGGAGTAGCTTGTGCGCGGCTTCCGACGGCGCAAGGCGCTCGCGTGCCGGCGGGGCGGCGGAGTGCCCCACAGCAGCGGTGGACACGATAGCGCGCGACTGGCGCGGGAGCCTCGCCAACGAAGTGGCGGAGCTTGGCGGCGGAACTGGCGCGGCTTCCAGTTCGGGCACTGGCGGAGCCTCTGGCGGCGCTTCCAGTTCGGCCTTGAGACGTTCTAAATCCTCTGGCGCATAGTCGGCCACGAAACCCGTCCTGCCCTTCACTTTGCCGGCCACGATGCGCCCGTCTGAGGTGTAGCGTTCCAATGAACGCACGCCGATTCCAAGGTATTTTGCCGCGTCGTTTTTGTTCATGGTGAAAGGTTCGCCAGCCTTGCCTTGAGCCTCGCCTTATCAAGTGGCGGCGGAGCTTGGCGGAGTACTTGCGCTACTTGCCTAAAACGGCTCTCCGAATGTATTCGTCGTGGCTGAAGAAAAGCATTTCGTTGTAGCGCCAGCCGGTTGTTTCAACCGGCTGGCGCTACTCAAAAAGGTGAGCTTGTTTGCGTGTAAGCTGGTTGACAGTGGCCGCGATTACATCGCGCATCATTGGCCTTTTCAGCCCTTCAACGGTTGCGGTTCCATCTTTGAATGCCAGCATCCAAGTGACGTAAAAGTACTTTGGATCGGTGGCAGAGGGGGAGATAAAAACTTCTTCAACGCCTTCGGCCACCTCCCGGTGGCCGCGCACTGCATAGCCTCCCGGTGGCAGATACGCCGGCCCCTCTTCTTCCGGTTCCCGCTGTGGCTCCTTCAGCATCCGATAAGCGCCGGTCAAATCGGAAACAGTTTCCGATTTCAACTCATCCCGCCGCTGATACACGCGCATATAGTTGCGCGCGGTGCGGTCGGTGAAGGGCAGGTTAGCTTCTACCCAGGGCAACCAATGGCCGTGCCCCAGTTCGGCTTTAGCCTCACTCAGCAAGCCGCCGATAACAATAGCCGTATCAAAGGTCTGACGCACCAGACTTTCGCACTCTGAATGAAGAGAGCGAATCTGCGCCACGCGTTCAACGGATAGCGCAGTACTCATAAACCCTCCACTTCCACGCCGCCCTGCTTCACGAGTGCAGCCTTCTTTTTGAGCTTCGTAGGGTGACTCAATTTATAGTCTCTGGTTAGTGGGTTTGTAAGTCGTGCTAATTCATCCCTGCCCTTGTAGCCTTTGAGATAGGCTGTCGCCCGTGCGTCAAACTCTACCCCGTCGCCGGGTTGTAGGTCTAATGACTCAAAGCCTTTGGTGAGGTTGAACCACAGGTGGTCGCAAACCATTTTCCCCGTCGCGTCGCTTACGTTCTTAAGCAGCACGGTTTTGGTGATACCCACATACCCATTTTTTGATCCGTAACGCTCGAAAGTGGCAGAAAAGCGTGCACGTGCACCTTCGCTGTTTTTGAGTTGCTTTCTCATAATTCCTCCACCTCGACGCCGGCCTGTTTTGCCAGCCGCTTTAGATTGGTCCGCACGGCTGCCACTGTAGGGATCGTGCCGGCGTATTCAAACCGGCGCTCGCTTGGATGGCTGCAACCCATCCGTTTAGCCATCTCTTGCTGCGTTATGCCCAGCGCCAGGCGGACGGCTTTCACCGGGCTAACTTTCTCTGTTTCGGTTGGTTCGCTCATGTTTTCTATTTTACTGATTATTTAATCATTCTGCAAGAAAACATTTAATCACCTCTTGACGTGACTATTTAATCACAGTAAAATGATTATTAAGTGATTATTTAATCACAATCTAAAGAGGAACGAGGGAGCAAGAGCAATGACCAAGACACAGAAGCAAGACAGGCTCGAAGGCTTAGCTATCAGGATGGCCGCAACGCGCCAAGAGCAGCGCCAGGCCGGTTTGCCTCATGCGGTTTTCGTCGCGTTGTGCGACCAGTTGCAGGAAGACGAGCAGGAGTACTCCGGGCTGTGGCAGGAACTGAACGCACCGGCACCGGCCAAGAAAGCCCGCTGTGAGTTCTACCGCGAGATCAGGCGCTTTTACGCCATCGCCACAGAAGCCGGCTTGAACACGAAGGAATTTGAACGGATGCGCGGTGGATTTTCGGCCTTCCTGAGCCGTCGCATCGAAAGCCGCAGCGAGTTGGACGGCGCCGACTGGGTGAAGCTGGGCAACGCGATAAAGGCGCGGCGCCTGACGTGGTGAACCAAAGCAAAAGCCTCGCGAGTGGATCAATCACCCGCGAGGCTTTCACGCTTTCAATTTTACACAGGAGAAAAGAACATGACGACGACAACGAGAGACGCAAGGGCATGGGAAGCAGTTGAGGAAGCGCACGCGGCAGAAGTTCAAGAGCGCGACGAGTGCGAGGCGTGCGGGTATTGGCGCCCGATCCACGGCGCGTTTTTGCGCATGGCGCCGCCGTTCGAGACGGTTCCGATTTGCTCGTTTTGCGCGGCGGTGAGCGACTGGGTAACGGTGCCGGAAGTGCCGGCACTCGACAGTGATTATGAGTTGATGGGCGCCTGGTCCCAATTCTCAGGTCAGGTGATGCAATTCGAGTGCAATCTCGCACCGAAGTACCGGGTCGCAATGATCAAGTTTGAAGAGTCGCTCCCGGAAGCCTTGCAGCGTTGGATCGTCGGCAGTGATTACGACTGGAGCGTTCAAGGCGAAGCTGTTGCCGCCATGTGGCAGGTGCAAGCGTTCGGCCGCACCTTGAAGGCTCTGGAACCCGCGCAAGCTTATACAGAACGCTATCAGCAGCACTGGGCGCCGCAGACGATCCGCACCGTAATTGCGCGGCCGGAAGTCGCGCACGTCTGGAACCTCTGGCTCGCGGCCAGTGCCGCCTATGGAAAAAAGCGGGACGGCGATAACGTCACCGGCTGGCACCGCTGGGGTGTCAAGCATGAAGATGATTGTGTGTCGTTTGAAGACGACGAAAGGTAGCCGGGAAATCAGGCGCGGAGTACTCCAAGTCGAGCCAGAGTACTCCGCGCCGGTTGCGCTTGGCCGGTGGGCACTGGTTGTGCCGGTCACGCTTATATCGTGACGTGCGGGCAAGTTCGATTCTTGCGCCGGCTATCAATCAAAGCGGAGTACTCTTAACAGGGGCGCTCCGCTTTTTCGTCGTCGGGTGTTGAGCTGATAATTGAGCTGATTGAGCGTGAGAAGGGGTGCAAGTCGAAGCAGTGTGGAAGTCGAAGTACGGGAACCGCAACGCACAGAAAACAATTGATAATAATATAAACAATTGTTTTTCAGTCGAAGCTTGGTGGCGAACCTTTTGCAGAATTCTGCGGAATGTCGTCGGCTCCACGCGCGCGAGGGTTCAGGGGTTGTAACAAAAAATTGTTACAAGGCTCAGAGGTCTTCTCCAAGCGCTTCAAGGGCACAAGCTAAGATAATAGACCTTATGCAGCCCGCCGCGCCGGATGGCGTTTTGTGTAGCTTTCGCCGCGCCGGACTTGAACAGCAGAGTACTTCCGGTGCTTTTGCCGCGCGGCTTTGTCGGGTGCTGCGCAATGGTAGGCGAGCGAGAAACCGGCACCGTGCGACACCTTCAAGACAACGCTTTCAAATCCGCAACTGTTGCGGATTTGAACATTCCAGCCAGAGTACTCTACGCGCGTTCCGCCGGCACCGTGCGCCACCTTCAAGAACGATTTGAAATCAGGTTCGGGAAACCCCGAACCTGATAGCGAAGCCGCAGATGATGAAGATGTGTGTTCCGCATCCACACTGCGCCACCTTCAAGCGGGTCGGCCGCTGTGTCCGACCCGCATAATGATGAACCAAAGTTCCGCATCCACACTGCGCCACCTTCAAGGCACCTCTAACCCGTCGTTTCTGTGCAGCTTTGGCGCGAAGTACTTGTACGGTCTGCACTCTTGCCATGCGTCGAGCGCGGATGCAGCAAACTCGCACCGGGAGCCGACGATAAACAGTATTCTCGAAAAGCTGTCACGCGGTGCCGGATTAGTACGCCGGTGAGGGCGTCAACGTACTGTAACGCAGCGCCCGCGCTGATCTTTGCCCGCTGTCTTCCGGCAAACTCATCACGACCTCAGCGCGTACCGTACGTGTGTTGTTACGACCGGTTTCGACGCCGCGCACGTTGACTGAATTGGTGATGGCGCCGGCGCCCGGTCGCGGCTTGTTCAGCCTCTGCAACTCAGGATTCGCCGCCAACTCACTGGCGCGGCGACTCTGTTCAGCGCGCCATTCCTCCGTGCCGTATTGGCTTTTGCGATGCTCTATTTTGCGCAGGCTGAGCGCGTGCGTCATGTAGGATTGCGCGCTGACGTCATCGCCCTCTTGCCGCGCGCGTTCGGCCAGTTCGTTGTATTTGTCGGCTTTTTGCGTGTTGGACAGACCTTGGAGTTCACTCGCTTCTTTGTCGCTGAACCCGCTGCCCTTTTTTGCAGCGGCTTCAAGCGGCTTCGAGTACAACTCATTTATGCCGAAAGCAGCCGCTTCGGCGATAGCGACTGCGACCGCGCCACCTGGGAGAAACATTGCCGCACCGGCCGCACCGATGCCGGTGGCCGCGCCATACATATAGGCTTCGCCCTTTTTGTAGCCGGCCGCTTCCATATTGTTGGAAGCCGAGACGCCCGCGACCACACCCAGCCCGGCGCCCAGCGCCGCGCCGCCGGTGGTCATCAGGCCCATTGTTCGCGCACCACCCTGAGCGCCGGCCATGCCGCCGATGGCCCGACCGCCGAACGCCTGGCGCATTGCCATCGGTACTTGAAAATTCCGGCCACCCAGCAACAGCGGCGCGCCCAGAAAGCCCTGTGCCCGTGCCAGCAACGTCATCTTCGCCGCCGCGCCCTGAGCAGCGAGAGCCGTTTTACCCAATGCCACTGATTGCGCGTTGGCAACGGGTATTTTCGCGGCTTCGGCGCCTGTCTCCAATCTTTGCGCGATGGTTGCGAGGTGATTGGCGGCGCGCAATTTCAGCACCGTTCCCGTTACCAGTAGCAGTGGGCCAACAACACTGGAAGCGGCCTGTCCATACGCGCTCCAAGCGCCGACTTGCTTAAGCGTGCCGGGGCTGGCATTGAACTTTTCCAGCAAGACCGCCGCTTTTTCGTACATTCCCATGCGCGCCTCCGCCGCGCCTTGCCCCATTTGTTCCTGAGCGTCGCCCAAAAGCTGATTGAAGTAGTTTTGCGCACGCGCGGTTTTCGAGATACCTTCACCGGCTTTCAACGCGTATTGACTATAGGAGCGCAGCACCGCGTTATAAATCGCCTGTTGCCCGGCCGCTTCGGAAGTCGATTTAGCGACGGCGATTGTTTTTT
>MWWG01000085.1_pt1 | contig 14003 bp, 19 predicted proteins | sample 1047331 | NCBI WGS metagenome assembly MWWG01 (sample SAMN06349968, study PRJNA376086) | soil metagenome | isolation source: MG6-4 sample Antarctic (ecotone) soil | place: Antarctica | collected 2015-01-13 | reverse complement strand
GACGCTAAAGGCACCCGCGGCGAGAGGAAGCTGACGCCAGAGCAGCGGGCGCAGCTCCGCCGATGGATGATCGATGACGGCGTAGACGACTATCTCGGCGTTACCGCGCTACTCGCAGAGCACGGCTTCCCGCCCCTGTCTCGCTCGGCCGTCCACTACTACCGCAAAAATTTCGTCACGGAGCGGACGTGCCCGACGTGCAAGCGGCCATTCCCGAAACGTGCAGATCGCCGGCAACCATCACACTCTGAAAGGAACGACACTCATGAGCTCTAACCCAACGACTACAGCGCCGACCGTGCCGGGCGTCTCCGCGACCGTCCTCAGCTCTCTGCGCGGCAAGGTCGATAAGATCGCAGACCTTTTCAAGACCGCGACCGGGGCCGTCCTCAAGCTGCGCAACAGCCCGCGCCTGAGCATGGCCGCGACGACCAACGAGATCGACCAGGCGCGGAAGGAATTGGACGACGCCGTGATCAGGGTCAAGGAAGCGGTCGCGCTTGATCTCGACGCGCTGAAGGCGGAGACGGAGCGCGAGCGTGCCGACGTGCTGAAGGCCGTCGCGCGCGCTATCGGACGACCCGAGCCGCCCACGGCGACCGAGGCGCTGCTGCGCGAGCAGCGCGAGGGGCGAGCGTGGAGCCGCCTCAAGCCGATGCTCGACCGCGAGCCGATGCAGTACGGCGCGATCTGGATGCGCGTCCGCGCCCTCGCGCTCGAAGCCATCGCGGCCGGCGACGATGACGCGCTCGCCGCGCTGCGCGCCGAGTTCGGCCCCTACCTGCGGGGCCGCGGCCTGTCGTCTGAAGACTCGGCCAATGGCCTGCGGCAGTTGGACGAAGTGATCGGCGGCGAGCGCCCGGCCGTGGCCGCCGCCCTCGCGCTTCAGCGCGAAGTCCAGGCGGGCGTGTACGGCATCCTGCTCGGCATCAACTACGCGGCCCACGCCGTCAAGACCGGATCGCTGATAGTGACGTTGCTGGAGTGGGACGGTAGGACGGTGCGAACCGTCGGCGCGCCGGGCGTGGACGTAATGACCGGGCGCATCAACCCGAACATGGGCAAGCCGCTGGGGTTCTAAACAGAACCGTGGCCGACAAATCGAGCGCAAACGAGCCTCAGCGGGCGCACGCGCGGTTGTATACCGCGCTCTACGGGTTGGCCGCGCCCGTGGCCGCGCGTGCGTTCCTCGAAGCCTTCGCCGACGTGGCCTCACTGCTCGCGCAGAACGCGCCGCTCGACGAAGATCGCACGGACTGGCAGTGCATCAGCGGGGCCGTGGAGTGCTGCCTCGACCGGAGCCGTGATTCCGACGAATCTCCGGGCTGAAACAAAATCAGGTCTTTCCGTCCCTTCGAATCTGCCACTCTTACGGCAGAGGTTTCGTGCTGACAAGAGAGGCGGCCACTTTTCGCCCCGACCCCGCCATAAGTGCCCTAAAATCGTCATTTAGACGTGCACATTTGTCTGTCTCCATGTCAGACACGTCTCGCGCGATAACTAAACCCTATTGCCAGTTCGCTTTACCCGCAGACGGGGTCGCGCAGGCGCGCGCCAGCGGCTTAGAAATAAAAGGCTGACAATCCACACCCCTTTGTGCTTTCATCAGATCGGCACCCGCCCCGGCGCGTCCCGCGCTGCACCTCACCCGATCCCGCACTAAAGCAAGAGGAATAATCATGTCCGAATACATAAAGAAGCGTCGCATCTCGAAGCGCACGTCCACGACCCGACTCTTCACCGATGACGAGCGCGAACTCCAGCGGCGGGTGATGAACGAGGGTAAAGACCGCTCTGAGGTCATCAGGCAGGCCGTCTCCAACTCCTTCCGCACCGAGCGACTGGCACTCGCCCGCAAGGACGAGACGATGCAGCCCGTCATCGACACCTACCGCAAGTTTATGGAAGAGGCCACCGGCGGTTTGAGGAATCAAGTCATCCACCTGACGAGCCTCGTCGAGGGACTGCGGGCCACGCTCACCAATCGGCAGGCGGTCACGAACGAGCACCTGCAAACGCTCACCTGCACGTCGCGCTACAACACCGAGCAGGCCATCGTCATCCGCGCCCTGATGCAGCTCTACATCTTCCACGTCCATCAGCAGCTCGCGATGCAGACGGGCGTGGACATACCTCTGGCCGAAGATGAGTTCGCCGAGCGCGTGCTGGAGTTCCGGCACGAGGCCGGTAACGAGATGGCTCGCATCTTTGGCGACAGTGCCGACAGCAGGAACCAGGGTGAGGCCGAGCGGCTGGTCGAGAGACTGTATCGCAGTTTGGAGAGGCCGCTCTACGAACCGCTGGACGGGCCGCCGGCCTGAGTGTCAGCATGGCCTAGCAACGGCACGCTCAGACATAATGTCGATTATCAGTCTTGATAATGAAAAGGGCGCTCGAATTGAGCGCCCTTTTCAAGATGTTGTGGTATCCCCCTGTAACCTTCGGTTACAAACGGACTCGATTTTCAATTAGGAAGCGAATTCCGTCTAAAGTGCGTCCGACCACAAAATCTAGTGCCGGCGCGCGCTCAGTGTGAAGTCTCCGCAAACTTCTCTTCCATCCAACGCCACAGGCCGTGATCGGTGTCGCCGTAAGGAGCGCCCGCTTCCGCGTATGACTCTTTGAAGGGCAGATAGAAGTGCTCGTAAGTGTGCCGCGCGGCCTCAAGATAAACGACCTTGATCGGGAATATCTCATCGGCCAACTTCAAAGCAGGTTCGAGCGCGCCGGTGAGAACGGCGATCAGCGCCTTGCCCATGATGACGCGACAGTTTTCATCCTGATCCATGTGCGGAGTGATATGCGCGCCGCACCAGCGGCCGTGAGGGCACTCCATTGACCACGCTCCCGAGCAGCCAGCTATGGAGCAGCTCATACTCTCGTCTTCGGCTGAAGTCTCTGATTCATTCCGGCTCATACGCCGTTCATCCTCCTCGCCATAAATTCTAGCGCACTCGCGTCGCGCGAGACATGGCCGTGGTAGCCCTCGGCAATCGCCCTGCGGCCCGCGTTCGTGCGCGCGCCCGTCACGACCACCTGATCGGGCGGCATTGACTCGAAGCGGCCGAGCGCGGTCGCATGACGCTCGGCAATCGCGTTGCTCTGCTCGATGCTCTGCCTGAGCTGCTCCATGATCTGACGCCAGAAGTTGCCGCCGCCTTCCGACCCGCCGCCTTCCGACCCGCCGCCGCGACGGCCGCCGTAGCGGCCCGCGTCCGGGTGAATCCAGCCGTCCTCGTTGGGCGTGAACACTTCCGCGCGACGCTCGCCGACGAGGTACGGCGTGCCGCGCCGGACGGGGCCGCCGAGGGCGCGCGCGCCGCCGGCCGGGTTGGTGAAGCTAACCGGCACCTGCGTCGAGCCGGAGCCGACGCTCGCGGCCCGGCGGAACGCCCCGCCCGTGGATAAGCCGCCGGCCGCGCCCATGAGCGCGCCGCCGTAGTCGCCGCCGAGCGCGCTCGACCCGATGCTCGCGAGCGTCGAGAGGATGGGGCCGACGCCGGGGATGAAGTTGAGGAAGGGCGCGGCGAAGCCGAGCATCTTCGAGAAGAAGCCGCGCTTCTTGCCGACCTGCTGCCCGCCCGGCAGCATCCCGGCGATCTGAGAGAACGCGCCCAAAATCTTATCGGCCTTGCCCAGTGTTTCGATCAACCCCTTGATCGGCGGGAGCGCGTCGATAGAAGCTTTCGACAATTCGCGCACGGCGGGCGGCAGCATGGTGAAAGACTTGGGGGTCAACGAATCTACCCCGGCCACTTGTCCGGCCGTTGTCAGCGGTTCGGAGGTGAACACGCCACGGGCCGCGTTCGTTGCGGCATAAGGGCTGTGCGAGGCCATGACGGGCGGCAGACCGCCGGCTGCCCTGCCAGCGGTTGCCAACTCTCTGAGTGTGCTATTGAGTTCAGCGATCCGAGCGTCCAGAGACGTAACCGCTTCGGCGTGCGCGTTCTGCGCGCTCATCATTCGCTGCCACGCGCCTTCGACAAGAGAGGCTTTGACGGCCTTTTCGCCGGGCGTCCCTTCGGGCAATCCCTTTGCCCACTCCCAACGCTCGCGCGCTGCATCCGTCGCCGCCACAAGCGCGGTGTGCGTGCGCTCGCGCTCTGCGGTTGCGGCGCGCAGATCATCGCCGACCGCCGCCGCGAGTCCTGCGGAAAGTTCGTCCATGTGACCGGGCGGCGTCCCGTTCGCCAACTGGCTAAAGTTTTGAACTGTGACGGGAAGCGATCCGCCTGAGAACTGCGCGAGCAGTTCGTCAGCTTGGGGCATATGTTGATCGTAGCGGCGCGGGAACGCGGATCGCTGCACCCTCTGAGCGAGTTGCCCCGGCGTGCCATTCTGTGAGGCCGTCATTGCAGCCTCAAAGAATTTACGGATCGCATAATCTACGTTCGTCACTTGATCGCGCGAACCCCAACCTTGCGACGGGCGTTGCTGCATGATGCCGAGAGAGTCCCGATCACCGTGGGGGAGATTTCTGAGGCGCGATTCAACGATGCCAGCCGAGAGTGCGGCGCGTATCTGCTTTTCACTCGCGCCCACTTGCTTGCCGATCTCGACAATCTTTCGCGCGTTTTCGATCTGCTCCCGCGTCCAGCGTTTGGCTTGCCCGGAGGCCGCCCCTTGTGTGAACGAAACGACGCCGCGCATCTGCGCCGCCACGTCGCCGCGCACCTTGCCCATGCCTTCAACGAAGCCGCCGCCGTAACCCGCCGCCGCCTCAAGTCCGACCACGAACATCTTGCGCGACGGCGAATTGCTGTCCTGACCCTCTTTACTCCGCGCGCCGTCAACGACGGCCTGACCCATCCGCGCGCCCGCGTTGATCATCGTGCCGAGCTTGTCGTTAAGCCCGCCCGCGAAGCCTTGCACCGTCTCGGAGCTAATCAGGGCCGTGCCGGTGCGGAGTAAGCCTTTGTAACCCTCGAAAGCTGAGGTAGTGCTTTTCCCTAAAGTGCGGCCGAGGCTGTCGCGGAATTGCGACTCAAGCCCGCCGGCCGTCTCGTTCGCCATGCGCTTTCCGAGGCCGCCGCGCTCGCGCTCGACGCCGCGCAGGAGGGCTTCGACCGTGCCGCGAGCCGAGAGCGCGCCGCGCTCGACCATCTGCCGCACGGCCTCCGTCCGCTTGTCGCCGGTAAGGGCCGCGATCCGTTTGTCAACACGCGCGATCTCGTCGCCCAGATAATCAAAAGCAGGGATGCCGGCATCAACGAGTGAAATGAGTTCTTCGGTAGTGGCCCGCCCTTTTGTTTTGATCTGGCCGAGTTGCGTGATGAAGGTGTCGAACTTCTGTTCGTTCGTCCCGGCTGCATCGCCCGCCGCCGTGAGGACGCGCGCGATCTCACCGACCTCGAACTTGAAGGCGAGCAGCTTGGGCGTCGAGTCAACCAGCTTCGTCAGATCGAAAGGCGAATCAATCGACATTTTGTCGAGTTCACCGAGCAGGGATTTAGCTTTCCCCACGTCCTTCAACATCACTTCAAACGCGATCTGCCCCTCTTCCATCGTGCGGTTGAAGTCGAAGCCGATCTTGCCGACCCCCGCCAGCGCGCCGCCCACCTTAGTGACCGCGCCTGCGAGCGTGCCGAGGCCGGGGAGCATCTTCAACATCTCGCCGATGCCGAACGTGCCGCCCGAAGGGAGGCCGCCGGCTGCCTCTTTCATGCTGCCGTTGAAACGGCCGATCTCGCCCCGCAAACCTTGAAAGGATTTGTTGAGCGACTTGGCGTCGCCTTCGGTTTCGCGCAGGGATGCGCGGGCGCGTTTGTTGTCCACTTCCACGCGGCCCGACAATCTGAATGCTTCAACTTTTATGGCCATAAGGCGACTACCTCCGGGGTAGCCGCCCGATCCGCTGATTTTCGATGTTTGTATTTATCGCGGCTACGCTCAGTGAGCGTAGCCGCGGAAACTATTGATTTTCGGTCGCCTGCCCTCAGTCAGTTCCCGTCGCTTCGAGCATGACGGCCGCGCGTTCCATGTCGCGATCCAACTTCTCGAAGTCGGCGCGCGGCACGACCGTCCGCCCCTCGGTGATCGCCACGCGACGCAGCCGGCCGAACGCGCCGCGCCCCAGCCGCACCGTCGCCTCGCTCACCCGAAAGTGGGAAGCGATCTCTTGAAACGTCATCCACTTCGGCGACGGCCCGCTCAGCGCGCGCACCCTTTTCGGTCTTACCGTTTCACTCATCAGCTTCATCCTTTCTGAATTGAAAAGGCAGAGAAGCGACCGCCGCCCCTCCCTGCCCTGTTATTGATCCGCTATCGATCCACTTTGCCGGCGCGCTCAGCCCGCGAGCACATCGACCAAGCGGCGGCCGCCCGCGATCATGTGATCAAGCGAAACGTGCTTCCCCCTGTAGCGGCTGACGCAGAGGCGCGAGGCCGCGCGTAGGCACTCGCGGAGCGCGCCCGGCTGCGTCAACTGTTCGGGCGTCAGTCGGCCGTCTAACACGGCGAGCGCGATTTCCTGCTCGGCTTCCTGTCTCACTTCTAAGGGCAGCACGGGCGGGAGCGCGGCCCGTATCAGTTCCGACAGTTCCGCGCCGTACAACTTCGCGCGGCCCGTCGCCAGATCAAGCTGCCGTTTGATCTGGCGTTGCGTAAGTTTCTGCGCGCGTAGCTCGCGCGCGAGCGTGCCGATCTTCTCTCTGACAGCTTCCGCCGTCTCGCGCGTCGGGTAGCCCCCGGCGTCGAACATCACATCGGCAATGCTGATCTGGACTCGGAACGGGTTGCGCTTCGACTTGCGATGGACGTACACGAACCCGATCCGCTCGCGGAGATTCGCGCGCCGGTGAGCTAACCTGTCGCCGTTAATGAAGGTCACAAACTCGCGGCGCTCAAGTCCTAAGATTTCGTGCGCGAGCGTGCGCGTGTTAGACCGCCCGGCGATCTTGTAAGTCCGCCTCACGCAGCCGTGCCAGTACCACTTGAATTGATTGAGCCGGGGGGAGTCGGCCCGATCAACGAGCGCGACTCCCCCCGCGTTGAGGATCGGCAATTCGCAATAGTCTCCGATCATCATGCCGCCCCTCACACCCCGATCAGTTCCGGCCACTCTTCTGGCTCGCCTGCGGTCTCAAGCTTGTAAAGCTCGGTCTCGACGGCGAAGCGCGCGGCTTCGTTTTCGGGAAGGCGCTCGATGCGGCGCAGCTCTTCGCGCAGCTCTTCAATCCTCTTCCCTTCCCCGGCGACCGACATTGCCGGTGCTGACGGCGGCGGCGGCGTCACGTCGCCCGGCAGCCGGCCGAACATCGCAAGCAGGGTGTCGAGTATGGAGTTGAGGACGAAGACGCGCCCCTGCTTCTCAGACGGGTACACCGGCTCCCTCACGGGTCGGCCTACAACGGCGTCCAGACGGGAATAAAACAGGCTGTTGAAGGCGCATGTCTCGCGCTCGCGCGTGGCGTCCCATTCGACTTCGGCCGCGCGGCAATCGCGCCACGCATCCACGAGCGCGCGGTAGAAGATCGCCGCGCTCGACGGACTGACCCGGATCGCGTGGTGAACCCACAGCGCGATCACGTCGGCGAGGGCCTTGATCGCGCCACGGTTGGCCGGCGTCTCGGCGAGCGTTTCCATCTCGCGGACGGTGCGCGACGTGGCCGGCGTGATCGGTTTGCGGCGCGGCTTTTTCTTCTCAGCCATCAGGCCACCCCCTTCCGACGTAGCAGCCTGACAATCCATTCAGGGGCATACCGACGCGGGGCGCGGCGGCCGACACCGCCGGGAATGGCGAGCGGTGCCGGCGAGCCGGCGAGCCCGACGTAAGAGATCACGATCCCTTCATCGAAAAAGAAGCCCGCCCCCTCGACCCTGATTTTCAGTCGGCCGCTGCCGGCCGTCCGGGTCTCGGCGACGCGCTGCCAGATATTGCGCTCCTTCACGCCGTCCCAGACGAGCACGAAGTCGCCGGTGCGCAGTCGCGCGAGGCGGGAGACTACGCGCGGAGTTTCTCTTGTGATAGATTTCAGTTGTTGCATAAGACGCCTGCCCTCCAAGTTGATGTCTGTGCGACAAGTGCGCGCCCAGTCGTGATGGAAGGGGCGCGCACTTTTCTGTTTAGTGGCCGCGCCGCATCGACGCGATCCCGAGGTGGACGGCTAAGGCCGCCGCGACGTGCTTGCACGGCAAGTGCTTGCGGCCGGCCTTGCAATCACAGCCGCCGAAGCGACGGCCGCGACTCACGAAAAAGTTGACGTTGTACTCGGCGCACGTCGCGCGGTTGACGACGACGAACTGCCGGAAGCGCACGAAGCGCACGAACAGATCGCCCTTGCGCGCCCGGCCGATGGCCTTCTCGAATTGCTCTTGTGATTCGATCTTGATCATGGTGTCGCTCCCCTTCCCTTCAGGCCGCAATCGGCTCGGCGTAGCCCGCCGGGATTTCGTCGCACTCGGGCGCGGCGTCGAGTTCGATCACCATCAGTTGTTCGGCGAGGTAGCCGGCCTCGGCGTAAATCGCGCGGGCGTCATCGTGGTCGGCCGTGTGGTCGGCGATGCGCTTGAGGTTTGCGATTGACCGCTTGATCCGCTCGATTGCCTGCGCCGTTGTCGTGTTCATCATGGGTGAGATATTACCGCAATCGGAATTAATTGTCAATAGATATTACCGCCCTCGGAAGAATTTTCTTGATTATTTATACCGGGCGCGGTAGAGTCTTGCCTCATGAGCGACGAACTAACTACGGCGGAAGTGGCCGAACGCCTCGGCGCGTCGGATCGGGTGGTGCGGCTGTGGTGTCAGGCGGGGCGATTCCCTAACGCCCGGCGGGTCGAGACTCCGCGCGGCGACTACTGGACGATCCCGGCGGGCGATCTAAAAAACTTCGTCAAGCCCAAGCCCGGCCCCGTGCCGAAGGCGAAGCAAGCCGAAGTTCAGGCAGAGGCCAAGCCGAAGCGCGGCAGAAAGGTGGCCGTGAGATGACGGACGAAGAATTGCGCCGCGCGATGGAGTTCATCGTCTCCAGCCAAGCACGGAGCGAGCAGCGGATCGACCGCCTTGAGCGCGTCGTCCGGCTGGCGATCCGGGCGGGGCTGCGCACCCGGCGCGACGTGCGCGAGCAGCTCGCCGCACTGACCGACGCGCAGATGCGAAATGAGGATCGTTTCGCCGCGCTCGCCGACTCACAGCGGGAGCTGGCACAGGCCGGCACGCACACGGATCGCCGGCTCGACGCGCTGATAGACATCGTGCGCGGCCAGCAGGACGGGCAGGGCTGACGCCAATGCCGACGATAGCGACAAACACTGTCGCAATTGTCGCCAGCACGGTTTCCGACAATAGCGACGCGCTCTGTCGCCAGTGTCGTTAATTCACCTCATGCCGAAAATCTCGAAAGAAGAGGCGGCAGACATCCTCGATTCATCGGCGCGCACCGTCGAGCGGCTCGCCGGGTCCGGGCGTCTGAGCGTCACTTATGAGCAGGGGAAGACGCGCAAGGTGCCGCGCTTCGAAGAGGCCGAGGTGCGCCAGTTGAAAGCGGAACTCGACGGGCAGACGAGCCCCGCGCGCGCCGCGGTCGTCGGATCGGAAGAAATAGCGACACGCGGCGACAATGGCGACAAGATCGGGGCGTTATTGTCGCTACTCGGGTCGCAGGACTTCTGGGCTGGCGTGGCGAGTATGAACGCGCCGCTCGCGCTGCCGCCCGCGCCGGACGTCAAAGGGCACGCCGCGCCGCCCGTGCAGCTCGCCGACAAGCTGACGCTCAATCTGGCTGAAGCCGCGCAGCTCTCCGGACTCTCGCGCGATCATCTGCGCGGGGCCATTGGAGAGAAGAAGTTGAAGGCGAAGATTATCGGGCGCGGGTGGCGCGTGAAGCGCGACGATCTTGAGGCTTACGTTAAGAAGTTATGAGCGTGGTAAAGCCACAGTCAGGGCTGCTCGTTTGGGACGGTGGCGCGCGCCGCCGCACGGGTGACGAGATTCATCCCTCCGGCACTATCGTTCATTGGGACGAGCGCCAACCGCCTCAGGGGGTGGCGATCACCTGTCACCACTGTGGGCGTAAGAGGTTCACCCATTGCACCAATGTTAGAAGTGAGAAATGGTCGGGCCTCTGCCATGAATGCTTACAGGCAGGCAGACGCCTTAACAAATATCCTGCCAACGGGGAGTTGCCTACAGGGTCTTTCGTGCATTGGGATGAACCCGTTCTAGTCGCCGATGACGGCCGCCATGCATGGGTGACCTGTGGCATATGTCGCCAGAAACGGATCGCCTCCGTGCCGACGGGTAAAGACCGATTGACTTGGACAGGTTTCTGCGTGCCATGTAGCGGCGTCTATCGCCGCAAACGCTCGCAAGACGAGACTCATGTCACAGGCACGATCATTCATTGGGGCGAGCGGGACCCGGCTGACCCTCACAACAGGGTGTTGATAACTTGCCACCGGTGCCGAGGGAAGAGCTTCACGCATACGCAGAGCATTAAGCATGTCAGGTGGTCGGGTCTTTGCGGCGAATGCATCGAGGAGCGCGGCAGCCCTCGGAAGTTCACTCACGACGAACAGTTTGACGGCGGCACGATCATTCATTGGGGCGAGCCTGACCCTGCCGCCCCGAGTACACGCCTAATGGCGACGTGCGGGCAGTGCCGTCACAAGCGATCAATAACTCGCGTCACAGCGAGCACGCTCAAGCGGCATAACGGCGCTTGGCGCTGCCGGCGTTGTCATAACGATTCGCTACGCTCGCATTTCGCCAGTCAGCGGCAAGCCCCGGAAGGTAGCCAGCAACCGGCTCAGAAAGCGCGGGCGCGCGGGCGCGTTCGCGGAGTCAAATACATCAATCCTCAATCGTCCCGCGCCGCGCTGGAGAGCGCCATCAAGAGGCTGTGGGCTCAGTCTCAGTCCATCAGCTCGATCACGTTCCCGGCCGTTGCCGGAGTCTTCCAAGCTGCCGGAGAGAGGATTGGCCCCGATGCCGTGCGGAAGAGGTTTAACGACTGCGGGACCGGACAGAAATGGCGTGATTTCGTGGTTTCAGTGATCGGCTAAAACGGAATTTAAATCACTGGAATTAAATTCCGGTCAGCGGAAATTAAATCACTGGAATTATCGTCCGCATTTTGGAGATTTTCTTTGCTACCTTTCGCGCTGTCACATGGCACGCGGTCAGTAGCTGTCTAGGTTGTGTTGACGCACAGAAGCTAAACTGTTCTACGTGATGACAGTTAAGCTAACCGATGACCAATGGCAAAAGATTCTGCCCGTCTTGAAAACCTGTCCCCAAGTAAGGCTCGGAGCCGGACGCGATGTCCGTCGCTTCCTCGAAGCCGTCTTGTGGGTCACACGCTCCGGCGCGCAATGGCGACTCTTGCCCCGCAAGTACGGTCACTGGAACTCGGTTTATAAACGCTTCTCGCGGTGGAGTCACCTCAAGGTCTTTGAACAGATGTTCGCGCATTTCTCACAAGACCGGGACATGGAATATCTGATGCTTGACTCGACCATCGTGCGCGCCCACGCGTGTGCCGCTGGCGCACAAAAAAAGAGGGTGCGCAAAGTTTAGGCCGTAGTCGCGGCGGCTTTTCCACCAAGATTCACTTGGCAACCGATGCTTTAGGCAACGCGTTGCGCTTCATCCTGACGGGCGGCGAACGTAACGACATCACGCAGGCTGAACAATTAATCGAAAACTTCGCCGCCGATTATGTGATTGCCGATAAGGGTTATGACTCGGAGGCTTTCGTCTTGAAGGTGAAAGAGCAGAACTCGGAGGCCGTCATCCCCTCGCGCATTAATCACAAAGTGCAACGAGAGATTGATCAGCATCTGTACAAGGAACGCCACTTGATTGAGAACCAGATCGGTAAGCTCAAACACTTTCGTCGAGTGTTTTCACGATTTGATAAGTTGGCAAAGAACTATTTGAGTTTTATCTACTTCGCCAGCACGGTCATCTGGCTTCGGTAGTTATGTCAACAGAACCTAGTTGGGTAGAAATAGAAAACGGCGAGCTGCTGACAACAGCCCGCCGCCATTCTCCAAACCAGAAGCCTGTGTACTTTGACCGGTGCTCCGGCTCCTGATCTTCCCATCCCGCGAGGGATGGCACATGCGTTCACCCTGAAAGGAAACCGCAATGCGTTCGCATTCTACGTCAACACCCGCCCGCAATCAACAAATTCGCCAAGGCAATTCGCCCGGCCCCGATCCGAACGACGCTCAAACCCATCAGGCCGACGAGGTAGTCTTACAGGACGCAAGCAGCGAGCGATCATTCTTCACGATACTGCCCAACATCGTCCTGAAGCTCGGCCTCAGTCCCTACGCGCTCACGCTCTACATCCACTTCAAGAAAGTCACCGGCGAGGAAGAGCGGGGCGTCTGCTTCAAGAATTCCGCCACGCTCGTCAGTGAGTCGGGCTTGAGCGCGGGGAGCATCAGCAAAGCGAAACGGGAGCTTGAGCGACCGCGCGCCGAGTTGGACGGCAAGGCGCTCATCACCATCGAGGAGCGGAAGAAACGCGGCGGCGGCAAGCCCCAGCATCACATCAGGCTCACCGACATTTGGGCTGTGAACATCGCCGCATTCGCTAAACCCGAAGCAATTTCACCGAACGAAGGGACAATTTCATCAGGTGAAATTGCTCGCTCACGTGGTGAAATTGCAATTTCACCACGTGAAATAAAGAAGAACCCTCCTGAAGAAAAACAAGCGAAGCAAAACCCACACACACAGAACCACCTCCGCGCCGTCGGCGCTCCGGCTGTTGTTGTGGGTGATGGTTCAAAATTCTCCATCGAGGACTGCCGGCGGTATGCCGATCACCTCCACGCCTCGGGGCAGGGAGTCAACAACCCCGGCGGCTTCGCCCGGACTATTCACAAGACGGGCGCTGAAGACTCTCAGATCGCCGCGTGGCTTGCGGAGGTTGACCCGGAGCGCGTCCGCTCCGGCGAGCTGCCCGCCCCTGCGCTCATCGACGCTTCGGCGTGCCCGGACTGTCACGGCACTAGGTTTTACTACCCGGCGGGATTCGGTAAGCCTGTCGTGAAGTGCAAGCACGAGCGGCTCGCGGGGGCGGCATGATCGGGGGCCGAAAGATCGCGCTCACGCGGATCGGCTCGTGCCAGCGGCCGGGATGCAACGCGCCGATCTTCGCGGAGCTGCTGACGGTCGCCGCGCCGTGGCTGTGCATCGACTGCGCGCCGCTCTCCATCGAGCGCGGGGAAATGCGCCGCAGCCTTTTCCGGAGATCGGGCGGACGACTCCCGCCCGGCGGCGCGCGCGGCGCTACGTCCGATAACCTTTGACACCGGCGACGCTCGCCGTCACCATCGATGCGCGCTCGAGGTGCCAGCCTGAAGAACAGCAATCCAACGGGGCCGCCGTCGCTGACGTTCGATTGATCCGGCCCGCTTCACCCTCAAATACTCGCCCGCCACGTGCGCCGCGCTCGCCGCCTACCTCAAGGCCCGCGCCGCGGCGGAAACGCCAGCCACAGGCGAAAGGCGCGCCGGCAACGCGCGCTGAGGCTCGCGCCTTCACCCTCCCGCCGGCAGCATCGTCAGATCAATCGATATCGTCGAGGCCGTTGATCATGAAACCGTGATCAACGGCCTCGATGCATTTGGCGAGAGGATCCCGCGGGTACCGCATCGCCGGAAGCGGCGCGGCTTCAGATCAACTGGCCCGCGCCGATCTGCCGCCGAGGTTCCGCCGAGGTGATCTCGTCACAGGCAAATAGTAGCGCCGCCGCCCGGCGCGCGTGCGAAGCGTACACGGCCGCCTGCCCAACGAGACGGCCGCGCCAGCCGGGCGGCGGCGCAGTTGTTATAAGCAATCCTGTAGTAATTAACAATTCCCATAAGGTTTAATTGTGATACCCTCATCAACGGAGATGCACGAACTTTGACTTTCTTGGACGCTAAAGGCACCCGCGGCGAGAGGAAGCTGACGCCAGAGCAGCGGGCGCAGCTCCGCCGATGGATGATCGATGACGGCGTAGACGACTATCTCGGCGTTACCGCGCTACTCGCAGAGCACGGCT
>MWWG01000084.1_pt1 | contig 14048 bp, 17 predicted proteins | sample 1047331 | NCBI WGS metagenome assembly MWWG01 (sample SAMN06349968, study PRJNA376086) | soil metagenome | isolation source: MG6-4 sample Antarctic (ecotone) soil | place: Antarctica | collected 2015-01-13 | reverse complement strand
GGGCTTGGGCGGCTGCATCCGCATTGCCGGTACCCGCCACAAGCGCCGCTTGCGCCTTCTCGTCAAGCTCACGCGCGGCGCGCAATTGCGCTTCGATCGTAGCCCGGCGCAGTTGTAAATCTTTAGGTGCCTCTTCAAGTTGTGGAATCGTTTGCATTCTTTGTCTCCTCAATTTTTATCTGGAACAAATGGATACCAGGTCTCGCCGCCATCTTCGCTGATGAACTCGCCCTCATTCATGGATGAAGCCCAATATACGCCGCGCTCGTCAATCAATAGCTCGAAAGGCTCCTTACCCTTGACGTAATCGACCAATATAGCCCCCGCGTAATTGTCGCGCGAGGTTTTCCAACTGAGTTCTCCATTCTTGATTGCTACCGTGCCTCGATTAAGGCCATCCTCCAACAAGATAAAGCGCACATGGTCAAAGCCCTTGCCCCACACAAAATAAGGCTCCAGCCCGGTGCCCTCGTCGTCGGGCCGCTGTACCCGCGCCCAGATCACACCGCTATCAAGCGATTTATATTCGATAACCCCGGCGCTTGTGGTTACTCCGCAATAAAAGACACCGGCATCGTCTTCGATGCCCGATGGGTCGCGCCCGGCGCCCACGAAACCGACTTCCTCGTCACGGCCCGGCAAGGGCGCCAGCGATGCGTAAACCCGCCCGGCCCGTTCATACAATTTTACAAGGCTCCCGAAATGCTCGAAAAACGCATCGATTTCGGCATCACCCTGCAACGCCCGAATCGACCATAAGGGCAGCCGGGCGATACGGGCCTGCCATTCATCGCGCACAATTTGCAGCCCGGCGTTGGCGGGAATGTTCACATTCACATAAAACGGCCCTTGCCAGAACGTATTAACCTCGCCGCCGCCGTCATTATAACCAGTGCCACCGCCCGGTATTAAAATGCCCTGTTCCGCTAATTTGCTATTGCCGATGGTGTAGCGCCATGCCGGGTTTTCGGGGTCGGGCGAGCTTGGGTGCAGGTCGGTCGGGCTGCCGTTGATGATGAAGGTTTTGATCTCTTCTTTTTTAATTAACCAGGCAAAGAAGCTAACCCCTCCTAAAAACCCGGCAATCACAATGGCTGTAAAACTCAGCGTGATTGTGATGCGCTGCCAGAACTGCACCTGATTCGTCGCCGGGTCAATCACCTTAAACTCGAAACTTCCTTTGTGGTCGCCCGCTACAATATCCTGCCCAACAGCACCCGCAAACAGGCTACCAGTTAAAACCCCTACAACCGCGCCACGCATGGCAGCCGTAAGGATGTCCACCGGCAGTATCCAAAAAATATCGTGCCCGATTTGGAAGGCGTCAATGGGCGTATCAAAGGGCACAATCCCGTCGTACTTCTTGGTCGGGTCGCTCTTAAATCGGGTGAAGCCCGGCAGATCGCGGAAAAGCATAGCAAAGTACTTTGAACGGCTTATCTCAGCCGGTTGTGGGCCTGCAGGCGGCGCACGCTGCGCGTCCCGGCATCGGCGGGAATCTGCAGCGTAATGCGCTGCTCATCGTTGCGCTGGGCCTGATAATCAACACCGGGCACGGCATTGCGTTGTAAGTTGCCGCTCTGATCGAAAGACAATTCCGTAAACTGCGGGCGCTTATTGCCGCCCGGCTGCAGGGAATACGGGTCGGCTTCGCGCTTGCGCTTTTCCTCGGCCCAGTAAGCGGCGTCGGCGGCCTTGCGCCGTGCTTCGGTGGCCGCCGACGCTTCGGCCTTGCCTTGGCGCATCTGGCTATGAGCAAAGACCAGCGAATTATTGGCGCCTTCGGTATCGCCTTCGGCAAGTTGCCGGTCGCGGAGTGCAAAGTACTTTTGTGCCCGTGCCTGCGCACTAAGGTTGGGTAATTGCTTTTCGGTTGCCGCGTCAAGACCGTTGCCCCGTTCGGCACGGTCTTCGGCGGGCTTGTTCACAACCGTATCAAACCCGGCCCGGATGGCGGCCCCGATTACAAGGGCCGCGCCGACCGGCAACGCAACCTGCGGGGCCACGATTGTGAGCGCGCCCACCGCAAGGCCGCCCGCGCCGCCGAGTACGTTTGATGTGCGCCGCCCCACGCCCGCCGCCTGCAGGCCGCCCGAAAATTCCATACCGGCGCCCAACCCGGTGAGCGCACCGGATGCCGCGCCGCCGATTGTGGTGCGCCCGGCAAGCCCGCGCAGGCCGCCCGCTGCACGCCGGGCCGCTTCCTGTTCGGCCCGCCATGCGAGAGCCGTTGATCGGGTTGCCGGCGCGCCGGTGGTAACATCGCGGTACCTGCCGTAACCCTGAAACGCATAACGATTGAGGCCCAGCGCCGACGTGGCGCCCGATACAAGCGGGCGCCCCATCATCGCGCGCGCTCCGGCAAGCCGCCCGCCTGCAGCCGATGCACCGGCCCCGGCTGCAGCGGCCTCCGCGGCGGCAAGGGATGCCCGCGCTTCCACACTTGCCGTCTGCAGGGCGGCGCGGGCATCGCGTAACTGTTTGATTTTGTATGTGGCTTGAGCGGTACGCAGCGCCGGTTCGGTGCGGTCGTTGGCGACCACCGCACGCGACAACGACCTGCTCGTAAACCGCCGCGCGGCATCAATGCGGGCCAGGCGATTTTGGGCGGCCAGCACGCCAACGCCGGTGGCTGCATTGCGGGCGCCCGTTCCCACCCCGGCAAGCCCTGCAGCGTGCGCACGGGCCACTGGCACCTTTGCAGCCTCGGCGGCAATGTCGGCCCGTGTGGCGCCCGTCAGCACGGCCTGCGCCGCTGCAGCCATCAGGGCGTTGCCGCGCAGCTTTAGATACACGCCGCCGAGTATCAAACCGCCCGCCGTGATCGCCGTAAAGACGGCGGCAATCTTCATGAAATTCGGATGCAGCTTGATAAACTCGCCGCCCTTTTCCACAAGGCCGGTCATGGCCTGCAGGGTTGCGGTGGCTGCAGGTAACAGCGATTCCCCGGCAACCGCTTTGAACTGTTCGAGGCTGTCGTTAAAGTTTGACAGCGCACCGTTGAATGTCGCCGATTGCGCTTCCAACGCCCCGCCGAATTTTGCATCGAAGCCGCGCAGGAGGGCCGGTATCGCCGTGTCGGCGCTTATTTTCATGCGCCCGATATTGGCGACCTGCTCGGCGGTGAGCTTCAATTCTTTGCGCAGGATTTGGTACGCCGGTATGCCGCGCTCGGCAAGCTGCAAAAGTTCCTCGGCCTGCACGGTGCCCTTCGTTCGGATTTGGCCAATCGCGCGCAAGGCACCGAGGAACACCTCGGTATCACCGCCTGCAGCGGCCACCGCATTGCCCACGCTTTTCATGGTGGGGATAAGCTGTGCGGTGCTTGTGCCCATTGCCAGAAGCTGCTGGGCCGCCCGTGCCGATTGCGAGAAATCGAAGGGCGTGGTTTTGGCGAAAGTTTGCAACTCGCCGATTTTGGCCTTCGCGGCATCCACCGAGCCGAGCATCGTTGCAAAGCCGGTTTCGGTTGCCTTCATATTGCCTGCAGCGGTCAGGAAGGCGTGCCCCATCACAAGGGCGCTGCCCGCAACGGCGGCCCCGGTTGCGGTCATGATCGTGCCGGTGTTGGACATCCGGGCGGCGGCCCGGCTGTACTCGTCTTGCGCGTTAGATGCGTCAACCCAGTTACGCGCGATTAACCTTTGCCCAGCGGTGTAGCTGCTGAGTCCGGCTAACTCTAGGAGGGTGACACTGCTATCAAAGGTGCCAGGCATAGCTAACCCCAAACGGAGAAATTTCTCGCTTTCAGGTCAGCCTTAGTAGGCTCCAGACGGATGGAGAATCCGGCCCCGCATTGAGTCAATCCCTTGTGGGATCACTTTGGGCAGCGGTCACCCGGCCCTCTATTGACGCAAGAGGTCAGCATTTTTCCTACTCCTCAGAACCGGTTTGAAAAGTCATGAAGGTGCAAGTCTGGCAATCATCAGTTTTGACATAGCGAGGAATATGAAGGCTCGACTGGACTCGATTGTGACTTCATATTCTCGATCCAAACGTCGGCAGCGCGACAGCCAGGCAAAGGTGCGTTCAACCACCCAGCGTTTCGCGAGAAGGGTAAAACCCTTTTGGCCTGCGGGGCGCAACACTGGTTGCAACTTCAATCCCTGTTGAGTGGCTTGCTCAAAGGCTGTCTCGAAGTAGCCACCATCGCACCAAATCAGTTGCAAGCGATGCGCACAGCGCTGCAACAAAGGCAGGAGTTGCACGGCTCCGGCTGTATCAGACACGTTAGCCGGTGTGATACAAACTGCCAGCACCAAACCTAAAGTATCAACCACGATATGACGTTTTCTCCCCATGACACGCTTGAAAGACTCGTAGCCGCGCACTCCCGACACACAGGTGCTCTTGATGCTTTGGCTATCAATGCTGCCCGCTGTAGGACGCTCTTTTCGTCGGGCCTGACGGCGCGCCCAACGCCGCAATCGATGGTGCAGCCGTTCCCAGGTGCCATCGTGTTGCCAGGCGCGAAAATAGCCGTAGACGGTGCGCCAGTGCGGATAGCTTTGAGGCAACATCTTCCATTGACAGCCTGTTGTCAGCAAATAAAGCATGGCGTTGAAGGCTCCTCGCAAACAAACGGTGCGCGGGCGACCTCCGGCTTTGGGCAAAGGAAGCAAATCTTTGATAATCTGCCATTGTCGGTCTGTCAAGTCGGTGACATAAGTTGGATTGTTCACACTCTCAAATTAGATCATCTCTTGACAGACTGACAACTCGAACAGACTTTTCAAACTGGTTCTCAATATGACAGCTTACAAAGTACTTTGAAAAATGTTTCGCGCGCTTGTGCAAAAAACCGTGTGAATTCGTCGTGATCGTGTTCGACCCAATCCGCTATCACGACTTGCCCCTGCAAGCGGTAGAAGCAGGCCAATAAGCGCATAAAATCGCTTCGATTTCTTCGCGCGTGCGCGCCGCGTCAATGCGCCGGGCTAACTCTTGGCCTTTCTCTTCCTCAGTCATTGCAAAGCCTCCACAAATGTTTTGTTTCATCTCATTTTTGACAATGAAAAATCAGCCGCTAAAGTACTTTGCGCTCACTTCCTCCAACCCGGCCTGACCTTCCACAATCTCGACCGTGATGCCGCGCCGGACCGCAAAATCACGGAATCGCGCTTGCGCCTCTGATAGTTCGCCGCCGCGCGGCTTCACTTCAAATAGCCGGGCTTCATCGCCGCGCAAAGCCAGCACATCGGGAAAGCCGCTCGCTGCGTTCAAACCCGCGATGAAGTAGCTACGCACGAACTGGCCGCGCGAATCTTTGAAGCCGCTGCCGTTGATACGCACCACAAGCCAACCCGCCGCGACGAGGCGGCGCATCAAAGCCGCTTGGATGGCGGCTTCGGTCGGTTCGGGTGCTTGCAGCTTCAAAGTCTTCATGGATCACAGTACTTTCAATCACGGCCATAAGCGGCACCGGCGTCGAATTCGGCGGTGGCTTGAGAGTGATTTGCATCGGTTGCATCGGTTGCATGGTGATTTAACCCGTTACTTGAAAGTGTCCTTTTATTTTCACTTTCGTTTTTTATGACAGTCCCGCGTACTTGGTTGATTCTCGGTGCAACCGATGCGACCGATGCAATTTTGTAAAAAGTCCCCTCACGACTTGACGGGCCTTCGGTGAGTTTCAGTCCCGCGAAAATGCGGTCACGGCGGCTTTTTAACTGCTTTCCCAACCGCTGCGCGTGTTGATTTTCGCGGTCGCCAAGCATGGCGGCGAGTTCGGAACTTTCCAACGCCAGAGGCAGCAACTTCGCGGCGGTGAGGTATTCTTCGCCGTGCGTTTTGTGCCAGGCTTTGACGAACTCGCACCATGCCGCCTTTTCCGGGTCAAGCGTCGCGCGGTAGGCGCTCACGTTGTCGAGAAAGCCGTCAATGCCCGCCGCCTGCAAAATGCCGCCGATGATGCTTTGCCACTGTGGGAAACGGGTTTGGTGCTTGCCTTTGTAAGCCGGGCAGCCGTCCGCCTGCCACTTGCGAACCAGCGTGAGCAGAGCGCTCGCCACTTGCGCGCGGTTTTGCGTGATGAAGGCGAGCGGGTTGCTTTTGAAGGTGCGGCCTTCGGGACTTTCCAAACCCGTATCAAGGCGAATCACAATGCAGCGGCTCGCGGTATCGGCGTCCAAACTCGCGTTGTTTGACGTGGCAACCCAGACACAGCGCACGGTCGCGGTGACTTCGCCCAGCCCGCCCATTGCGCGCTCGGTCAGCCGCGGCGTGGTGATGGCGGCGGCCAGCATGGGCGAAGAAAGGCGCCCTTTCACATTGTCGAAAAAGATGTGCGAGCGCCCGGCCAAAAGCGCGGCCAGAATCGCCTTGCGCCATTCTTCATCATCGCCCTTTGTCGAAGAGGCCGAAGGCGGCGCGAAAGGCGCGATGCAGATTTCCGCCGCGTAGGTCTTGCCGCTGCTTTGCGTCGGGGCGTCAATCAGGTGCAGCGGCGTATTGCCGATAATGAGCGGTCGCACGAAAGGCAGCAGCATCAAAGCGACGGCGTGTGCGCGTGAGGCGTTATCGGCAAAAGCTACTTCGCCTAAGAGGGTGTCGAATATAAGTACTTTGGCGGCTTCCACCTTCGCCGCTGTGGGCGTGGTGTCGGGCAGCGCGAAGCCCGGCGGCAAGGCGAGCCAGAGGCGCGCGGCGGCGCTGTATCCGCCGCGCGCGCAAAGGGTACCGTCCGGCGCGATGATGGGCGCGCTCACGATGCCGTCAATGGGCGGCACGCCCGGCCACTTCGATTGCACCAGGTAGTTTTTGGCGAGTTGGTAAGGCGGCTCCACCGGCGCGATGCCTTTGCGCTCGCTTGTGCTAATCCACAGTGCGGCATCGGCCATGATGTTTTGGATGGTGTCGGCGTTGACGGCGCGCAAAACCGGCGCGCCGTCTTTATCCTCACCGGCCACCACCAGGCCGCTATCGCCGTGAAACAGGCGCGCCGGGTCGTTGGCTTTGGCGATAGCGGCTATGGCATCGTCGCGCTTCTCACGCAGTTGCCGATTGTTGGTTTCAATGATCGGCAAGCCTTTGGGATTGGGCGGGGGTGTGGACTTTTTCGCGGGCGCGGCGCGCAGTTCATCACTGGCATGGCTCAAAAGTACTTCGGGCGTGCCGCCGCCAGCGAAGTAATCATCCAGCCCTACTTTGTCACCGTCCGGCGCGGCGGGCAGGTAGATGATTTTCACCCGCGCGCCCTTGTTTTCCAGAAACGGCTTGAGCCGCGCCAACGACTTTTGCACACCGTCTTTTTCGGTCACATCCGAATCGAAAACGATGTAAACCTTGCGCGCGACGGCGCGGCCTGTGGCATCGCGGCCTTTGAACGCGATGCTTTCCCAGTCGGGCAAGGCTGTTAAGCCGCCTTGAGGATTGGTGCCGCGCCAGTTCCACACGCCCAACAAGGCGATGCAGCAGAGGCCACGCGAGACGGCGCTATCGGCTTTGCGCGCGCCTTCGGTGATGTAGAGCGGCGCTTGCGGATTGCCGATGCCGGAGCGAGCGCCCGGAGGCACATCTATCGCCAGCTTGGAGCGCGCCGGTGTCTCGTATTTGAGTGGCTTGCCGTCTTTGAGGCGCGGCGCATCCGGGCGCGCTTGATAAGTCACCACGTCGCCCGCTGTGTTGTGAACCGGCAATAAAAGCGCGGGCGTGATGCACTGCGAAGCCGCAAAGCCAAGCGCGGCCAGGCGTTGCGGGTCGGTGACAGATTGGTAGGGACGCGCCGCTGCGACTTCGGGCGCGATGCTGCTCGCTTCGATGAGCGCGTGGTGATGTGGCAGGAGGTGGAATACTTCAAGCGGTTTGTAGCCATTTAGAGGCGCACGGCTGTTGACCGCTTGAGGCTTGCGAGAAGTGGTGATAGAATCAGACATGAAGAAATTGCCTTTGAGAAGCGCGCCCCACTGACTGGTCATCGGTGGAATACGGCGCGCTTTTCGATTTTTGGCGAGGCGCACCGGGCTTGCTTCCCGTTAAATTGATGTGGCTGCGATCAATGCAATGCTATGGCGGTGGGCGGCCCGGCCCCCTAAAAACAGATGTGGCGCCGCCGCTGCCAAAGCACACTTCAAAAGTGCAATCGGACAGTAGCGGCGCCACAGGCGCGATTTTATGAATTGTAGGGATCAAGACAACGACCCCTTTACACAGCTTATTTTAGAGTCTCGCCCGCAGCGTTCGCAAGTGATGATCGCGGGCAGATCGCGATCGGTCAGAAAAAGACGGGAGGGATTGACTCGCTTCTTTTCCTGCGTGAGTTCGTAGGGAGTGATAGAAACATCGCCGGGCTGCTCAAAGCGATAACGCTCGGTACGCCCGGCAGCAATCTCTTCTTCGCGCTGTTTTTCCTGCGCCAGATTTTTGCAAAGCTGTTGCTGCTTCTGTTCACTCCGTGTGAAGCGGTTGCCTGACGCAGCACTTTTTGCGTAGCGCCCATTTGTGCGTTGATCGAAGTCGCGGGGAAGTTCCAGCGCGTAATCATCAGGCCCCAATTCTCCACCCGTTACGGTGGCTAATATGAATGGGCAGTCCCTAACCCCACATCGATAGACGTTCTTGCCTTGTTTGTCCTTGCCAGATCGGGCGGGCAACGGCCCCATGCTGAGTTCACTCATAACTTTTTCACCCACGCTTCTAAATCCGCACGTTTGATGCGCCACGCACGCCCGATCTGTCGGGCTTTCAATTCTTCGGCTTCGATGGCGGCGCGCAAAGTACTTCGGCTTAGCCCGGTCAGTAGCTGGGCTTCGGCCAGCGTCAAAAGAAGCTTTTCCGCCAATACGACACGATGCGCCAAAACCTCTACCGCTTCTTGGCGGTTTGTGGCGTTTTGGCTTTCGTAAACCTGAGACAGCACTTGCGTCGTGATGTGAGCGGCCAGCGCCTGAGCCGCCTGCAAAGTACTTTCGTCCAATCCGCCATGATGCGCCAAAGTCGCCAACGTGCTTTGGCGGTTCGTGTCGTTTTGGGAAAGTACTTGCGTCGCGGGCCGATTCACAACCTTTTCCAATTCCTCGGACTTGAAGCGGTCAAGCTCACCACGATCATAAACAGGCGTCGGCTTCGCCCGGCCCTTTACATAGCGCACACCAACGCGCGCCTGTTGGGTATAGCGCTCTAAGGCGCGAACCGACACGCCCAAGTACTCTGCGGCATCAGCTTTAGAAAATTCTTCATTCATAATCTAATTCGCCACAATGCGACAACGCCGCCAAGTCATTTGTCGTATCGTGGCGCTTTATAAGTACTTGCGGCTGTCCTCTCGTGCGCATAGGGCCAGTGCCGCCGCTGCTGCATCAGTTTCGGTAGCGTTGAGGACACCGAGCTTCTCCACAAAGCGCACCACATCTAAGGCCCGTGTTTGAGCCGCGTCGATTGTACTTTCTTTGGTGCAGCCGTTATCTTCACGCGGCGAGATAGGAACACACCAAAACAGGCGCGTGTGAACTGGTAAGCGGTGCATGATTGGCGCACAAAGGCGCATTGAAGCACGTCCAATACCTTTGTGTGAAAGAACAATGACTGGCCGGGTTTTAGCTTGCTCACTGCCGCGTGATGGATCAAGATCAACGCGCCATACTTCGCCACGCTGAGGATTTAGGAGTACTTCCGAGTCTTCGATCATGCTGCCTCACGTTGCGCGCTATCCACTGTCGTTTCATCTTCGTAACCGCCGAAGTCTTCACCCTGTAAAGCGCGCCAGTCGGCTAATTCTTCGCGGCCTGCGGGCGTGTCATAGAAAGTGGTCGCCACTTTGGTACCTTCATCCAACGCTCGCGCCCAATCCAGCGGCGTAGCATTTACTAACGCAATAATCTCACGCTGGCGAGCTTCACAAAGTGCAGCATCATCGTCGGCATCGGCATAGCCTTCGACTACATCGCGTAGCAACGCATCAAGCGCCACGCCGCGTTGCGCCGCCTTTGCCCGCAACCGAGATTCTTTTTCAGGTGCAATTTCAATTGTCAGCGTCATAGCTTTTCCTCTTTTTGTTGGTCGCTGGTGACACGCCGGGCGGATTCTGATGTTTACAGTGCTCGACTGCTACCATTGTTAAGATCGGCGCAGCCGGGCGCCGGTAACGGGTGGCTGGCCGGGGCAGGGTAGCAGAGGTTCCAGCCAACTGCGCCTGCCCCGGCTTTGGGGATAATGGGGGCGTCCCAACCGCCCCTGTGGAGTTGCCCCCTGTTTGCGACTTCGCAGCGTAGAGAAACAAGTTAGCTGAACAGTTGTAAATGAATGCCAGCCGTTGCGCCAGAACCCACGGCGCGCCGCCATGCCGCTCCACGCGCCGCAGATAAGACGGCACAACGCGAGCGCGCCGCGCGGCCTCTTTCACAGTTAGGCCCGCTGCGATGCGGGCCTGCTCAGCGGGTGTCATTTCCCACCGTTCCTTTGTGCTGCATTACGTGCCCGTTGGCGCAACAGCCGCCCGCGCGGGCACGTTGTGGTGTGTGACATAGGTTCCAGCGAATCGCCGCCCTTGCAGGTGCAAGGCAGGGTTAATGGGTCTTTGCGCCGCGCTGCAGCGCCCAACTCTTGTGCCTTCTTGATGGATGCCAATTTAGCCGGTGTCCGCGCCCGGCCTAATTCACTCATCCATTCTCGTACTGCTTTTGAAGCTTCGCGTTTTTTCTGTTCCATTCCATCTATTATGCCAGAACCGTTCTAAAAAAACATCAATTAGAACGGTTCTAAGTGTTGACAATCAGAACGGTTCACAGTAAAATAATGATTAGTTGAGTGATATGGAGGTTTGAAGATGAGCAACAGCGAGAAGTTCAACGCGGAAACGAGCTTGCGGATGCTGCAGAAGGCAGCCGAGCGGATGGAGGAGTATTTGAAGACGGGCGACAAGGCCAAAGCCGATGATGCCGAATGGTTCGCCCGCAACGCGCACAAAAGTGCAGTAGCCGTGAAAGCGGCCTAAAAAACAACAGGCTCGAATCAGGTTGCACCCTGATTCGAGCCACGATTTGAAAACCTGAGGAGGTTTCAAGATGGATTATATCAAGTACGAAGCGATGGACGAAAGCGAAGCGTTTGCCGTGTGCAGCACAAGCGAACTGGTTGCGCTGGGCTTGGTTTCAGATAGTGACCTTGACGAATTGTTTGCGCCGTGGGGCGAAGAGGCCAAAGTTACACAGGCCGCGTAAAAGAGATTTGAGCCGGGCCGATGTTTCATACCGGCCCGGCTCTCTTGGCATCAGGAACCAAACACTATGAAAAAACATACAAAAAAGAAGGCCGAAAAAACGACTTCCCAAAGTACTGACAGCACATTTAAGGAAGTCGTGTGCTCACGCTGCGAACGCTACTACCAAGTTAACACACGCTTGGTAGTTATTGACCCGGTTATGATCTGTAGTTTCTGCAAAGACGAGGCGCTTGCCCAATTTCTTGGGCAGTTTAATCAGCACATCGAAGATGCCTACATCGAAGCCCAGGACGAATTGGATTGCGCTAAGTTGGAGCGCGCGCACATGATTCAAGACGTTCTGGAAGCTGCGAAGGGATGGCAGGCACCCGCGCCGATGCCCGAAATTCTCGCGGATTTCGTGATTACGAGCCTCAGCATCGCCAAAGCCGAAGACACGATCTCACACTGGCGCGGGCTGTATTGGCGCAACCGGGGCAAGCGGCACGCCTTCGATCTCAGCGACGAATTGATGCGCGGCGAATATGCCGCTCGCCTTTGCGAGTGGCTTGCGTTTAATCGTGAAGCCGATCGAGAATGGGCAAAAAGCCGTTTGACGTTTGAGAATGTGGTTGCGTTTGTCGAGACGTATTCAGATAGCGCACTTTGGAGTACGCTGGCGCTCGAAGCTGAGTAACTCCAAAGTACTTTGAGCAGAGCGGGCGCCTCCACTGAGGAGGCGCCCGCTTTTGCGTTTCACGGAGTTTCACGCGCCGGGCGGCCAATTATGCCCCAAAGTACTTTACATACTTCACATTATCGTATTTGGAACTTTAGGCTGTCAAAGCTGCAACGCCAAAGTACTTTGTTAAAAGCGTTTGGGCTTAAAGTTGCGATCTCGATTTGGGCCGCTTGAGTGTGGCGCGCTCAGGGCGTGTCAAATGGGCTTCGCGATCTTCGCAATTCTTAGCAGTCAGGACGCGCGCCGCTTCAATCACCATCAAAGTACTTTGTGAGGTTTTCAAGCACGGTATCCACGCTCCCGGCACGACAGCGCACGGCCACAGCATCACCACGGCGCGCGGCAACTCTTCCAGACGGGGCGCGGGTTCCAACCTGTTCAATGGTCGCACGATTTCCTCCCTGATAATTATCCGCGAAGAATTAACGGAATGTGGCGCCGCGTGTATTCATCGGCGGGCGGCCTGAAAGCACGCCACGGGCCGCCACAGCGCGAAGGCGGCGGCTTGTGGGTGAATGCTTGTGTGAGATTGCAAAGTACTTTTAGGTATCGCCGCTAACGGCTGCTCGGCAGGCCGCGCTAACATCGGCGAAGATTCTGTCGCGTAATTCATCGGCGGTTAGGTTGTTCAAGTTGTCTTCGGTAACGTGCCGGGCTATTGATGATCGGGCGGCCATGCCCAGCCGAAGCACAAACATCATGGCCTCGGTTTCCTTGAGGTTGGCTTTACGGAACTCTTCGCGCCGGGCTTGAGCTTCGACTTCTTTGATAAGTCGGTCGCGCTCGGCTCCGATATGTCGCCAGTTGTAATCGACGGCCAACCCGCGCTTAATGATTGCCTCAACATGCTTCGCCGCCCGGCGCGCGTCTTCGGGCGTGCTGTTCTTATCGTTAGCGACGGCTTGAAACTCATCCCAGGCATCAGACACTTCTTTCCATGTACCGCCGCCGTGATCTTTGATGCGCTGCAACAATTCGGCGATGCGCCCACGCCCAACGGCAATTTCCGATAGCGATTGGCACGCCTCTGGTGAGTTGAAAAAAGCAGCCACGCTACTTACCAAATGTTCTGGCAAGGCGGCAGCATACATAAATCGCCCGTCTTTGAAGTTTGGATGCAGCGGCCCGGCCAGCGAGCGCCCGCCATGATGTCGGCAGCGCCGCCCTTCGGGCGTTGGTTTGCTGCATAAGCGCCCGGTGCCGCAATCCGGGCACGCCATCAAATCGCGCTCACTGGCCGGGTAACGATGCCCGCACTCATGGCACTTTTTCAATCGAGCGCCGCAAGTATGTTGGCTGGTGATTTCAGATGCACACATAGGGTAAGTCGCACATATAGGGTAACTTTGGTTACTCTTCGCAAAGTACTTTCAGCAATGGGCATCAAGCAGAGCGCTCCTGCGCAAGTTGCCGGTCTATGCTCTGTTCGACGTATTGCGCAGCCGTCAAGACAGGTGCCTTCTGTGGTACCGGGCGGCGAGGCATCTGATGAGGTTTTGTTTGAGGCACTTCTACCCGTGGCTGTGAGTCAGCACTACCCATGTAGACGCCGCCCGGCGCTTTCTCTTTCTCCCTAAGTTCGGTGCTGATGGCCTGCAACACGAGCGCCCCATGTGGCTTTTGTCGAACTGCCGCCGCTTGGTTCAACAGGTTTTCAGGTGCGTTGAGAAAACCAGTGCTGGCGCCCTCGGCTTGAATTTCCTGCCACGCCTGTTGCAAACGAACAGAGTCTGCTGGATCACCATAACCCTGCACGCCCGCGAATGACGCCAACTTTTGCTGAAGGCGTTTGTGGGTAGCGCGAAGCTCTATAAGCAGGTCAGCCGAGCGGATTGCACGCTGCTGTAATTCTTCACTCGCTAACAGTTGCTCCGATTCGGTTTCACGCGCCAGCTTCGCAGCAGATTGAAAAATTTCAAGTAATTCCGCGCGCTCTTGATCTCGCCGGGCCGCCGCATTGGCTCGCTCGATCTGCGCCTGATGTTCGGCGATCTGGCTATCAAGTGCCGTCAACGCATCGGCCAGAGGTGCTACCTTCGCGCGGGCTTGGGCGGCTGCATCCGCATTGCCGGTACCCGCCACAAGCGCCGCTTGCGCCTTCTCGTCAAGCTCACGCGCGGCGCGCAATTGCGCTTCGATCGTAGCCCGGCGCAGTTGTAAATCTTTAGG
>MWWG01000083.1_pt1 | contig 14060 bp, 16 predicted proteins | sample 1047331 | NCBI WGS metagenome assembly MWWG01 (sample SAMN06349968, study PRJNA376086) | soil metagenome | isolation source: MG6-4 sample Antarctic (ecotone) soil | place: Antarctica | collected 2015-01-13 | reverse complement strand
GTGTAATTTCCTGCAAGATGGTCTGAAAACCCTTATCCTGTCTGAGTTTGAAAATTTGCTACATCAGAGTTTAAAAAACCGTTATTTGCAACGGAAAATCAAGTCTTTTGAAGGCATCTTGCAGGTTTTTACAAACATCTCGGCTCAATGCCGTTTGGGGAAGTCGTCCGAACCTGGTGTTACCAGCACCATGTCCGGGCGCATCTATTCAGTTGATTGACATTAAACCAGAATTTAGAAAAAAAAGCGATCGTTCTTCTGTTCCAGTGACCGGGATGGATGAGAGCCATGCACGGCTCTGGCTGGGGGTAGAGGAGCTGTCTGTCAGTAGGTTTGATGACCGCCCCCAGCCAGCCCCGGCGCTCTCATCCATCCCTACTGGCAGCAGTTGAGGACAGTCTAGGATGCGTTCTCATTAAGCCGGGACAGGCCGCTGAAACATTCTCAATAAGAACGGGTCGTCCGGGCTTGGTGTTACCAGCACCTTGTCCGGGCGCTAGAGCCAAACCGCTTGGCTTAGGCATCCACATAGCTTGAGTAACCAACCGTGTCAGTGGTTGTGTAAATAATCTAGTTCTAGTCAACAAATAATTTATAGGTGGCTATGTTTTTTCTGGTGTAGCTTTTAAATCTGTAAATACCATTTCAAAGTTTGTGAGCGCCTTCTCGGCTTCTTCCACGGTCATAAGCCTACGCTCAACTGGTACTTTCTCTAGATAGTCAAAGGTAATCTTGATCAAATCAACAAAGGCAACTATCGCTAAATCAAAGAGATTAGTTTGCTGCATCAACTCAGTCCTATTTTGACGGACTAATGCCTCAATTAATCCTAGAGAAGTCTCCATAGCTTTGGCTAGTTTGTGTATAGTGGATGTTCTCGGATTATTAATTGAGCGGCATATCCCCTTTAGTTGTGGCAATCCAGCTTTCTCAGCAAGCTCAGCTATAGTCATATTGTGCTTCTTCAAATGGTGAAGAATGTATAAGCCAAGAGGAGAACATTCCTTAAGAGAAATTCCCAGGTATGTATACGCAATATCTGAATGACTTTGTGTAGCTTGCTCAAAGTCCTCATATCGAGAACTATCCTTGGGCATGTCGCAAGCCCCATCTCGAAAATCAGCCATTCTGCTCTCGTAAGCCATAGCATACAGCTCATGATGATGCTTACCTAATACTCTGGAAAGCTTCTTCAATGTCTCTGGTCGTGGACACGTCTGCTTGAAACAAGCTCCCCTTAACAATGGCTGGCTAACGTCCGCCTGTCTTGCCAGCTCGTTCATGCTGACCTGGTTCTCTTCCATATATTGAAGGATAAACTTGCCTAGAGGAGAACAATCGCTATGCTTGATTTGTAATCTTGCTGGCATTAGTATTGAATGTTATCCTTTCAAGCGGTTATAGCTGTCTAGCAAGCATCTTAGTTAGCAGCTAATCTTAGCATAGTATTGATTATAAGGTTTCTTATGATAAACTAGCACAAAAAGACCGGGTAATGAAGGGAACGATGTTTAGCGACGCGATCCCCCGAAAACCATCCGGCCTTTTGTGGAGCATCTGCACAATGTCTTTGCTCAATTCCCTGGGTGCGGAAACACCCAAGGACACTAACCTATTTGGGTGCGGAAACACCCAGGGATGCTACTTTATGGTACGACAAATTCAACAAGTCACGCCAGAGTCACCATGTCTTCATTGTGGCAAGCCAGACTGGTGCTATCAGCTGGGGGAGTTAACCGTCTGCAAGCGAGATGCAGAACCAGCGAATGGATGGGAGGCAACTAGCAAACGTGACACTGAAGGCAGCCGCTACTATGCCCCGGTCCAGCCAAAGAAATCAATCAGACCCGCACAGAAACGCTCATGGGACTATCCCGCCCGTGATGGCTCACCACTGATTCAGGTGCGCCGTGAAGATTATGGAGACGGACAAAAAGCTAAGATCCGTCCCTGGCGTTGGACTGGTGAAGAGTGGTTGTCAGGATATGAAGGTCATGTAAGCCGCGCTGAGATTCCGGTGTATCAGAGAAGCGAAGTCGAGAAAGCAATCGCCTCTGGAGAACCTGTTTTCATCGTCGAAGGAGAGCCGTGCGCTGACTTAATGCGCTCATTAGGACTAGTGGCTACCACTAATATTGGCGGCTCAAAGAAGTGGCGCGATTCAGACTCATCTGACCTCGCCGGGGCAAAAGTGATTCTCTGCCCAGATCGGGACGAGCCGGGACTGGCACACATGGAAGCCATTGCCCAGGATTTCCCCAATGCTCAGTGGCTCTATGCATTCCCTTCTTCCCCGGTCTGGAACAACTTGCCCAAGTCTCAAGGGCTGGACGTGGCTGACTGGATTAAAGATCATGGGCTGACCAAAGAGGATATCCTGGCAAATGTGGGGTCAAAGCGCCAAGTCTCTGCCGTAGATATAGTTGAGCCACCCCATAGGAAGAAGCAAGACTGGACTTTTATGGATATCTGCTCACGTATCAAGGAAATACAGCAATTGATAGACCCTGGTGAGCGAGAGTGGGAAATGCTTTCACTCGCTAAACAGACAGGCCGTTCTGTTGCTCACCTGTACAAGGTTTACGATACGGCACGGCAGAATCAGCCAGCTTTCGACCTGACTGATGCTGTTGAGCTATTGAACAAGTCACCGGATAAATTCGACTGGCTTGTAGCTGGCCTACTGCCGATGGCGACGACGGCATTGCTCTATGCCGAGGGGGGGACAGGGAAGACACTCCTAGCCAACAGCATTATTAAAGCCGTTACTTGTGGGCAGAACTGGAATGGGTTCCCAACCAAACACGGAAAGGTACTGCTGATGCAGACTGATGAGCCATCCATCGTCACTGCTCAGAACCTCAAGATAGCCGGTTTTCAGGCGTCACTTCCACCAGGACAACTGTTTATCAACTCCAACTGGCAGTTTACCCAAATGCAGCAGCTGCAGGAGGCGATCACAACCCATAAGCCAGTTCTGGTAGTCATCGACAGCCTGACCAGCTCCAACCGAACGGCGACAGTCGAAGAAAAAGATGTTGAATATGGGCGCTGCCTCTATGATCTGCGGGACATCGCAATGGAGTTAGGCGTAGCTATTCTAATTCTCCACCACGAAAACAAGACAGGTGGGGTGCGGGGGTCTACAGCGATTAAGGCCAATGTCTCGGAGGTCTGGCACCTGGCACGGAACAGCATCCTGGCTCCGACCCAACGGCTACTGGACATTGAGAAGTCCCGTTCTGGATGCTCTGGACTGTTCCAACTCCAACTGGATGTGGATGATTACACTTGGCAGCACCAAGGCGATTTTGATCCGTCCCAGGCCGGTCAGGATAGCAATCACGACCGCCCACCGACATCCCTACCCCTGAAGGCGCGGCTGCTAAATTTTCTTGAGGAGCGACCAGGCATTCCGTTTGAACCTGAAGAGTTGGCTTCAGAATTTGGTGGGAACCGGGACGCCATTCGTAAGACATTAGAGCGGCTTTGGAGGTCTGGACTGATTCAATTTGAAGAGCGGACTAAGCAGGCCGGAAAAGGAACTACAAAATATAAGGTGTATCTGGTGGCGGAAGTTGTCCAGCGCTTGGAATCCCCCCAGAGCAATGGTTTAGGCGCTGGACAACCAATAACTGAAGCGCTGGACAAGGTAGATGTGTCCAGCGCCAAAATCGAACCTGTCCAGCGCTTGAAATCCGCTCCTAGTAAGGATTTGTTAGCACTGGACAAATCCGACTCCGGTATAGACCCCACTTCTAAAACTGATTCCCAACCAAACATTTTTCCTGACCAACCTGCACCGCAGTCTAAGGAGCCGCGCCTGGTTTCAAAGCCCGGTGTCACTCCAAAAGTTGGCGACTTCGTGATGACCCCAGCAGGCCAAGGCATAGTTCGCATGACCTACCCCAATGGTCAGTTCGGAGTGGAACTGGAGGGCGGTCGGAGTTTCAGCGCTTGGTCAGCATCCGAAATCACGGTGTTGGGTTTTAGCTGATTTGATGTCCAGACCGCTCCTGACACCAAGGAAGCGGTCTGCGCTCGTGTCCTACAGCCGATTCCTTGATGGGGAGTCTAGGCCGGTTTCCCAAAATTCTCCGCCCCGCAAGACGATGAAAACAAACACAGAACATTTAGAGCGAGCGTTTATTAAGTCCCTCACCTTAATCGAGGTTACAGGACACCCTGTATTTTCTCGACGTTACAAGGAGCATGATGCGTTTGTTGAAGCGCTGCTACTGGCCAACGAGATTTCTGACCCTAGCGCCAGAAAGCACGCTCTGAGGCAGATGGCTATTTACAACGGCATCAAACTCAAAGATCTTGAACGGGTGCTGTCTGCGAAAAAAAATTGGCGCTCTTTGAGTGCAGATTCTCGCGGTGATTAGGGAGAACCTAGACTTGGACTAGGAGTAGTCTTTTTGGCTCTACTTAATTTTCCCAAAACTAACACAAGGTTATGGTTGTAACCGAGTGTTGCTAGCAACGGACGCATAGTGGCGAATCTTGTCGCAGGTGTATGATAGTGTCCTGAGGACAAGTGCAAGTTGTCCAGAGGACACACTATCATGAGCGATGCACAGTTAGATACCTTCCCAGTGAGCGAGTTGCAGAATCGGTACAAGATTGTTCGCTCAGCCGTCTACACCCGCTTGGAAGCGCTCAACATTAAGCCAGAGAAACAGGGTGGTAGGGCATACGTTAATGGTGAGCAGTTGAGGCTGCTAGATGCCTTGCATGACCATATCGAGAAAGGGGGCACTACCGCCGAGTTTGTGGAATCTAGGGCTAGCTCAGGACAACCGCAAAAGTCCTCAGGACAAACTGGACAGTCAGGTGAACTCATACCGTCCTCAGGACAACTGCAAAATTCCTCAGGACAAATAGAAAAGTCCTCAGGACAAGTTGGACAATTCACAGTCACAGAACAACACTCAGCGTTAGCCGGGCTGATTGAGGCGCTCGCATCTCGGCTGATTCCGATGATTGCCTCCCAGTTAAAGCCAGCCCCAGACCCCCTGGCTAGTTTAAGGGGATTGGAAGAGGCATACCGCAACCAATGGCTGCTATCCACCTCGGAACTTGCCCAACTGCTCAAGCTCTCCCCCAAGACTGTGCGCTCTTACGGTGAGCAGTTTTCGGATGCTGGCTTTGTCTTCACCAGGGCTGGAACCAGAAAGCGGGGAGAGGTCGCCTGGGAGATTGGTAAGCGCCAAAAATCGCCGGAATGACCGATACAAGATTCGCGCTCTTTATCTTGCGTTCACGTTTTATAACAAGGAAGGGATTGATATGGATTTTGTAGGGACTTGGCATATTTATGAAATGGAAATGTGGGATGAGGACTATTTCAATATGGAGGTTCAAGCTTACATTGAAATAGACTCAAACAATCATGGAGAGTTTCAATTCGGTCTAGTGGCGGGGGGACTAGACGGCAGAGTTGTTGATGATGTTGATGTTGAAGGTTTGAAGAGATTTGAATTTACTTGGTCGGGAAACGATGAATGCGACCCAGCTTCGGGTAGTGGTTGGGTCAGAGGACTGGAGCCAAATATCTTAGAGGGTGAATTTAGGATTCATCATGGAGATGATTCTACATTTTTAGCCAACAAAGCTATATGAGCCCAAGATTACATGGGGTACAGTCAGGTTCAGAGCAAAAGACGGCTCACTCGTTGGACCAGAAATAGCCCTTTTCTCCAGTTCCACGGCCCACCCATTCCTTAGGAACGTCCGTTGCTTTAACGTAAAAAATGATTCGAGGAAGGGCGTTCAAGAGCGCGTTCCCAATCTTCTATTACCCCCTGCCTGTAGGACTGCTGACTTTTGCTCTCATGGAGGGCAAGGTATTGAGCAGTTCTGGCGTGACGTTCAGAAATTTTCCAATAGCCGCTTTTGAAATGCCCGTTACTAAAATCTTCAACATTAAGGTCGAGGCGGCAAATAAGATGGATTCCTACAACATTTTTAGTCATCGTTCTCCTGCACTTTTAGTCGAGTTGTTGCTGCCAGTCCTGGGGCACCCTCGCCCCGACCATCGGGGATAAAGGCAATCGCTGCTCACTCAGAAGAGCGATTACGAATCAAGGGTAGCGGACTATAGCTGAAATCGGTAGAGCGGCAGACTGCATAAGCAAAAATTATAGTAAATGGCTGCAACCCTGATTTTGTCGTGGAGCGGGGTGGCAAATGCTTGATAAGCAGAGTACAACCGCCTGCATCCGGTTCAGCGATGATGATTGGGATTATCGGTCAGCAACCCAAGAGCTATCGCAATGGCGTTCAGGCGGTCGTCAGCTGTGAGAAAGATCAATTGGGTGGATTGCGTCATAAGGAAAGCGGGTTGGATACGCAGCACTGACGCCAGTTGGACGGCATCATAGGCTCGTAGCGGATATTGACTCACCAATTGCCCCGCCGTTTCCGCAAGTGTTGAATCAAGTTCGATGACTTGGTACTGATTATTCAGGTCAGAGCGAAATGTTTGAATGAGCTGGTTAACAGCGGCTAGAGTCAGACTGCCTTCCCGTTGCCTACGGGCGAGAGCGCTTCTGACTTCTACCCAAGTAATTCGGGCAATGAACAATGAGTTGCCCGTCTGGGCATCTGTAATCTGCTGTATCCAGGCAGTACCTGTTTCAGACACATACCGTTTGGCTAAGGCGCTGCTGTCCAGAAAGTAAGCAGTCACATTGGGCCCCGTTCTTCAATGATGATTTCTGATAGGGGCTTGCCAGGACATTGACCCAGCCTTTGCGCTAGTTCCCGACGAGCTGCTTCGGAGACTGGCGGGACATCGCCCCTACAGGGCGGAGGAGTGACTAGTCCCGCTGCCACTAGGGACTGGATTATCTGTTGGGCTTCATCCGCTCTTTCTTCAGTCAAAATTTGAATCCGCACAGTTTGGCCATCTTGCAGGGACAAATGATTTTGGGGGCGCAGAACCCCGTTAGAGTAGACAGCAGTGATAATTTCTGACATGGTTCACGCTTGGTGGGGCATCGCACGCGCACACGCGCTCATGCCTTATTTTGACATTACTGCGATGTGGCCAGTGACCTTGAGCAACGCCTCTTGACGGCCCTGTGACGGCTGAATTTAACATAGCAAGACTAACCTTGCATAACCTTTACCTAACTTTGACCCTGACTGATCTAAAGTCAGGCAATTATAAATGCAAGCGGTACCACCAGCGCGACGAATAAGCAGATTTTATGGTTTTTCGTCACTGAACGAGAGCATGCGGGTTTCAAGCGCTCGGATTGATAAGCCCTGGTTAATTGTCGCGCTACTAGTCAACCCATCCAACGACAACTCAATACTTTGAGTCCGATATTCCACGAAACAGTTATTTCGTGTAGTCTGGTAGGGACAAACAAAATTATCCGATGAAAGTTGACGGCAACGGGCAAGGGAAGATTTTAGGCCCAGATGAACTGAGGCTACTGTTTACAAGAGGATTTGTTTCGCCACGTGTTCGCGCTTTGTTTGGCATCTGCTTATTTACGGGATGTCGAGTTTCCGAGGCGCTGGCACTTCAGACCACAGACATCAAGGGTGAGACACTGACTTTCAGAAAGTCTACCACGAAGGGTAAGCTGAAGACTCGTGTTGTGGACATACAGCCCGGTCTAGCTGCATTATTGGCAGAGTACCAGCCGAAACCGGGAGCATTGTTTCCAGGGATGCGAGGGCGAACGCTAACACTGACCCGGTTTGCAGCTGACAAAATTCTCCGGGATGCCTGCTCTAGGGTCGGGCTTACGGGGGTCAGCACACACAGCTTCCGGCGAACTGCCTTAACTATGATGTCTAGTGCTGGTATTCCCTTGCGTGTCATTCAGGAAATTAGTGGACATAACGACTTGGGGACTTTGCAGCGTTACCTGGAGGTGACCCCGGAGCAGAGACGAAAAGCTGTTGCTGTGATTGGGTTTTGATATGGCTAGCCGATATCTGCACGCCCGACCGTCAGATAGTTCTGCCCTTTACCTACCTTGAAATCCGCATGGTTTAACGCTCTTTTTATGGAATTCAAGCCCATATTCATGTGTTCTTCACCTTAAAGCCAAATTTACTAATTAAACTGTATATATACAGGCAATAACTAAAACGAAGTACTATAACATGACATCTATAACGTCTCTAGAGATAACCCTCTAGAGGCGTTAATGCATTTGATGGGGACTTACTCGGATAACACGCCGTTGTTTTTAGGTGTAATCGAGAGCTAACAGCAATCCGAACCCTACTGAAATTTACGGAAAACTTGATGATACAACAGGCGCGTCCTATTGCGTAAGTGTTCGCCAACTCTTCATACAGTTATTCATCATTTCTAAACTCAATTTGCACTTGCATAAGCCAGTATGAAAAAAAACACTAACCTCACTGGAGACAATTGCAATGCTTAAAAGATTGGCATCTGTAGGTTTGACTATATATGTAGTACTAGTATTTGCCTCCTCAGTAAAGGCAGAGCCTTTATCTTGTGCTGGATACGCTGTAACGAATCCAGAGAGACAGCTCGTAGAGGTGTTGCAAGCTATGAATGCTGTTAAGTCTGAGATGGTGACGATAGATAAACAGCTAAATAAACTGAGGAGCCAGATGGATGGAGGGTATGATTCTAGTAGCAGTGAAAGTGTTAATAGATATAATCTTTTGGTCAATTGTTTGAACAGTTTGGTGTTACAAAAAAATCAACTAAGCGACAAACATAACAGTTTGAAGAATTCCTTTAATTCACTGGTTAATGTGACATCGCCTTCTAGAAACACCAGTTTTGTACTTTGCATGAATAGTGAGGTTGTGGCAACGGATGCTTTCACTGCCAACCTGAATGCTGAGAATCTAAATCAGCAGGTTGAGAATCTGAATCAGCAGATTGAAGAGCTGAATAAGCACACGGAAGAGCTAAATAAGCAAACCGATAATCTAGACAAACAGACCGAGCATCTAAATTAGCAGGTGGAGAATTTGGGGAAGCAGACTGAACTAGAGTCTACTTCGCGCACGTCACCTCCAAGGGCAATTAATGCTTTGGAACAAGAGCTTTATGAACAAATAAACGAATATCGACTCTCTCGTCATTTACCGCCCCTTGTCCTTGATGCTCGTATTAGCGAACAGGCAAGAATCCACAGTCAGACTATGGCTAGTGGTCAAGTTCCTTTTGGTCAGGAGGGATTTGAGCAACGAAGTGAAGCTATTTCCAGAGCGATACTTTACCAAGGAATATGTGAAAACGTTGCCTGTAATCTTGGCTACGCCGAACCGGTACGGGCAGCAGTTGGCAGTTGGATTAAAGACCCTAAGTGTGTTGTTAGTATCGAGGACGAATCTGATTTGACTGGAATTGGTGTAGCGACAAACATTAGGGGTGAGTAATTGGATTTGTGCAAGCTATACTCGTGAAGGCTCCGCGGCAGCATCAAAGTCGAACGGCACTAATACTCCCCCTTACTTCCTTTGTTCTGGTGGAGGCAGAATCCAGATAGTGCATTTGGAATTTTTGTCTTCTTGGCATTTGAGAATCCGCTCAATATTCCATTGCACCAGGTTGCGCCCCAAGACATTACCGGATTCATTGTACTTGAGCCACATCACCCACCAGCCGCAGCCAAACCCAACTATCAAAACCACAACTAAAGCTATCAACGGCGAGAACCAGTCAGCAAATTTGAGCCAAGTTGTATTCTGCTGAAGCCGATTGAGAGCTGTGTGAGAAGAATTAATTTGTGTAATCGCGGTATTAAGACTCCCGATTGACTGCCCCAGACGCTCTAACAGTACTTTCAAAACAGTGACATTCGTTTCTCTGCCCTGCTCCACACTGGCTATCAGTGTCGTAATTTGGTCTTTAAGTTGAATAGCTTCTCTTACGGTCGCCCTTGATTGATTCAGCACTTCCCCATTCGCAGAAGCAATCGCTGAGGTAGTAGCCATCCCCGCCTGTTTAAACGACTCTACACAATTAGTGCTTACTTGCTCAAGAGTCTGCCTAATAGTATTAGCCTGTTGTTGTTGCGTTGCCTTGACTTGCGAAGAAGCCTGCTGAATCGACTCTAAGCTCCGGGATGATTCTGACTTCCAATCACTTAACAGCTTAGATAAATCAGCCGGAGCCGCTTCTAACAAGACTCGCATCTGTCCGGTGAGGGCAAGTACCAAAAACATCGGGTCAGAGGGGTCAAGGCCACTCACATCTATAATCTCATACACCTTCGCCCTAACGGAAGGTGACTCTCCCGACAAGCAAGCATCCAAGACCTCTTTAGCCTTGACATTCAGCCTACTCATCCCACACCCCTGCCGAGTCAAAAGCCGCATAAGCAGCCTTCAAAAAATTTACTACCCGCTGTCGAGCTACCACACTGAATTCTTTATAATCTCGTGCTTCAGCAAAAGTCAGTCTGTCTTTGTTAAGTATGTACCTCTCTCTATAAGGTAACTTCGGGAATTCAATTACCTTAGCCTTATACTTCTTTATTGATTTCTGGACTACATCATCCTCATCGACTTGCTCCCATTCGTCACACAGTCCGAAATTCTTGACAAGGATATGGGTCATCCTAGACTCATAGCTGCTGAGTGACTTGACAAACAAGTTAACGCTGTCATACTCGCCATTACACACAAACCATTTACAGAATTTCACCCCATGTTCACTACCAAGTTCAATTAACTTGTTTGTCTCAATCCACTCTTTCATCGCCCGATGGACTTGAGACGGTAGACTTACAATCACTGGCTTGTCCATCGCCAGCTCAAAAATTTTATCTGCCTTATCAGCGTGCTTTTCATTCTCTGTGAATACAGCATACTGGCATATACCTTTATAGACGTTAGCTACATCAGCGTTCGACCTATCTGTTTCCACTGCTACAAAAGGTAAATTTCTATCCAGATGGTACTGAACCATTGTTCTTGCTACTAGAGACTTACCTACCCCGCCTTTCTCGCCGTCTATAAAATGAATCGTCGCCATCCCAGACTCCTTGAATACTGGTTAACTCTCTGAGACCTTTCTACTTAACTCGGACAGTTCCCTTGGTTTCTAGCTCACTGTCTCCTCAGGATTTGCTTGTTCTCTCTCCACCGCTCCCTAAGGAAACTGCCCGAAACAGCTTCTACTGAATTCTTGTCCATGCTCCCAGAGACTTACAGAATCCGTGCTGCTAAGACTCTCTCTAGTTACTCTGCTCCATTTCCTCTGACTCTAATCCTGATTAAACTCAGATGACAAGTCTGTACTTGACTTGGACACTCCCCTCGTCCTCCGCTTAACAGCTTTGCCAGTTTTCTCCTGCGACTCTCTCCTATCTTTCTCCCCCTGCTCTTTGCTCTCATCTTGCTCTAAATCTGCTGAGTGTTTCTCTTTAGATTCGTTTACCGTTGTCTCTGGAATATCTGCCACTGACTCAGGTAAATCTGCTGAGGGCTTTTCTGAAGATTCAGTTACGCTAGTCTCTGGTGTAACCGCCATTGATTCCGGCGATGTAGTCGGGGGAGAAGGCTGCAAGGCTTTGACTGACTTAGCAGAGCGCTTTCCCTTAGTTGCTTCTTTTTCAATCTCGGTTAAGTACTGTTTTAGAGTTGCTGCTGAAATTAGGATTTCTTGTTGTTCAAGCAGCTCAGAAAGGTCTTGATAGCTATACCCCTTCTTCAGCGCACTGCGGAGCTTATCGCGCAAAAAGTAAATACTCTCTCTTAGTGATAGTTCTTCTTTAGGCTTCTCTGAGAGCTTCTCTAGCTCTACGAGGGTAGCTTGGAGTTTGTCTAGGGGAATCTTTTGTCCAGGCTTTGCGCTTGCCATTATACGAATGCTGTCACTGCTCTCAATATAATTAATAGTGCCATCACCCGCGAGCGAGGCATGATAAAATTATGCCCATCAGCTAGCCAAATCCAGCCGGACCAGTTTTATTAACTAGACCAACCCAGTCTCATGACCCAGACGCTCGCCAGCCCCAGCATTTTCTTTTTCCCAGTACCCCTAAACCAGGGATGTCGTCAGCTCTGAGAGAGTTGCCCCTGACAGCCGACCCGGCTACTGCTAGGATTTCCCTTTTCCCAGTAGTCTCTTGCCCACCAGACCACTTAATGCCACAACACGAGTGTACTCACTACACAATTTCGCACTACGTGCCGCGCTACGCGCTCGAAATTGTCCGTGAGCCCTGCGGGGCATCCATCGAGCGCCCCTGTGCGCTCTGCTTCGCCAGGAGCGGGAGAGCAGCCGACCCTGTGTTGAGTGACAATGGTAGGGGCTACTGGGAAAAAGAATATGCCAAAAGCCATCGCTCGAATCGCCAAACTCAAGGGTGGGAGTATCGCTGCTTCTGAACAGCATACCAAAAGACAGCGTGAAACTCCCAATGCCAACCCCGAAGTAGAGAACATCCGGTTTATTGGTCAACAAGACACCCACAATGGCTCAACCCTGGAAACCTTGGTCAGGGAACGGATTGGCGACCAGACGATTCGTAAGAATGCAGTGATGTGCGTGGAAATGGTCTTGACGGCTAGCCCGGAATACTTCCGACCCGATGACCCTGGATTAGCAGGGCATTATGAACCACAGCGTCTAGAGGACTTTCAACAGGCAGTCCATCAGTGGATACTCAACAAATATGGCGACCGCATTGTCAGAGCTGAGCTACACCTGGATGAGGCAACCCCACACATTCATGCTTACCTCGTGCCTTTAGATGAGAAAGGAAAGCTGAACTGTCGGGGCTTGTTTGGTGGACGGGAGAAACTTAGCAGGTTTCAGGACAGCTACGCTCTTGCGATGTCACCTTTAGGACTGGAGCGCGGTATCAAAGGTAGCAGAGCCACCCACACAGAAGTCAAGGAATACTATGCGGCTGTCACCCAAGAACCCGATACCACCCTGGATATGGCGACCATCCATCACCAACTGGCAGACCGCCAACGCGCACTCAAAGAAAAAGAGGAGAGCTCGCGTACAGCCAAAGCATTGGCAAGAGAAAATGTTGTTTTACAGCAGCGTATCCGTGACCTAGAAACGAAGGTACACGCTCAGAAACTCTCAGTTCAGAACTGGAAAACCAAGTACCAAGACCTCGCCAACCGGGTACGTGACCTACCCCTGGAACAAGTTGCCCATGAACTGGGTTTAGACCCAGACCCCAAAGACAAGCACAAGTGGCAGAACTCAGACCACCAAATCAACATCACTGGCAGCAAGTTTTATGACTGGAAAGAACTAAAGGGTGGTGGTGGTGCGATTGACCTGGTGATGCATGTTAATCAGTGTGACTTTAAGCAGGCAGTAGGTTGGCTTAATGATAGCTTTGGGGAATCAGCAATGCTCACTGCCGTCACCTATCACGCAAGGGAAATCATCCAGTCAGAACATCTCTTGCAGTTTGTTCCACCCGTTCAGGATTCGAGCAATTGGCAGCAGGTAAGAAGCTACCTGACTCGTGAGCGAAGACTACCTAGCGCTATGGTAGATGCCCTCCACCAGCAGGGTTTGATTTATGCAGACTCCAAGCAAAATCTAGTATCTATTCGCCGCGATTTGTCAGGTCAGACCATCACCGGAGCAGCCCTCAGAGGCACGGTAGGCACAGACAACACTTTCATTGGATTAGCCCGTGGGTCAAAGCGGTCTCTTGGGTGGTTTTACTTCGAGCGTGGTGGACAATTCGTAGACCCAATTCAACGAGCAGTGCTAGTAGAGTCTCCGATTGATGCAATGTCTTTTGCTGTGTTAGACCGCACTGACTCGCGCAAGACGATTTATTTATCTACTGATGGAGCCGGCTCGGTGCCGCTAGCATTTCTACAGACACTTCCACCTAAATCAGTGATTGTGGCCTTGCACAATGACCAGTCAGGCGAAAAAATGGCTTACCGGATAATGAAGCAGTTACCCGACCAGGCGGTACGCAGATCCCCTCAAGCTACTGACTGGAATCAGGAGCTGAAGAACACCTTTAACCTTAACACTGAGCAACAGCAGCAGCGGAAATCCGAACACAAACTCCGCCGAGGATTGAGCCTGTAGTCACACGCACCAACAT